>ERZ650308.743-NODE-743-length-17567-cov-6.433246_pt1 | contig 17567 bp, 34 predicted proteins | sample MGYA00376244_ERZ650308 | MGnify/ENA primary metagenome ERZ650308 (study PRJEB26733, sample SAMN07839295) | wastewater metagenome | biome: small river; feature: stream; material: water | place: USA: North Carolina | collected 2016-04-26 ... | reverse complement strand
ATGCGGCGAATCATGTCCGCGGCTCACAGTGTGGTCGTCCTCGACCACCACAAGACGGCCGAAGCAGAGTTGGCCGGCATCGTGGATGAGTTCGTGATGCGGCCCGACCTCATTGCCAACCCGCCCGGCTCGGAACTGCCGCTCGTCGTATTCGACATGACCAAGAGCGGGGGCCGGCTGGCGTGGGAGTACATCTGCGCGGGCGGGCTGTCGTCGTGGGCCAACATCCCGGCGCCGTGGCTGGTGGACTACACCGAGGACCGCGACCTCTGGCGACACGCCCTGCCGTTCTCGCGGGAGATCAACGCGGCGCTGCGATCGTACCCGCTGGACTTCAACGGGTGGGACGCGATGGCTCTGCGTGACCCGGTGGAATGGCTTGTGCCCGAAGGCCGGGCGCTGCTCCGCCACGACGCACAGGTTGTTGACCAGCACGTCCGCCGCGCCCGCGAAATCGAACTCGCCGGCTACAAGGTGTTGGCCGTCAACGCGACAGTGCTGTTCTCGGAGATCGCCGGGAAGCTCGCGGAAGGGCGACCGTTCGGCGCGTGCTACTTCGACCGGGCGGACGGGTTGCGACAGTGGTCGCTACGGAGCCAAGACGGCGGCGTGGACGTGTCCGAGGTGGCCGTGCGTCTCGGAGGCGGGGGCCACCGCAACGCGGCCGGGTTCGAGGAGCGGCTACCGACCGTGAGCGGGGGTGGCCGGTGACTGACGCCTACCCGCTGGCCCGACAGGGCGTGTTTGCGACGTGGCAGGGCGAGGGGCTGCTCCTCGGTCTGCCGATGGTGTTCGTCCGCCTCGCCGGCTGTGACGTGGGGTGCGACGGGTGCGACACCGATTACGCCGTGGCGTCCCGGGCAACCGCGGCAGAGATCGCCAACCGTGCCGTGTCGGTCGCCACCCCCGGCACCGCCTGGGCGTGGGTCACGGGCGGCGAACCAACGCTGCACGACCTCCGGCCGCTGTACGCCGATCTCCGCCGGGCGGGGTTCCGCGTCGCCCTGGCGACCGCGGGCGGGCGGGACGTTGGCCCGCTCGGGGTGGCCGCGGGCGGTCCCGATTTCGTCAGCGTCAGTCCGCACCAACTGAACGAGTCGTGGGTAGTGCGGCGGGGCGATCAGTGCAACCTCGTGCCGGGATTGAACGGACTGACGCTCGACGCCATCGACGCGGCGGACCGGGCGGGGTGGTTCGGGGGGTTCTCGGCGCGGTGGGTGACGCCAGCGTGGTACGGGCCGAACGGGACGGCTGGTAACGTGGCGGAGTGCGCGGCGTTCGTCGCAAGGCGGCCGGGGTTCCGTCTCGGGATTCAATCGCATAAGGCGTGGGGGGTCGCGTGAAAGTTGTCGTGTTGCTTTCGGGCGGGCTCGACTCGGCCGCCCTGCTCGCCCGGTCGCTGAAGAACGGCGACGCCCCTCACTGCCTCGCCGTGGACTACGGCCAGCGGCACCGACGGGAGCTCGACGCGGCCCGCGCAGTGGCGGCCCACTACGGCCGGCCGTTCGAGGTGGTCGTCGTGCCGCCGACGTGGCTATCGGGGTCGTCGCTGACGGGCGGGGGCGGCGAGATGACCGGGGCCGCAACGGTGGTGCCCGCCCGCAACCTGCTATTCGCCACGCTCGGCGTCGCCCACGCCCTGAAAGTCGGCGCGAAGTCGGTGCTGCTCGGCGCCCACAAGGGGGACGCGGCGGTGTACCCGGACTGCCGGGAGGAGTTCTTCCGGTCGCTCGACGCCGCGGCGAACGCGGCCTACGGGGTCCGGGTGTGGGCGCCGTTCTGCACCCACGACGACAAGCGGGGGGTGGCGATCTACGCACAGATCGCGGGCGTCCCGATCGACCTCACATGGTCGTGCTACGCGGGCGGGGAGTCGCCCTGCGGCGAATGCGGGGCGTGTGTTGAACGGGCGGGGGCGTTGACGTGAGGTTCTACCTCAGTTCGCCCGACAACCGCATCCAGTGGGAGGCCGTCCGCGGTTGTCCCGTGCTGCTTTCGTTTGCACTGGTAGGCCGGAAGAAGTGGCGGGACGTGGACCGCTATCAGGCCGTCGCGTCCCGCGTGCTGATCGACTCGGGGGCGTATTCGGAGATGAACACCGGCAAGCCGATCGACCTCGCCGCCTACGCCGAGTGGGCGGAGCGGTGGCGGGGGCGGGCTGACGCCGTGGCCGGGCTAGACGACATCCGCGGGGATTGGCGGCGCACGCTGCGGAACTGCGAGGCGATGCCGGCCGGGTTGGGGTTCCCGACGATCCACGACACCGACCCGCCGGAGTTGCTGGCCGACCTCATCCCGATCGCCCGGGAGCGGGGCGGGTGGCTCGGGTGCGGGCTGGCTCCGCCGCGGCAGGGGAAGGGGCGGTTCGTCCGGTGGGTGTCGGAGAATGTGCCGGCCGACATCCACCTGCACGGTTGGGCATTAGGGCTGTACGCGGGCGTGCCGGGGTTCGCGTCCATCGACTCGACTAACTGGCTGCGTGACCTGGCGAAACTGCAAACGTGTCCGCTGACGGCCCATCTGACCGACGGGGAGATGCTGGCGGTCATCGTGAAGCGGTACAAGCGAATGGCCCGGCGGTGCGACCACACGGAATCGACCGGCCCCGACCTGTTCGCGGGGGTGGCCGGTGACTGACGCACTGCTCGCCGCCCTCGCCGCGGCGCTGGACGAGATCGAAGCGGAGGCCGCGGCGATGGAGCGGCGGTACTTCCCGCGGTTGGCGGCGAGACTGCCGGCCCTCGCGGAGCGGGTGGAGGACGCGGCGACGGGACCACAAGCCGACCCCACATGACTCCACCCCCGGGCGGGCGGGTTAGCGGGGCGGCTTGGGGGGCTTCGACGGGGGCCAGAAACCGTCCTTCGCCAACAGTTCCTCAAGGGCAGTGGTAACGACCACAGAAGGCCGGGGCTTCACCCTCTGAGCGGCCACGAACCGCAAGAGGGCTTCGCTGTGTTCGATGTCGAGAAGGATCGTGAATCCCCTTGAGCGGTCAATCGACCCTCGGGGGCTTATGGGTTCGGGTCCGTGACACGATCGGCAAAGAGTAACGCAATCGGCGGCCGTGTACGGAGAACCCGGAGTTTTGCGGTGAACGTCGTGAATCTGCCCATAGATGTCGAGGTGGTCGCTCTCAGACATGCCGCACTTGACGCACCGGAACCCGTCCCGTGCGCGTACTGCGGTTTTGACTTCGCGGATCACTGCGGCGGATTGCCGGCGACGGGCCATCGGTTGTGGTGCTCCAGGAAGAAGATGCACGCGACTTTCACCATCTCGGAAAGGCTGGCTTCCTTGACCTTCCCAAACTCCTCCAACGCCGCGCACACGCGGGTCGGAATGCCGATGAGCCGGCGCGGCTTGTGGCGGTCGCCCGTCGTCTTTTTCTTTCCCATGCCCTGTAGTGTGGCTGTCATTTCGGCTCAGGGCAACGGGGCCGGGCGAAGTCTTGGAAGCCAACAACGGCAGTATTCGGAACCACTTGAAAAGAATTGTAGCAGACGTGGCTTGCAAGTGGAAGCCACCTAGCCTAGAATCTGGAAAGGAACACGCCACACCGTCCGAAAGAGGCCCGCCATGACTGTGATCCGCCAGAAGATTTGTCCGAAGTGCCGCGGTCCCGTCATTCGGGTTCGGCGGTCGGAAAACTCCCCGCTGAACCGCGACCAGTTCGATTCGTGCAAGGCCGGCGACTTCTACTGCGAGGCGTGCCCGGACAACGGCCGTGGGAACAGCGGGCTCTGCTACTGGTGGGAACGGGAACTGGAACCCGTCCACGACTTCCAGATTTAACCCCGCCGCCCACCGAAGCGGAGCCCGCGAATGGACGTTCTGACCAGCCGCACCTTCGATCTCGGCAGCACGCTGAGCTACCACGCTCGTGAGTGTCAGTGGTTCGGCCGCGACACGAACGGCGAGGCCGGTTGCATCATCCGCCTCTGGGACGAGCGGCGCCGGTCGCGGGGCACGAACGCCGGCCGGCGCGGCTTCGAGAGCGACCTTTACGAAGTGTCCGAACTGCCGCCGCTCCCGGGCGTGATGGCCCGCCACTTCGCCTTTCTCAACAAGGCCGACGACGGGCAGAAGTTCGTTTACCGCGTGCTGGTCGGGGCGAACAAGAGCTGCACCTGCCGCTGTGGGCTGACTCATCAGTACGAGTGTAAGCACATTGCGGCCGTCGAGGCTGCGCTCGACTCGGGCTTTTGGGACGGCACCGACGACGACGCGGGCGAACCGCGCCACGAGGGCGAGCCCGGCGAGCCGACGGCGTTCGAGTTGGAGGCGGTCTGATGCGGACATGGCACGTCTACCTCGTCAACCGCCGGCCGTGGGGCGACGTGGTGATTCGGGCATACGCCGTTCCGGAAGCCGTCCCGCGGTTGTGGCGGCGGCGGTCGAAGTCACTCGGGACGATTCCGGCCCCGACGCGACGGATGGCGGAAGTGCTCGCCGCGGTGGTTGGGTGGAAACGAGACGGCGGGCGGTTGCCGCGGGTGGAAGCGGCGACGGCGTAGCGAACAGGCCGGCGGGGCGGGCACGGTGGACACGCCCGGGGTGCGGATGGGTCCGCGGCTCCCCGGCGTGCGGGACCGCCCCGCCGGCCGCTGAACGACACCGGGAGGGCGGATGCCGTGCCGAGCGTGCAAGCGGTTTCCTGCGGCGTCAAGGACGCATTCCTCAGTCGGCGGGCCGCGCTCGCGGCGGCCCGGCACCAGACGGAACACGCCGACCGGATCGGCCGGCGGCGCCCGACCCTGAGCGTGTACCGCTGCCTGTGCTGCGCGGCCGACGGCGGGCCGCACTACCACGTCGGCGGGGTGGATGCCAAGCGGCCCCGGCACACCCGCCGGGGCGACTACTAACGGAGGTGCGGTGTCATGGCGGGGGAACTGGTCAAGGTGACGGAACCGGTCGCGGGGCGGGCGCTCATCGCCGCCGACGCGATCCACCAAGAGGAGGATCAGCGGAACCTCCTCGGGCGGTACATTCAGACGCAGATGCAGGAGGGGACCGACTACGGCGTCATCCCCGGGACGAAGAACCGGACGCTGCTCAAGCCCGGCGCCGAGAAGCTGACGCAGCTGTTCCGGTGCGTGCCGCGGTACACGATCGAGGAGAAGATCGAGGACTGGAACACCGGGCTGTTCTTCTACCGCTTCCGGTGCGAGATCGTGACGCAGGCCGACCGCCTGACGGTGGCCGAGGGCGTCGGGTCGTGCTCCACCTACGAGAGCCGCTACCGCTGGCGGAACGCCGACCGGACGTGCCCGGCGTGCGGCAAGGCGGCCATCATCAAGGGGAAGGCCGAGTACGGCGGCGGCTACCTGTGCTTCAAGAAGAAGGACGGGTGCGGGGCCAAGTTCGCCGACAACGACCCGGCCATCACCGACCAGCCGACCGGCCGCGTCCAGAACCCGGACCTGTGCGACCAGGCGAACACCGTCCTCAAGATGGCGAAGAAGCGGGCGCTGGTGGACGCCTCGATTTCGCTCGCCCGGTGCTCCGACATCTTCACGCAGGACGCCGAGGACATGCACTACCCCGAGCCGCCGCGGGCCGGGGCCGACCACGTTCCCGACGCCGAAGTGGTGAGCCGCCCGGAACCCGGCCGCCCCGATTCAAAGGGGTCATACGAGCTGGCCGTGACCGACCTGAACGTGGCGGCGGGCCAGTCGTGCGACGACCTCAAGGCGGCGTGGAAGAACGTCGAGGCCAACCGGGCGGCGTTCTCCCCTGCCCACTGGCAGGCGTTGAAAGACCTGACCAACACTCTCAAGGCAAAGTGTCAGCAGCCCGCCCCCGCGAAGCCCGCGACCGGGGCCGCGTGGGCGAAGAAGTTCGAGCAGGACGCGGCGACGGCCTTGTCGATGGCCGACGTGGACGACCTGAACGACCGGCTGAACGAGGCCGGCGATCTGCTGACCGACGCCGAGTACAAGGCGTGCGCGGACGCGGTGCAGGCGGCTTACGACCGCGCCGGGAAGGTGCCGGCGGGGAAGTGACCGCGGACGCGGGAATACCGTCCGGCGAGCGGAGGGTATTCGGATGCACCGAGTCGCGGACACAAGCCATTAGGAGGTAGAAACGTGGCCGTGGGCAAGCGGAAGCGATTCGAGGTGTTCAAGCGGGACGGGTTCGCCTGCCAATACTGCGGGCGGACCCCGCCGACCGTCGTTCTCGAAGCCGATCACGTCGTCCCCGTTTCCGACGGCGGACCGGACGACATGGACAACCTCGTGACGGCGTGCTTCGACTGCAATAGCGGCAAGTCAAACGTGCCGCTGGGCCAGGTGCCGGCGCCGTTGGCCGAGGTGATGCAGGAAGCGGCGGACAAGCGGGAACAGCTCGAAGCGTACAACCTGTTCCTTCAGGAAGGCCGGGCGACGGAGGACGCGAGGATTGAGGAACTAGGGCTGCGGTGGAACGACCCGATCGTCTACCCCCACGAGCAGGGCCGGTTCGTGTTCGCGGCATCCCGCCGCACATCGGTTCGCACGTTCCTCCGCCGACTCCCATTCGCGGACGTTGAGGAGGCAATGGAACTCGCACAGTCCCGCGTGCGGGTGGCGATCGGCGGCAACGACGAGAAGCGGTGGCGGTACTTCTGCGGGGTGTGCTGGAACAAGATTCGCGCCGCCGAAGGGGGCGCGGACTAATGCCGACGCGACTACTGAGGGAGGGTATTCTCGATTCGAAGGCCGTGAACGCACTGTCGTTCCCGGCCGAGGTGTTCTACCGCCGCCTGATGAGCGTCGTGGACGACTTCGGCCGCTTCGACGGCCGGGCTGACTACCTGCGGGCCAGGCTGTACCCCGTCAAACTTGACGCCGTTCGTGAGGCCGACATTCCCCGCTGGATCGCCGAGTGCGAGAAGGCCGGGCTGATCGCTCTCTACACCGTCGATGACGAGCCGTACATCCTGTTCCACCGTCTCGGCCCGGCCCGCGCTGCGAAGTCGAAGTATCCCGCACCGCCTACTGATGTTGCGGCCAGCCGCAAGCGTCCGCAAACGGATGTAAACGGCCACGCACCGCCGCAAACAGGCGCACCGTATTCGTATTCGGTTTCGGATGCGAATTCGAATGCGAACCCTACCGGGGGTGCAGCGGCCGAGCCGCCGCCGGCCGAACCGCGGCCGGTGGTTCCCCGGGAGCGAAAGCCGCCGAGCGGGCCGCACGCCGAGGCGATTCGTTTTTTCGTGAACTCGTGGGCCGAGCGGTACGGGGGCAAGTACCCGTTCGACGGCGGCAAGGACGCGGCGGCGGTGAAGGCGATGCTGGCCCACGTCGGGGACGACCTCGACAAGTTCCGGGCGGTGGTCACCCGGTACTTCGCCAACTCGGAGCCGTTCTTTTCGGGGCACCGGCTTTCGCTGCTACGGTCGCAGTTGGCGAAGTTTCTGGTGGACGCGCCGGCCTCGCCGCACCGCCGCGGGTTCCAGACGCGCACCGACGAGATTATCGACCACCTGGAACTCTGACGGAGGGCCGACCGTGGGCGAACTGGCGCGGCGAGACGGCGGGACTATGGCGCGGGCGGACGGGGCAAAGCCGTCGCCGCTCGCGGGGTTGCCGGACGGGTGGCGCGAGAAGGTGAAGTTCTTCTACGCGGCCTACTCGGACTACTTCAAGAGCCCCGTCGGGCTGGCCGCGATGGTCCGCTACTGGATCAAGGAATTCGGCCTGACGCTGGACGAGGCGGACGTGATCTTTCGGCGGATGCTGCGCCCCGACGAGGTGGCGAAGATTCAGCACGCCGGGCAGGCGATGGCCGCGCTGGGGCGGATGGTGGACACCGCGGTAACCGCCCGGCGTGAGAACAGCCGCAACGAGGCCCAGCGCCGCCGGCTCGCGGCCGAGTCGGCGCGGTTCGACGGCCCGGGTCGGTCGCCGTTCGGAGGGAACAACCATGCGGTTTGACGACGACGAGGACCGCGGCCCGCTGTGCGAGTTGTGCCGCGACGTGGGGTGGATCGTCGTGCCGCACCCGATGTGCGTCTACCACGGCGAGATCGTCTGCCGGCGCGGGTCGCGGGCGGTGCTGACGTGTGCGGTAGCCTGTACGAACCGCGTCCTCGCCGGCGGCGACTTCCCGCGGCCGTGTGCGGCCGGCGCGGCGGCGAAGTCGTCGGGGTCGATCGATTGGGACCAGTACACGACGCGGATCGGCGGTCACGACGGCGTGGCGATGCTCGGCGACTACCAGGAGCAGCAGGCCCGGGACGCGCGGGCGCGGTCGCAACAGGGGTCAACCCTCCCGGACCTGTACGCGGAGTTATTGACGCGGGCGGCGGGGGTTCCGGCGTAACCAACAGTTAAACCATCAGGGTAGTGATTTTTCGAGGGGCTGTTGTGGCGAAGGCAAAGCAGATCATGGGCGGGCTGATGCTGGTGGCGAACCCCGGGTTCAGCGACCTCGACCGCGTTCACGTCCGGCGCATGACGCGGCCGTGCGGGCGGACGCTGAAACTTGCCACTCGTGTCGGCGGCAAGTCCGCGCCGGACGGTCTGGAGGACCGGATTGCGGCCCACGCCGCCCGCGTGGCGGAGGAAGCCGCGAAGCCCGAACCGCTGGCGTGCTGGGGGCCGTGCGGCCGGACGCTGGCGAACGGGTGTCGCGCCGAGACGTGGGGGTGGAAGGTGCGGCCGGTGGTGTGTTCGGGCGGGCGAGAAATCGAGGCCCACTGCCCGGAGTGCTGGAACAAGTGGGGCTTTATCGAACCTCGCAAGGGGGCGTGACCATGCGCGACCTGTTCGACGCGATCGACCCGCCGCAGGTCGGCGGCCCCGGCGACACCCCGTTCGGCGGCTCGACGGTGGGGGCCGCGGACACGCCCCGGCTGACGGCGCAGTTGGAGCGGGTGCGGGCGGTGATGGCGGGCGGCGACTGGTGGACGCCGGAGCAGTTGGAGGCGGCGACGGGCGACCGGTGGGCGAGCATCAGCGCCCGCCTGCGGGATTTTCGGAAGGCCATGCACGGCGGTCACACGGTCGAGCGGGAGCGGGTGAAGGACGGCGGCGGGACGTTTCGCTACCGGCTGCTGCTGCGGGCGGCGGTTTCAACGGGGGGTGCGTGATGCGAGTGGGCTTTACCGGGTCGCGGGGGGGGATGACCCGCGGGCAAACCGTGTCCCTCAACGGATGGTGGCAAAGCCTCGACGTGACCGAGTTCCACCACGGGGCTTGCGTCGGGGCGGACGCGGACGCGGTGTCGTGCTGCCAGAACTATACCACGGCGTCGATCATCGCCCATCCGTGCAACCTGACGAAGTGCGTCAGCGTCCCGGCGCTGCGGGCGTCGAACCACGCCCACGGCGAGAAGCCGCCCCTCGACCGGAACCGCGACATCGTGGACGCGGCGGACATCCTCGTGGCGTGCCCGAAGGGGTCGGAAGAACTGCGGTCCGGGACGTGGAGCACGATCCGATACGCCCGCAAGTGCGGCAAGCCGATCGTGATTTTCTGGCCGGATGGAACGATGGAGACGGAAGGCGACTTCACAACCAACACGGGGGAGTAGCGATGGGTTTCCTCTCAGGCGCGGTGACGTTCCTGCGGTTCCGGGTGAGCGGCCCGGCTCCGCGGTTGTTCGACGCGGACCACCTGGACAAGCTCGCCGACCGCGCCGCGGGGCGGCAGCGGATCGCGGCGGCGGACGGCGTGGAGGTGGGGTGGACGGCCGGCGGGCACGTCCTCGACACCGACTTCACGCTCGACAAGAACGTGGTGAACGACTCGCTGCACTTCGAGCTGTGCGTCGAGTCGGACAAGCTGCCGGCGGACAAGCTCAAGGCGTACACGGCGGTGGAGTTGGCCGCGCTGGCGAAGAACAACCCGAGCGGGTTCGCGTCGGCGCGGCAGAAGCGGGAGGCGAAGGAGATCGCCCGGGAGCGGTTGGAGGAGGAGGCGAAGGACGGCCGCTACCGGAAGCGGAAGTGCGTGCCGGTCATGTGGGACCGGACCACGGGCGAGGTGCTGTTCGGGGCCACGTCGCTGACGCAGGTGGACCGGCTGTGTTCGCTGTTCGAGCAGACGTTCGCGGCAAAGTTGGAGTGCGTCACGGCGGGGCGGCTCGCCGCGGACATCGACAACCGCACCGGCCCCGACGCGGACCTCACGCCGTCGGTGTTCGTGCCGGGCGTCTCCACGGGGGACGTGTGCTGGATCGCGGGCGACGGCGACCACTCGTTCCTCGGCAACGAGTTCATGCTCTGGCTGTGGTACTGGCTCGACGTGCAGAGCGACACGCTGACACTCGGCGACAAGTCCGAGGCGACGGTGATGATCGCCCGCAGCCTGACGCTGGAGTGCCCCCGCGGGCAGACCGGGGCGGATGCGTTCAGCCACGAGGGGCCGGCACGGCTCCCGGAGGCCCGGCGGGCGATCCAGTCGGGCAAGCTCCCGCGGAAGTGCGGGCTGACGGTGGTGCGGCACGACCAGCAGTACGAGTTCACGCTGCACGCCGAGACGCTGGCAGTGGGGGCCGCGAAGCTGCCGCCGCCCCCGGAGGACGTGACCGACACGCGGGCCAAGTTGGACGCCCGGGTGGACGCGGTGCGGTCGCTGGTGGAGACGCTGGACCAGTTGTACTCGTGCTTCCTCTCGCGGCGGCTCGGGCGGGAGTGGGCCGACGAACTTCGCGGCATGCAGGGGTGGTTGAGCCGCAAGGAGCGGGCGGCGAGCGGGGAGGCGGCGTGATGGGCAAGCGAACCGTTGGGCGGCTCGACGAGAACGGCCTGCCGCGCGACCCGAACGCCTGGACCGCCGCCGACTGGCGAGACCTGCACACCGCGTTGGAGACGGTGCGGCGGCTGGTCGGCGACCGGCACGCCGGGCGGGAGGCGGTCGCCCTGACGTGCCCGCACTGCAAGGGGACCGGCCGGACCACGCTGAGCCGCAACTACGCGGCGACGTGGGAGAAGATCAAGAACCGGGCCGGGGAGTTCACGGCGGCGGCGGTGGCGAAGTCGTGGGGCGTTCCCGCGACGCGGTTGAATAACCAGTTCGCGGCCCTCGAACGGCACGGGCTGCTGACCAGCTCGCCGGCCGGGCGGGAGCGGCTGTACCGGGTGAAGGAGGGTGCGAGCCATGCCTGAGAGTCTGTACCGACCGCCGACGCAATACCGCTACGCGACCCCATCCGGCGAGATGGAGCCGACCGACGTGCGGGCGCGGGCGGTCGGCAACGCGGTCTACGTCGAGCACGTCGGCGGGTGCGGCGACATCTTCGCGTGGGGCGCCCGCGACAAGGACGCGGCCGAGGCCATCGCCGGGGAGTTGAACGCGGTGCTGAACGGGCTGCGGGCGGCGCTGGCGGATTCGGCGAAGAAGGCCGGCGAGTACGCGGCCGAGGTGAGCCGCCGACTGGCCGACGTGACGGCCGAGCGTGACCGTCTGCGGGAGGGCATCATGCGGCCGAAGCCTGACCCATTCACCGCGTAACGGGAGTAGCGCAATGAACACCGGGAACGACGTGCCGTGGGAACTCCCGCCCGAGTACCACGACGAGCCCGACCCGCCGCCCGAGGACTGCCTCGGGTGCGGCCGGTGCGAGGCGTGCGTTCAGCGGTCGGCCGCGTTCGCCGAGGAGATGAACGACGGCTGGCCCGACTTCTTCGCCGACGAGTGCCCGCACTGCCGCGGCACCGGCTGGCAGGACTGCGGGATTATCGCCATCGAATGCCCGGAATGCGGGGGCGGCTGATGGCCGACGACCCCAAGCCCGCCGCCGACACCCGGACGATTGTGTGTGTCGCGGTGAAGGCCAACGGGTGCCCGGAGATGGGCACGGCCAAGAGCGTCGAGGCCGTGCCGGACCGGGCGACGCTGTGGGTCAGGGTCGGGGGCGATTCGTGGACGCGGCGGGAGACGGGACCATAACCACGCCCGCGGGCTGACCCCCGCGGGGGCGGCCGGCACACACGAGGGAGGGAGAGGATGAAGTGCGTGAAGTGCGGTAAGGACACGGACATCCTCGCCAACGGGCGGTGCATGTCGTGCAGCCCGTTCCGGGCGTGCGGGGTGTGCCCGACGGGGACGCTGGTGTCGTGCCCGCAACCGAACTGGATGAACCGGTGGAAGTGCGACAACTGCGGGAAGGCGGTGAGCCGGTGAACCACATCACCGTCGTCGCCCACGGTGCCCCGCACTCGTTCGCCCGGCGGGTGCAGGAGAACCCGAACCTCGCGGTCGTGGTGCTGTGGGCCTTGCGCGACCTGTGGGCGAAGTACGAGGCCGGGTGGGACGACCTTCCGGCGGAGTTGGTGGACCGGGTGCGGGCGGTGTTGGCGGAGGCGACCGGCGGACCTGTTAACGTGGGTAAGGAGTGACACGCCGATGACACTGACTGAGACGCAACCGGAACTCGACTGGCCGGAACTGACCGACGCGGAGCGGGCGGCGATCGAGGACGAGACGGCGGTGATGACCGCGGCCCACGAACTCGACCCCGAAACCGACGATTACGCCGACCTGACGCCGGCGCACCGGCTCTGCGAGTGCGGCACCTGCGGGCGGCTGTTGCTCGCCGCGAACCTGCCCGGGGAGCGGCCCCGGGGGTTCCGGGTGACGGGTCACGATCGGCTACCGCCGGTGCCGTACCGGTGGGTGGCGCGGCGCGGGCGGCGGGTGGCCGAGTGCTGCGGGTGCTACGTCGCGGAACGGCGGGCGAACCGGGGAGGGCGGTAACGTGGAGGAATACTTGATGGTAATTCGCGGCGGCGTGCGGATGAACAAGAACTGCCGACACCGGCCCAAGAGTGCGAAGGACTGTCCGTACTGCCGCGTATGCCCGCACGGCGTTACCGAGTACGGCGCTTGTCACGAATGCACAAAAGACCAGTCGTGGCAGACGGCACCCATTACCCCCGCCGAGATGGATCAAGTTTTGTCCGAGTTGGAGCGGATGCCGTGGGTTTGCTCGCCACGTTACTCCCCGCGGCAACGGGAGAGCGACCCATACGAGCCGCTTCTGCCGCTTGCCGTGGCGAAGATTCGGGAGATGATCCGGGCGCAAAAGAAGAAGCGGGCGAACCGGGGGAGGGCGGGATGACGGCGGTAGACGAGCCGGTAGACGTGGCGGGGCTGGTGGCCGCGGACGGCGACCGCGAGCGGTACTGGCAGCGGGTGTACGCGACGCTCCGGGCGTACCCGGGGCTCCGGCCCGACGACCGGGTGAGCCGGTGCGGGCGGTGCCGGAATTGGGTGATCCACCCCGAGGACCACGGCGGGCGGGCGGTGAACACCGTCCCGCGGCCGTGGGCGGCGAAGGCGGGGGCGGGGTGCCGGCCGGTGTGCGGCGAGTGCCACGCGCCGGCGGCGAGGGCGAGGGCGAGGGCGAAGGCGGGAGAGTACGCGGTCTAACCACGGGGGCGACAATGCAGACGGCGAAGTTCTACGGGGCGAGTGACGACCTGGTCGAAGTTGAGGGCGTGAAGGGTGGCGACGAGTTCAACGTGTACGGCGACGGGCCGCACATGGCGTTGTTTAACCTCGGCGGCAAGATGCGCGTCCACGCCATTTACGACGGGTGTTGGTCGTTCGCGGTCGGCATGGTGGACAAGGCCATCCCGCTCCCGGAGTGGCCGGTGCGGGTCACCAGCGAAGGCTACACGACGGTCGTGGAGATCGACGTTCCCGACGACGTGAAGGTGTTCCTCGAGCGCAAGGCGACGGCATGACCCGCCACCCCACGACCGTCGGCGACGCCGTGGCCGCGATCCTGGTGGGCGACCCGGACCCCGCAGGGGAGAGGGTCGCGCCGCTGCCGGCCCCGGTGACGCTAACCGTCGAAGGGCTGCGTGTCGAGTCCGAAGCGAACGCCCATGCTCACTGGCGGACCCGCCAGCGGCGGGCGAAGTCGCAGCACGAGTTGTTGCGGCTGTCGCTCTCGCGGCTCGACCGGGCGGCGATGCTGGCCGTGCCGCGGTTGCGGGTGACGTTCACGCGGGTCATGGGGAAGCGGGGCCGGGCGTTTGACGACGACAACCTTGTGGGGGCGTTCAAGCACTGCCGCGACTGCTGCGCGGCGTGGCTCGGCCGCAACGACCGCGACCCGTGGTACGAGTGGGTAGTGAGCCCGGTGCAGGATCGGGGGCGGGAGTTTGGGGTGAGGATCACGTTCGAGGCGGTGCGTCCCGCGGCCGGGGTGGCGGGCGAGGGGGAGGGGTGAACATGATCGGCGGACGAAGTGGCACACTGTCGGGGGCCGGTCTGTACGGGATGCCCGTGACCCTCTCTCTGTCGATGACGGAGACGGTCACGGTGCGGGAGTGGCCGAAGGACCGGTTTATCGAGTACGAGGACGGCAAGGACGACGCCCACGGGCGGTTCATGGGTTGGGTGCGAGACGAGGTGCGGCCGTCTGGCAACGCGGTGCGGGTGGGTCAGACGTGGGTGATGCACCCGGCGTTGTGGGAGCGGTTCAAGGCGGCCATAGCCACGGCAGACGTGCGATTCGCGGGAGGTTTGTGATCACGGGCGGCTGACGCGGCGGGGGCGACACGGGAGGGGTGAGGATGGCGACGTGGCGGGACGTGGCCTAGTCGATCTTTTCGTCGCGGAAGTGCTTGTCGAGGGCTAACTGAACCTCGGTCGTCATCTTCCGCTTGGTGCGGCCGACGAGGCGGGTCAGCCGCTCCCGGTACGACTCCGGGAGGCGGACCATGAACGAACTGCGGTGCGGGTCCTTCGGCTTCGGCGGTTTGCGGGACTTACCCATTGGACCCTCGGCGGCGGTGGTAGTCCAGTGTATCCGCGGCCGACGATGCGGGGAAGAATTCGCGGGCGTTATGGTAGACACTGGATATCCAGTAGCGTATAGTGACGCAGCCTGATGTGCGGCAGGAACACCCATATGCGGCTGACACTGGACCTGAACACCGCGGACGGCTACCGCACCTTCCTCAAGGTGAAGTCGCTCCCCGTCTACCGCTTCACCGGCCGCGAGGCGTGGTTCCCCGACGAGTACGCCGACCGGGTGTGCGGGGCGAAGCCGAAGGCCGCCGACCACAAGTTCAAGCCGGCTTCGCACCTGTTCGACTACCAGCGGGATATTGCCGCGTTGGCGGTCCAGCGACAGAAGTTCGCCGCGTTCGTGGACTGCGGCTTGGGCAAGACGCTCATCGCCGCGGAGTTCGCCCGGCACGCCCTCGACGTGCTCCCCAAGAGCCGGTGCGGGCTGATTGTCTCGCCCCCGCTGGTGATCGATCAGACCATTGCGGAGTTCGCCCGGTTCTACGGCGACGCCCTTCCCGTCGAGCGGGTGCGGGCTGCCGACCTGCAACGGTGGTTGGTCGAAGGCAAGGGGCGGTTGGGAATCACGAACTACGAGTCGTTGTCCGACCGGGTGACGGACCCGGGCCGGTTGGGGATGCTGATCCCCGACGAGTCGAGCGTGATGAAGTCGCACTACGGCGCGTGGGGGCAACGCCTCCTGGCACTCGGCCGCGGGATCGACTGGAAGCTCTGCCTCACCGGCACACCGGCGCCGAACGACCGCATCGAGTACGCGAACCACGCCGTGTTCCTCGACCAGTTCCCGACCGTGAATGCGTTCCTCGCCCGGTTCTTCGTGAACCGCGGCGAGACGGCGAACCGGTGGGAGCTGAAGCCGCACGCCCTGCGCGGCTTCTACCGCGCCCTGTCTCACTGGTGCGTGTTCCTCAGCAATCCTGCGGTGTACGGGTGGAAGGACAACACGGCGGCCCTCCCCGACATCCGCACGCACATCCTCGACGTGGCGCTGACCGGCGACCAGATGGGCCGGGCCATCGCCGCGACCGGGAACCTGTTCGGCGCCCCGGGCGGGATCGGCGGTCGGGCCACGGTCGCCCGCATCGCCAAGTCGGCCGACGGGCTCAAGCCCGCGTTCGTGGCCGATCTGGTTAACCGCGAGTCGTCCGCGTGTCTCGTTTGGTGCAAGTACAACCCGGAGCAAGACACGCTCGCCGGGCTGATGCCAGACGCCGGGAGCATCGCGGGCGATACCCCCGAAGCGGACCGCGCCCGCATGGTCGCGGAGTTCCAGCGTGGCGAGCGGAAAACCCTGTTGAGTAAACCGAAAATCATGGGGTACGGCCTCAATCTCCAGCAGGCCCGCCGCATGGTGTTCTCCACGCTACAGGACAGTTACGAGGAGTACTACCAGGCGGTGAAGCGGGCGAACCGGTACGGCTCGACGGACCCGCTGGACGTGTACATTCCGGTAACGGAGTTGGAACGACCGATGGTGGATACGGTGTTGACGAAGGCCGCCCGCGTGAAGGCGGATACCGAGGAGCAAGAGGCACTATTCCGGGAGGTCGGGTATGTCGGGGCCGCTTGACGACGATGCCGTGTGGGCGGTCCACCACGGCGACTGCATCGAACACATGCCGGAGTTGCCGGCGGCGTGCTTCGACATGGCGGTGTTCTCTCCACCGTTCCCAGCGTTGTATGCGTACACGTCTGAACACTCGGACATTGGGAACAGCGAGAACCTGCGCACCGATGCTAAGTTGCACCTGTCATTCTTCTACCGGCAGTTGGCGCGGATCGTGAAGCCGGGGCGGGTTGTCGTGGTACACGTCATGCAGATTCCGCGCATGAAGCGATCGGGCGAAGTTGGCCTGCACGACTTCCGGGGCTTGAACATTCGCGTAGGCGAGCGGGCTGGGCTGGTGTTTGAGTATGACTGGCTGGTGACAAAGAACCCGCAGGCCCAGGCGATCCGCACGAAGTCTCGGGAGTTGCAGTTCGCCGGGCTCGAATCAGACAGGGCGAAGCAACGAGGGGCATTGGGTGATTACCTCATCAAGTTCAGGGCACCGGGCGACAACGCGACGCCGATCGACGCGCCGGGACAGGTGAGCAGAAACGAGTGGATCAAGTGGGCTGAGGCCGCATGGACCGACATTCGGGAAACGAACACGCTCAACGTTCGGGAAGGACGCGGAGAGGATGATACCAAACACATCTGCCCATTGCAGTTGGACGTGATCGACCGGCTTATTCGTCTGTATTCATTGCCGGGTGAGATTGTGTTCTCGCCGTTCACTGGGATTGGGAGCGAGGGGTACATGGCACTTATGAACGGGCGTAAGTTCTACGGGTGCGAGTTGAAGCCGGAATATCAAGCGGCTGCGACAAAGAACCTTCTGCGAGCATTGGAATCGAGAAAGCAGGCGCAGGCAGACTTGTTCGCCGTGTCTGAGTCAGCATGACACACAGGAGCCCCCAAGTGAGCAGACACGTCTCAAAACCCACCACCACCATCCGCATCCGCACCGACGTACTGAAGGCGTTGGCAGCGGCGGCTGACACGACCGAGGCGCGTACCGCGATGGGGGTCCACAAGCCCGGCGAGGGCCAGTTGAGCGGGCGCGTCAGGCTTGTGCAGGACGGGATCATCCTTCTCACGCGGGAAGCCCAGCGCGTGCGGGTCGAGGAAGCGAAGGAGGCGGCGCGATGACCAGCGAAGAACTTGCGAAGTTGTACGCGGAGGTTGTGAAGTCCACGGGGACGGAGGGGGGAGCATGAAACACTCCGAGCAGTACGCGATGGTGCGGGACAAAATCGCCTTGCTGATG
>ERZ650308.742-NODE-742-length-17570-cov-5.989495_pt1 | contig 17570 bp, 6 predicted proteins | sample MGYA00376244_ERZ650308 | MGnify/ENA primary metagenome ERZ650308 (study PRJEB26733, sample SAMN07839295) | wastewater metagenome | biome: small river; feature: stream; material: water | place: USA: North Carolina | collected 2016-04-26 ... | reverse complement strand
GAGCTCAAAGACGGCCGCTCGATCATGCAGCAGCAGGTTGACAATCTAAAGACCGCATTCGGCAGCGATTACCGGCTCACTACGGTGGTTGGCTTCAAACTCGAGGCGATCATCGAGCGATTCCCAGAGGCAACCTACGTTTACAACGAAGAATACGACCAGACCAACACGTCAAAGAGTTTGTTGCGCGCGCTTCGTGCCTCGGGTGATGGCGGCGTGCTGTGGATGAACGGTGATGTGGTTTTTGACCCAGAAGTTTTGCGCCGTGTTTCCCCAATGATCAACACCGATGAATCATTTGTCGTTGTAAACCACTCATCGGTGGCCGATGAAGAAGTCAAGTACACCCTTGATACTGATGGCTTTGTGGCCGAACTTTCAAAGACCGTGGTTGGCGGTTTGGGCGAGGCAGTTGGGATCAACTTTGTTTCATCGAGAGATAAGGCAGCTGTCATTAAGCGACTCGATGAAGTGGCCGACCAGGATTATTTTGAACGTGGATTAGAGCTGGCAATAGCCAACGGCGAAGCCAAGTTCAAGGCGGTAGACATTAGTGATCTATACGCAGTTGAAGTGGATTTTGCCGAAGACCTTGCTCGCGCAAACGAAGTTATCTAGCGCTTCTAGTTTTGCGTGGCGCTCCAAGCGCTCTGCACGATGTCATGCAGATCGTGCTTGGCGCTCCAACCTAAAACATTCTTGATGCGTGATACATCGGCACAAAGAAACGGTGGGTCACCCGCGCGACGAGCAACAACTTCTTCATTGAAATCAATTCCTGAAACCTTTTTGATTTCTGCAATGACTTCAAAAACACTGGAGCCTTTGCCGGTACCAACATTGAAAGTTGTCTCGCGGCGCACATCACTGTTTGAATCGGCACTGCTTAGGTAATCAATTGCAGCCAGATGCGCACTCGCCAAATCTTGAACGTGCACGTAATCGCGAACGCAAGAGCCGTCATCGGTTGCGTAGTCATTGCCGTAGACCTTTGGCGCTTTGCCTGAACGAATGGCAGCGAAAACAATTGGCACCAGGTTTGCCACTGCAGTGTCAGCAAGATCAGGCCAACCGGCGCCGGCTACGTTGAAGTAGCGCAGATTCGCAACGCGAAGGCCCCAGGCGGCTGCGGCGGCTTCGGCCATCCATTCGCCCACCAACTTGGTCTCGCCGTAGGGGTTGATTGGCTTGCAAGGGGTGTCTTCGGTGACCGCATCAACATCGGGCATGCCATAGGTGGCGGCCGAGGATGAGAAAACAAGTTTGTTGACGCCTGCCTCGCGCATGGCACCCATCAGGTTGGCCATGCCACCGATGTTCTGTGAGAAATACCATTCCGGCTTCTCCACAGATTCGCCGACCTTCTTGCGGGCTGCAAAGTGGATGACGGCATCGATTCCATCGGTGTTGAAGAGGGTTTTTAGGGTCTCAACGGCCTCTGGGGCGGCTAAGTCGAGCTGAACTAGCTTGGTGTCACCGATGCGGGCTCGAACACCCTCAGACATATCGTCAACCACAACTACCTGGTCGCCGCGCTCCTGGAGCATGCGCACCACGTGGCTGCCAATGTAGCCGGCGCCGCCGGTGACTAGAACCTTCATATCCACAGTTTAGGCGAGGGGTGTTGACTGGACTAACCCTGACTAAGTAATCTAGCCACATGGGCAAAATCGTAAATATGCATGAGGCAAAAACTCACTTTTCCAGCTTGGCCGAACAGGTTGAGGCAGGGGAAGAGGTAATCATCGCTAGGGCCGGCAAGCCCTTTATGAAGCTGGTTTCTTACACTCCGCCCAAGAGGATTCCTGGCCAAGGAAAGCACCTTTTTGCGCCTGAGGATGCGGATCTGTTTATTGGGATTGACCCGGAGATCCAGGAAATGTTCTTTGGGCCAGACTGGCAGGACTCAGCCAAGTGATTCTTCTAGACACCAACGCTCTTATCTGGTGGCTCTCTGACTTCAAGCGATTGAGTAAGAGAGCAATAAAGATGATTGAAACGGCCGAACTGGCTCACTTCTCGGCCGCGTCGGTCTTTGAAATCGAAATAAAGAGGCAAAGACTAAAGAAACTCCCAAATGATGTGGTTGAGGCATTTGTGAACCAGGGTTTCACAGAACTACCAATTTCGGCTGCCGATGCCAGTTCTGTTCGAGCTGTCGGCATGAATCGCCACGACCCTTTTGACCAATTGCTGCTTGCCCAAGCTAAAAACAGGGGCCTGACCTTCATCACGGCGGATTCCATGATTTTGGAGCGTGGCTATGACTTTGTGGTTGACGCACAGGCATAAACTCGTGGCATGAACTTCACCGCAGCAGCCAAAACCCTAGTAAGTAGCTCAATCAGCGCAGTCGCGCTCGCCGCAGGACTGAGTGGGTGTGCCGGCGGATCGCCAATTGCCCTGCCAACCCAGGCCCCAGAGCCGGTCTACGTGACCGCACCGCTCACGGGAGTGCAATACGAGGACACCAGCCCTGAGGCTCTGCAGCTCAAGAAGCCATCGGTTGCCTGCAAGATTGACAACGGTTCAGAGGCCCCACGCCCGCAGAGTGGTCTAAATAGCACCGATATTGTCTTCGATGAGATGGTTGAGGGCGGTCTGACCCGTTTGGTGGCCATTTGGCACTCAACTCAGCCTGACGCGATTGGCCCGGTTCGCTCAATTCGACCTATGGACCCGGACATCACGAGTCCTTTTGGTGGAATCGTCTGTTTTTCTGGTGGCCAAGCGGTCTTCGTAAACATGATCAACGAGGCGCCGGTCTTGGTGGCTTCCGAGACCACAGAGCAGGGCAAGGGGACATTTAGTCGAAGCACAGACCGAATTGCCCCACACAATGTCATAGTCAACGTGATGAAGCTGGCTTCGGACCACCCAGAATTGACCCCGCCGGCTCCGCAGTTCCAATTTGCCAAAGATGTACAAAATTCGAGTGCTGGTGCTTCGGGTGAGAAAGTTAACAAATTTGAGGTCAAATTCCCTCAGGCTAGTGCCCTATGGACAGCTTCGAGCGATGGTGCAAAGTGGCTAAGAACCCAGGATGGCAAGCCCCTAACCGATAAATTAGATGGCGAACAGGTTTCGGCAACAAACATAGTGGTTCTAAGTGTAAAAATTGACCGCAGCTACCTTGATCGCAAATATGGACATATTCCAAAATCTGTACTTGTTGACTCGGGAAAGGCCTGGGTTTTCTCTGGCGGAAAACTGATCGAGTCAAACTGGTCAAAGGCTTCGGCAACCTCGCCGATTGTGTTGACAGATTCCGCTGGTTCGCCAGTATTTTTGGCACCTGGAAACACTTGGGTTGAGCTGATGCCGGTGGCCCCTGAGGGCAAGATAAGCATCACAAAAGCCCCGGTGGCAAGCCCAAGTCCTAGCCCCTCGGCAAAATAATCCAGTAAAAGCGGACCTAATTTGGCGACACGCCAATCATTTCACGCAATTTTCATAATCTGTACAGATTAGGCTAGTGCCATGATAAACATCGCTCAACTGCGCCTGATCCTCGCTGAAGATGGCGTTCAGGCCACCTCTATAGCACGAGCCGAATTGACTACCCGAGTTGCCGAATACAAGGAGCTTGGTGCCGAGGCCAGACCAATAGTTTTCGGAAGTCACCGCAAACCACAGGCCGTAATCTTGCCTTATGAACTTTTTGCAGAATTGCTAGACGTTGCCGAGGGAGTGCCCCACATTCCGAAGGCAACTGAACCGGCAAAACGAAGCCGAAAGAAGGCCCCTTTGACTGAATCTGAACAAATTGTACATAATTTGCCAGAACTTGAGAAAGAGCACATCGGGCAGTCAACCCAGGAACTTTTGGATCAAATTATGTCCAAGTGGAAGCTCTAATTTGAGCCCTAGAACGAACTGAACCAAATGCCAAAAAAGAAATCGTCTCGCCCTGCAGCTAGTCTTGGCTCGAGCCAAAACGAAGAGCCCAAATCCGCGACCCAAATTAGACGCGAGAAAATCATCAGAATGGGCGCCATTGTCATTGTTTTGGCCCTTTTGCTGTCGCTACTAGCAGGTGCATTCAGCGTCGCACCGGCGCAGGCCGCTAGCATCAACAAATCCCCTAAGTCTGTAAAATTTGTACAAAATTCTGCAGAATCCATAAACTACAAGGTTCCAATGGCTAAGGCGCCGATCGATACAGACGGCGATGGCATCGTCAATAACGAGGATCCTGACATCGACAACGACGGTGTTGTCAACGCCAATGACGACGATATCGACGGCGACGGCATCCTAAATTCTGGTGATGGAGACCCCGCTGCAACCAACGGTTATGACACTAACCCACCTGCAAAACCAGGGTCATTTACCTTCGCCGAACTAACTGAGACCGGCACGCTGGGATGGCTGTTCGCTGGCCTCACCCTCGGCCTAATTTCCACCGGGGTTTTACTGCGAAAAAAGCTACAAAATCCGGGCAAAAAACCCAAAAAAAATCTTTAGAAACAACACTCCGAGTACCTTTTTTTGTTCGGTTAATCCCTATAACTACAACGTTGTAATTCAAACCATTTTTTAGCCTTGTACTTGTCAAGGGCTCGCCTTGGCATGCTCGAGGGAGGCTTGATGATGCGAAATTTCGCACCGCGCTTGACCCTCGCTCGCACCCCAAAGCTCGGGAATCGCGGGGGCCAGGTTGGTCCTCACCGCAAGAATCTTGCCAAGCGTTTTTGGGTGATTTTGCTTTCTGCCGTGTTGCTCGCAACCGGAGCAAATTTAGTTCAGGCACCTGTTGCCATGGCTGCCGTTCAAGAAACATCAATGGATCGTTACTACGACACTGGATCATTCAGCTGGGCAAACAATGAAGGTCGCGAAGAGTTCGACGACGAAGCTTTCACCCTGACCAACAATTCCACCGTAATGTTTTGGATCAACATTCCAAAGGCCTTAGATAAAACCTGGCTCGATCTTGCCGGTAAAGAAAACAGTTGGGTTTTTGGTCACCTAACAAACGGAAACTTTGCCTGGGCATACATGGGTCCAACGGGCTGGGCATGGATCGACTCGGGCGTCTACATGAAGACCGACACCTGGACTCACGTTGCAGTTAAGAACGTTGGACGATACGTCACTGTTTATTTCAACGGCATTGCCGTCTCATGGGGTGACACCTGGTACAACACAGCAGACAAAGCTTTCACCGGTGCACCAACCGATAGCAATGCGTCGTTTGCTATTGGTGGTAGAACAGGATTGCGCGATGGTAACTACAGATATCCACACGGTCGCAATGCAGGTTTTTGGATTGACGAACTTAAAGTTTTCAAGAGCGATAGAACCTCAAACTTATTAAGTGACATGCACAATCGTGCAGATCTCAGTGATACCGCATTGAGTGCTTACTTCGACTTCAATGAACTCGGCACGCAGATTAAAAATCAAAAGGCGCCGACAAATACAAACAGCGACTTGAAGATAAACAACTTCGAAGGAAATGCGACCAACCGTAAAGACGTAAAGATCGTCACTCGCCCTGACACTCGTCAAGGAAAAACGGTGGTGACATTCCCGCGCAGTTACATCACCCGCGAAGGTGGCTGGGTTGTGCCGACCGGCCTAGGCCAGGTTGAAGTTTTGCAGGTTGCCGGTGGTGGTGCAGGTGGTTCGCGTCACGCCGGTGGTGGTGGAGCGGGCGGTTACTACTACCGCCCAACAGTGAACGTGATTCCAGGTCAGACCATTAAGGTTCAGGTGGGCCAGGGTGGTGTTGCCACCAAGTGGTACATCGATAGGTCAAGCGGAAACCCAGGCCAAGACACGTTCTTCGGCACGGCACGCACAATCGGTGGCGGTAACTCTGGGGCAAACGGTGGGTCCGGTGGTGGTGCGATTGCAACAGCCGCAGCTGGAACAACAATTCAGAATTCAACTCTGGGTTATGGAATTGGAAACGCCGGTGGAAATGGTTCAAGCGGAACCATGAACTTTAACTGGACCGGCGGTGGCGGTGGTGGTGCCGGAGGTGTTGGTGGAAACTCATCAGCGGTTGGAACAACTTCAACTACACCCACTGGTGGAAACGGTGGTCGCGGAATTGCATCATCGATTACCGGTTCACAAGTTTGTTATGCAGCTGGTGGTGGTGGTGGAACACACTCGAATGGCGGTGCAGCAGGTCTCGGTGGCGCATGTCCAGAAACTGCAACTACAGCGGGTGGCCCCGGCGGTAAAGGTCGCTTCACTTCAGAAGCTTCGGCGACACTTTCTGGTGTAGCAAACACCGGCTCCGGTGGAGGTGGTGGTGGTTGGGATGAAACCCAGGCATCCGCAGTTCAGGCTGGTCTTGCCGGCGATGGCGGTTCGGGTGTTGTTGTAATCACTTATTCAAACAACGTTCCACTTGCACTGAACAATGGTTGTGACACCTACAGCTATGAAGTCGGAAATCAAACCGTAGAAGAATTTAAGCAAACCGGTTCATGCAACTGGACGGTACCTACAGGTGTTACTCGACTTGATCTTTTGGTAGTTGGCGGTGGCGGTGGCGGTGGTGCACACGTTGGTGCCGGTGGTGGTGCCGGTGGATTATTCGAGCGTGGAAGTATTGCTGTAACACCTGGCGCTGTTTTTCCCGTTGAAGTTGGTGCAGGAGGTTCCGGAGCAGTTTGGTCGCCTCGTGCTTATGGAAGCAATGGTGCACCTTCAAAGTTTGGAACTTATCAAGTTCTTGGTGGCGGTCGCGGTGCATCATGGGACTGGGCTAACGCAAATGGAACTGGAAACTCAGGTACATCAGTTGTTGCAGCGGTGGCCAATGGTGGTGGTGGAACAAATCCCCGAGCAGCTGGAACAGGAACTGGTAGCACCTTGGGTGCCGGATATGTTGGCGGAAATACTGGTGGTGCCGGATATGTAAACTCATGGGAACCTCACCCAACCGGTGGTGGTGCTGGTGCCGGTGGTGTGGGCCAGGGTGTGGTCAACAGATCTGTAGCTGGAAACGGTGGCCCCGGTGTTGCATCGGGTATCCGTGGCGGAACCACATTGGATTATTTTGCCGGTGGTGGTGGTGGTGGTACCCACGGATGGTGGGACTACAACAACGGTTATTACGCATCGACCGGTCAGCCTGGAAATGGTGGAATTGGTGGCGGTGGCTCTGGAGCCAGCCCTTTCAACTACTGGTCAACCGCCCGGGCGGGTGACGGACAGCCAAATACCGGTGGCGGTGGCGGTGGTGCCGGACAAAACGGAAACTACAACTCCATCGGTGGTAATGGCGGTTCGGGAATTGTAATTGTCAAGTATCTATCGACCAATGTGGCCACCATGTTGACCATCGAGCAAGAAGCTGTTGGAAGCCAGAACAGCAGCGCACTTGTACAAGTTCCGGTTATTGCCCTGCGAGATGCCGGCGGAGACATTGCGACTTCTGATAACTCGACCGTGGTGACAGTTTCCGGTACCGGAGTTGGTGGAGTGACCCAGGCCACCGCGGTTAATGGAATTGCAACCTTTACGGGTCTCACGATAAACCAGAGCACTACGCTTACGTTCTCTGCGCCGAACCTGCGTGGTGTTCAGCAGGTTTATGTTCAGGCTCTTATTCCTACGGAAATCAATATCACATCTGGCCGAAGCGTCAACGGTGTCTTCCGTGGCAACGTTTGGGTAGCAGGTTCTACGTCGGCTACAACCTTGAACGTGAATGAACTTCTTGCAGTCTTGAACTCAGGGCAAGACGTGAAGCTAACCACAACAACCGGTGACATCAACATCGAGGTGGATGTGATTACCAATGCAACCGGTGCCGGTGCATTGAGTTTTGATGCTGGTTGGAACGTCAACAACCGGGCAATCGTGAGATCTCAAACTCTCGGGAAGCCGATTTCAGTAAGAGCCAAAGCCGTAGTGTCGTTGGCAACCAGCGATGCATTCATCACCAATAAAGCACCAATTACTATCTGGGCAGACAGCGATGTAAACAACTTTGGCTACGTCTACATGGAGAACAATTCGTACCTGAACTCGGTCAATGGCACAGCGATGCCAACCAATAGGGCAACCACTTTGGCGGTAACCGATGGTGGCCGAATCGTAATTGGTGGTGGTGCGCCGGATTCTGCCGACCCAACTATTCCAGGTGGTTTTGCCCAGTCAAGTACCAGTGCGGTGGCCGGTGTGGATATGCGAATCAACACCCAGATTTACTCCGGTGGTGGTGACATCATTGTGCGCGGTAAATCACTAAGCGGAACAGGTGGTTGGCGCGCGGGCATCACCATGTGGACCAATGCCCAGGTGAACTCTGGAACAGGAAAGATTTATTTCGAGGGTGACTCGGTAGGAAATCCTGGCACCTGGAACGCGGGTATCGAGATGAACCTCAACAACTCGTGTGGAAGCACCTCAAACCGGTTCGCGTTCACTTCGGCAAGCAACGACACAGTCAACCCCGCAATCACACTTATTGGTCGCGCGGGTTCATCAGCTGCATCGAACGGAATCGCAAACTACTGTGGTAGCTCATCTGCAACAGACGTAACCATTCAAGCTTTGGGTACCGCCGGAATTTCGATGACCGGTTCAACCCAGAACACTGGTGAGTACGGAATTGACTTGAACGGCGTGAACGTGCTTGCTCGTTCCGGCATGATCAAACTCGATGGCGGTCAGTACGGAATTGCAACCGGTCAGAGCATTGGTGTTTCCGCCGGTAGAACTACTTTTGGTTCATGTCTGAATGACTGTGGAACGCAGGACTATGGTTACGACCCGGCTGTAGTTTCGTCTTCAGATGTTGAGCTTTACGGAGACCGAATTGACTTCAACGCAAACAATGCGTTGAACAGAATAAACACCACGGGAAACGTAAGGATTTACCCTTCTAACCAAAGCACCCGCAAGTGGACAGCCGATGTTGACTTCTATGTTTCTCTGCCAAGCACAGTTACTTCATTCACTGCAGGTTATGACTTAGGAACCGCAACCAACAGCCCAAGGTTCAGACCGCGCAGCGCAATCACTTCAAACGGGCCAATCAAGATGTTTGCAAACATCGTGGACATCTTCGGAAACCTAAAGGTGAACAACCTTGGCGCCAAGATTTTGTTAAAGGCGTCTTCTTACGTTTACACCGGCTCTGTTTCACTAACCACCAATAAGGGCCCAATCATTCTTTGGTCCGACTCAGATCAAGCGACAGTTCCCGGCGGTGACGTTGCACTTGGTGGAACCACAACGCTGAATACCGCAAACGGCGCCGCGATTCCTACAACTACTGCAGGCATGGCTTCGGCTACCGATGGCGGAAACATTGTGATGGCCGGAGGCGCTGCTAGTTCAGGCGATTCAGAAATGCCAGCCGGGTTCAGCTTTAGCAATGGTGACTACCCAGGTGTTCGCATTGAGGCCGGAAGTAGGGTCTACACCGGTGGTGGAAACATCACCATCAAGGGACAGAACAAGGCGAACATCACCAACCACTGGATTGGTGCAGTTCGAATCGAACAAAACACCAAACTGAACTCAGGTGCGGGTGAGATTTTCATTGAGGGTGATTCAACCGCAGCTACTATCTATTCACACGGTGCCGGAGTGATGTTGAACTACGGTGGCACAACTACCTCAAGTATCAGTTCGGCCGGTGGTTCAACTACCGAGAGCGCAATTCGAATTGTTGGACGAGGCGGTACAAACGAAAACGGAATTGACTCTTACAACGCCTACACGAGGGCTTCGCTTGTTATCGAATCTTTGGGCACCGGTTCAATTGACTTGGTTGGTTCAACTACTCACAACAGTTGGTTTGGAGTTAACTTGGGCGGCGCAGCCATACTGAGCCGCTCGGGTGCAATCAATATCGATGGTGGTGCCAACGGAGTCAGATTCTCAAACTGGAACGCTGCAACAAGTTTTGTAAACCTTGGTGCCTGCCCAGCTTCTACAACCCCGACGAACTGTAACGGAATTGATTCCGGCACAACCACAGCGGCCAACATTAACATCAAAGCAGATGACTTCGATACGCCGGCCGATAAGACCAGATACGTAATCAACACCACTGGTGACTACACCCTTCAGGCCGTGGCCACAGATGGAAAATTCACAGCAACCGTAACTCACTATGCAACTTTTGTTGCCAATGCAGCACAGATTCTCATTGGTAAAGATCTTGGAGTCGAAGCTACTTACGCACAGACGCTTTCCATTTTTGGTGATTACCTAAGTTCTGGCCGAACTCAAGTCTTTGGTGCCACCACCCAACTAAACGGAACCTTCAGCGCCGGCGATGACATCAACGTTTATGGAACTGCAACTACACCGGTTGGAACATTCACGGCGGTGGACGGCATTCAAATCATCAGTGGCAGCATTGCTGCAAATGCTAACTTCACTGTGACCGGGGCTGGCTTCGACATCTTGTTCAAAACCAGGGGTGAGATTACCTACACCGCAGATAGTAAAACCTTGACCACCAACGGTGGTGACATCGTGATGTGGGCCGACTATGACCAGTCGACTTCACTTGGTGGCCGAATTAACCTGGCCAACTACACCGTTTTCAAGACTAAGAACGTGGCAACCGCCAGCATTCCTGCTACCGCAACTGCTCTGGGAAGCGACACCGGGGGCGGCCGCATCATTTTTGGTGGTGGCGCGGCTTCTAGCGACCCAACCATTCCAGCCGGAAGTGCTTATGCAGCCGGTGATCAGGGTGTTTACATCGGTATTGGATCTGTTCTTTATTCCGGCGGTGGTGACATCATCATTCGCGGTAAGTCAAATGGCGCAAGCACTTGGCACTCGGGCGTAGGTTTCATGAACGCCGTTGAACTGAAGTCTGGAACCGGAAGAATTCGCATTGACGGTGAGGCTGCGGGTGCCGGAACCTATGCAGCCGGTATTCAGATGAACCAGGGCAACGGGGACACTGTTCGTTTCTACTCAGCATCAAGTTCACACCCGGCCATTGAACTAAACGGAAAGAGCGGTTCAAACGCGAGCGGAATTGAATTTGTTTATGGCGATAATCGTCACGATGTTCTTCTACAGTCTCTTAGTAGCGGAGGCATTCGACTTGCCGGTGACACAACCTCAACCACTCACTTTGGCCTTCGCCTTGACGGCGTAGCTCTCCTTTCCAAGACGGGAAACATTGAACTCGATGGAGGACCTCGAGGAATTAGCCAAACCGACCTATGGAACGGCACCGGTGGAATCACTTTTGGTGACTGTAGTGCGACCGCAGGTGATGACCAGGAAAACCTTGACTGTAATAAGTCGCTCTTCTACAGCAACTCGGCGCGCTCTACCGCAGATCTAGTAATTACTGCCGGCCAGTGGGAGGGCCACTCAACACCAAACGTGACCAGGCTAAATACCAAGGGTGATGTAAGTCTGTTGCCTTGGGCTACTGACGGAAAGTTCATTGGCGATGTTGACTTCTACCACCGCCTAGCGTCTACAAAGTCAGGCACAACCTGGAATAAGGAGCCGCTTTCAAGCTTCACGATTGGCCGCGACATCGGCGCAACAGCCATGAACAAAATTGTGCGAGTGCGAAACGAAGTTTTGTCGAGCGACTCAATCAAGATCTATGGTGATGGTGTTGAAAAGTACGCCAACATGCGCACCCTTAACGCGGGCGCAAAGATATTGCTAAAGAGCTCAGCGCGTGTTTGGGTAAACACCAATGCGGACTTCACCACGAACCTTGGTGACATCACTCTTTGGTCAAACAGTGACAATGTGACTAGCGGTGACATTGCCGGAAATATCTATCTAAACAACCAGCTGGACTTCAATACCTTTAACGGCGTTACCGCTACAACCACATCGCTTTACACCTCACCTTGGGGTTCCCTAACTGAGACCACTGGTGGTGACATCACCTTGGCTGGCGGACTTGCATCAAGCAGTGACTCTGAAATGCCGGCTGGATTTGCCTACTCTGGACAGGCCGCCGATATGGCTATTCGCCTAGGCACTAGCCCAGACAGTTTCATCATGTACTCAGCTGGCGGCGACATCACAATCAAGGGTCAGTACCACAACTCAACTTCTTCACAGGTAGCTGTTACTACATTTGGCTCAACTGTTTTGAATGCCGGTGCAGGAAAGATCTACGTTGAGGGTAAGTCAACCGGCGCAAAGGGTCGCGGCATTGAAATACTTTACGGCTACAACGGCAACTCATTCTGGTATTCAACTGGTGGTGCTTCAAAGTCTGACGCGGCCATCACCGTAAAGGGCAGCACCCTGGAATCAGGCGAAACTGGAATTCTTTCTGCTTACTGGTCAAACGAACCAAATAACGTTCTGATGCAGGCACTTGGCTCGGGTGGGATTCTTTTTGAAGGTTCGGCACCGGCCAACGGATCTCGCGGTGGAATTGAAATGAACGGTACCGCATTGCTGGCACCAACTGGTGACATCACAGTTGATGGTGGTGCAGCCGGTGTTCGAATTGGAAACTACTGGACTTACTACGGTGAGCGTACATCGGTCTTTGGATTCTGTAATCCTGCACTTGGTGCAACACCTAGATGTGTGAATAGCTTGGTCACCTCTGCATCAAGTTCTGACGTGAAAATTATTGGTGACAAGATTTCTACACCGTCAACAGCATCAAACATGGTGGTTGCGACCACCGGTGGTGTGATTGTTGAACCAAAGGGTAATACCTTTGCAGCTGCCACCACCTGGTCATCAAACTCCAACGGAATTGCATCGCTGAGAGTTGGAAAAGACAACGGACTTTCAACTGCCGCTGTGACGGTTGCCGGAACTCACAACGTAGTTGGCGACATTGAAATTTACGGTCAAGATGTTTACCCATCGGGAAGCTTCAACCAAACCGGCGCTGGCACAAATGCAAGCAAGGGCTTGCTCTTCAAGGCAGCACGATCTGTAATCAACGGTGTAGCCGGAAACTTTAGAACTAATGGAAGCCCGATTACCTTCTGGGCTGATCAAGACATGGACGGCGCTGGTGCGGTTGCCGTAGCCAATGGTTCGACCATGTGTACCAAGTGGACTGGTTCTGCCTGTGCAACAACTGGCGGAGCCGACATTACCTTGGCCGGTGCTGAAGCCGATACCAACTTCCCATTCCGCCCTGCGGGTTGGGCATCTGGCTCGGGAACAGTAAACATGAGCGGTCACTTGGGTGCGACTTCTACCGGTGCCTACCCGCTATCAGGTGTTTCTATCGGCTTCACAGCTTCTAGCGGTTCAGTGCAAAAGATTTCTACTGCCGGCGGAAATCTGCTAGTCAGGGGTCAAAGCACAGACGGTTCTATTTTGACCGGTCAAAACTCCCTCGGTGTTATTGCAACCGGCGCGAGCGGCGTAACTGAATTCAATGTTGGTGCCGGAAAAATCAAAATTGATTCCAAGGCTCGTTGTTCAGCGGTTGCTGCGGGTAGCCAGTGTGCAGCCTTGGAGCTAAATGCCTGGGGTTCAAGCACGCCTTCTTATACACGCTTGGTTACCACAAACACAGATGCCGATTCAATCGCTCTTTCAGCAGTAACCACAGCGGCGGCCCACAAGGGAACCAGCAACATTCACGGTTCAACTTTCGTGACTCCGGGTGGCTTGACTCTGTTCACCACAAAAATTACCGATGACTCCGATTTCGTCTTCAACGTTTCTGGAGCTATTTCGATAACTTCACCGGCGAATGGTTTTGAGGCACCGGTCAACATCGATAGCGAGTGGTCGTTCCCAACTAGACCGGCTTCCTTGGTGATTGGTAACCCAGGTACAAGTGGAGCCGATCAGAACTCTGCAGATATCTCGAGTTCAATCGCGCTATCGGCCGTGAATTCGCTAAGACTTTATGGCGGAAACATTAACCTAAGCGCTGGCGACGTAACCACCACCGCAAGTGGTGCACCAATTTTGATTAAAGCAACCGGGCAAATTCTTTCCGGAAATGGAACTAGCGTTGCAGCACCTAAGTTGTTCCAAACTCTAAATGGACCAATCACACTATGGGCCGATGCCGAGAATAATTCGAGCGGTCGCATCAACATTGGTACCTACAACAGGTTTAACTCTCAGGGCGGAAGAATCACCATTGCCGGTGGTGCAGACGATGGTGGAACCAGCTCTGGAATTTCAGCCTCAGTGGTTCGCACAGCTGGCGATGGTTTCCCAGATGGTTACGCTCGCGCGGAGGCATCGGGTTATTCAGCTCAGGTTTCAGGTTTGTACATTGGTCTGCTGACTCAGATTTTGTCTTCAAACGGTGATATTGTGATTGCTGGTCGCGGATCGCAGTCGGCATCTGCCGTGGTTGCAGAAAAGGGTCTGTGGACTGACACCATCACCGTAAATAGCGGTACCGGAAAGATTGGAATGTTCGGTAGGTCAAGTTCAGTGAACTTTGGCTACAGCTACGCCTGGTATGTAATCGGCGGAAACCACGCAGATGGCGCACTTATTACTTCGGCTAGCACAGCTCCAGACGCCATCACTATTCACGGTGATGCCTCTGGCGGTTCAACAGCTAACTCGGCGGGTATCTTCACTTTCTCAGGCAAGGGCGGAACCACCGAAACCGGTGTGAAAATTGCCGCTACCGGTATTGGCGGCGGTGTGACCATGATTGGTTCGAGTGGTAGCGGCGCCGCATCTACAAATGGTGATGCAATTGGTCACGGTGTTGAACTTAACTTCACAGAAGTTTTGGCAAACGGCGGACCTATTTACATTGAGGGTAAAGCCGGCCACTCAACAAAGGCCGGAATCGCACTTGGCTCTCGCACAGGTGTACTGAATAACAAGGTTTACCTTGGAGCGCGGGCAACCAACCCAACTGGTGTAACCGCGATGGTTTCGAGCAGCTCAAGCCCAATTACATTGGTTGCAGACGTTGTACTTCAAAACACCAACATGCCTAGTGAGTTTGCAACCACCGGCGCAATTGTGATTCGCCCACTGACCAACAACTTTGCCGCGACTTTCAATAACACCGGTATGAACATGGGAACATCGGCTTCGTCAATCACCTTCGGTAAAGACGGCAACACCGGTGGAATTACCGTGGGCCAGGCCATCACTGCCGGGTCAATCACCCTTAAGGGTGGCGTGGTCACCGCTTCAAATGCTATGTTGACAAACTCGATAGTGCCGCGCGCGGGTCCGATCACCGTGGTTGCAACTTCGAGCTACACCCAAAACTCAACAGCAACAACAGCTCTTGATTCAGATATTCTGATCACCACTGACACAGTGTCGTTTGGTTCCAGCGCGGTTGCCAAGGTTGGCCTCCCTGCAGGCGCAAACCTTGCTGCGCAAAACACCGCTGCCGTTGGTGCGATTGAGATCAAGAACTTTAACGATGCGCGCGCAATTCGCATCGGTGTTGCAGCAACAGGCTTCCTATCGCTTAACGCTGCAGACTTGCCAAAGCTTCAGGCCAAGTTCTTGAGAATTGGTTCCGCAACTGCTGGTGCGGCAACCTTCAACGGCAACATCACTCGTAAGACTGACGCCACAGGAACCACCTCAGAAATGAAGACTCTGAAGGTCATGTCCGGCTCGACCGTCTCCAGCTCGGCCGAAATTGATGTTACAAATCTTGCGGTTCAGGCGACCGGCGCAATTACACTGAACAACCCGCACACCGTTTCAAGGTTGGCGCTTGATTCAACCGCCTCAGGTTCAACCGCCGTGGTCTTCGAGGCAAAGGTAAATACAACTTATACACCGGCAACAGTTGACGGAGTAAACCCAACTTTTGGTACCCCAACTTCGTTTGATCTAAGTAACACCCCAACCAGCGCACCGTTCGCAGCGTTCCAAAACGTTGTCTTGAGCAGAAGCCCTCAGGTAAAGCTGAAGGACGCTTACGGCATCAACCTAATTGCCGCCAACACTCTTTCTTCTAGCTACAACGTTGGTGTCCAGGTTGCTCCACGAAGCAACCCGGCCGATACCGGATCCGTTGATGGAACCGTATCTGCAGCAACAGCTGCCGGTACCGCGGTGTTCGACAGCATTAAGTTTGCTTCTGGTCTAGGTGAGCAGCGACTACGCATGAGCGTTGTTCCGGCGACCAACTCGGGTGCGCCGGCACTAACCACCGATGTTCAAGACACTGGTATCTACAACTTGAGCAGCCCAGACCCAGAGAGCATGACTCTAACTTGGTCAAATGCAACCGCTCAGGCAGGCAAGACCTTTAGCTCGGTACCTGTGGTTACCCTTTACGACAAGGGTGGAAACGTAGTGTCGGGTGGAAATTACCTAACCGCGGCAATCACCGCATCCATCTCTGGAGTCGGCGGCGAAATTGTAACCGGATCTGTTTCGCGTGCCAGTGCAGGTGTGGCCAGATTCACCGACCTGGCAATTGGTGGTGTGGTTGGCACCAACTACACAGTCACATTCAGCTTGGCTGTGACCCCAGCAGTTGGCGCTCCATATACATTGACTGCAAGCCGCACAAACGTGACGGTTTCTGCTGGCGATGCCTTCAAGATTCACCTGACCCAGGAACCTAGCGACATGATTGCCGGCGGTTCGTTCAGCCCAGCCGCCAAGATTGAGCTACAAGACAAGTGGGGCAACGTAAGCACGGCCGGCAGCTCGCAGAATATAAAGGTTTCGCTGGTTGATGCCACAACACCTACCACCGTGATCCAGTCTGAGACCGCAACCTTTGCTACCGCCAGTGGTACCGCAAATATCACAAACCCGGGCTTCACCAAGGCCGGCACCTACAAGATGTTGATAACCGATGCCGCCGCAGTGCTGCAACAAGAGGTATCTGCCTCATTCGCGATCACCGCAGCCAACCCAAGCCAGGCGGTCTGGGTTGCCGGGGATACCGTTTCTGGTGCGGTTAGCCGCTCGGCGCTAAGCGATCAGCCGCAGGTTGAAATCCAGGACCAATACGGAAACCGTGCCCTGACCGATGCAACAACCATCGTCACCTTGGCTGCCGAGGCCGTTGATTCAAACGGTCAGATCAACCAGACCAGCGGTCAAACATTAAAGGTCACCGCCGGTAGGGCAGTGTTTACCAACTTCACCATTGGTGCAAAGGCAGCGAATTATAGGTTGGTCATATCTGCTGCCACGAACTCAAACGGCTACACCGTGACTCCAACCAGCACCAAGTCTGGAACCTTCAGCATCACCAATGGTTCTGCTGCCTCGATCAGCGTTTCGACCTCGGCTGCCGGGGCAAAGGCGGGCAAGGCCTTCAGCACTCAGCCGGTAATTCAGGTGCTAGATGCTGACGGAAGCTTGGTTCTGAACAGCAACCACAATGTGAGGATTTCGGCCACCGGATACACAACAGTGGGCACTGTAACCAAATCTGTACAAAATGGTGTTGCGGACTTCGCCGGCCTGGCAGCGGGTATTTCGGGCGTCGAGGGAACGGTCTCGCTGAAGTACAGCCTGTTCTCTGGCAACACAGACACCACAATTTCAACCACTCAGAGCTTGGCTCTGGGCAACGGTGACGCTAAGAAGCTGTTCATTCAGGACCAGCCGCAGGCCTCAGTAGTTGCCGGTGTAAACCTGAACTCGATGACCGTTTTGGTACAAGACGAGTGGGGCAACCTGGTTGATGACCAGAC
>ERZ650308.740-NODE-740-length-17576-cov-4.330518_pt1 | contig 17576 bp, 28 predicted proteins | sample MGYA00376244_ERZ650308 | MGnify/ENA primary metagenome ERZ650308 (study PRJEB26733, sample SAMN07839295) | wastewater metagenome | biome: small river; feature: stream; material: water | place: USA: North Carolina | collected 2016-04-26 ... | reverse complement strand
CCACCACCTGGACCTATGCCGAGTTTGACGCCCTGGTGAGCCGCTTGGCCGCAGGTCTGGCCAGCATTGGCGTGGCCGAGGGCGACATCAAGGCGTTCGCCGGGTGGGTCAACAGCCACGGCAACCGGCTGCCGGGTGCGGCCGACCTCGCGAAGGGCGGGGCCAACGCCGACGCCTACCGCACGGCGCTGATGCGCTTCACCGACCAGAGCATCATGCGGCCGGGCCAGACGCTCCGGCCGCGCTGGGCGACGCACCCGGTCGGCGCCGTCGTCTTCCAGTTGCAGGCGTACAACTATGCGTTCGGGCGCAACGTGCTCCAGCGCTCGGCGCGGGTCGCGAAGGCGGGGCTGACGGGCGAGATCAGCAAGGCGCAGGCGGCGGCGACGCTGGGCTCGCAGCTGGCTACCTTCTTCGGGCCGATCTTCCTGGGGAACATGGCGCTCGGCGCGGCCCGCGACGCGCTGTTCGGCGACCCGGCGTTCACCGAGGCAGAGACGGCCAGCGCCAAGATCGAAAAGGCGTTCAGCCGCTCGGGCGGCTTCGGCCCGCTCGATCCCTACGTTCAGATGCTCGGCGGGACGCGCTTCAACAAGGGCGTGGTCGAGAGCTTCACCGGCCCGTTCATCGGCAAGATGGGCGGGGTGCTGGATGGCGTGATCGGCATGTTCACCCGCAACTCGCCGAACACCAACACGGCCGAGCGGCGCATGGCGATGAACGTCTACGACATGGCGATCGAGCCCATGCTGAACACGGCGCTGACGGTCGCCCCGCCGACTGCGCTGCTGCCGATGGCGGCCACCACAACGGTCATCCCGGCGCTGCGCAACACCTTCGTCGATGCCGTCGCCGGTCCCGCCAAGAAGCACGAGATCAAGCCGATGGAGGGCGCCATCATGGGCGCGATCCGTGGCGCGCAGCGTGCATTCGGCGAGCCCGACAGCGGCGGCGGCCGTCGCCCGCAGCGCGCAGAGCGGCCGGAGCGGTTGAGCGGCGGGGCGGGTCAGCGGCCGAGCGGCGGCATGGGCAGCGACACGCTGGAGGGCGGCGGGGGCAAGATCGAGCTAGCCGGCGGGGCGCTGAAGGACAAGTTGTTGGCCGAGGGGCGGCGGTCGTCCAACGTCGAAGACCGAACGACGAAAGCAGGCGGGGCGGCCGACGCCGTGAAGGAGGTTGGTGGGGCCGGCATCAACTACGATGTCGAGGAGATCAACAATCGCTGGGGCAAGGCTTTCGATGCCGGGGTGAAGGTGCCCGCCAGCCTGTCGGAGGATTTCGCTACGGCGAAGCCGGCCCAAGAGCGCACGGTCTCCATGATCGAAGATGCGATCGACAGTGGCTACTCCGTGACCAAGGCCGATGTCGTCAAGCGCATCGGGGCAGTCCACATCAATATGTATCAGCCGATGTTGCGGAAGATGCTCGACGCCGACATGGATCAGTCGGCGGCGGTCGAACGCGGGAACCGTGCCATTAAGGCTTGGAACGGGGCGCTGAAGCGGTACGCGAAGGACAAGACCGGCCTTCGACCGGGAGAGGCGCAGCGACTAGCCGAAGACGTTACGGCTGAGGTCGAAGCTCTCGCAGCGGGCGATTGACCGGGCTTGACTGTCGTATCTGTCGTATGATAGGGGCGACACCATGCTCGGAGACCCCTATGGAGCAGCCCCAGCCGGTCGGGATCACCCGCGCCGAACTCAACGACATCGTGGCCGAAGCAGCCGAGAAGGGCGCCACGTGGGCGCTCGCGAAGCTGGGGCTGGGCGATGACAGGGCAGGCAACGATCTGCGGGACCTCCGGGGGCTGCTTGGCGCCTACAAGTCGGTGAAGGACAGCATGATCCGATCCCTCGGCATGGCGATCATGGGGGCCATCATCGGCGGCCTCCTGATCCTCGCGAAGATCCACCTCATCGGCCCCGTGAAGTGACCGGCCTCACCATCGAGGCGGCGGTCGCGGCGCTCAAGGCTCACGACGGACGCATCCTCTATGCAGCGCGCCAGCTGGGCGTCCCGAAACGGACCTTGAGCGACTTCGTGGCCCGCTCGTTCGCCGCCAAGGCCGGCGCCGACACGATGGACGTGCCGCCCGACCGCCGCGCCCAGGAGATCGTGAAGCTCCGCGGCGAGGTCACGCGGCTACGGGCCGAGATCGAAGCGACCCACAGGCTGAACCTCGACGCCGAGTTCGTCCGCGAGACGATCATGGGGCTGGCGGCAGCCCCGGCCGACCCGCCGAACTGGCTGGTCAAGGCGCCCGCCAAGCGCGGCTTCGCCGGCCTGCCCATCACCATCTGGAGCGACTGGCACATCGGCGAGAAGGTGAACCCCGCCGAGGTGAACGGGGTCAACGCCTTCGACGAGCGGATCGCCCGAGAGCGGGTCAAGCGCCTGGTCGAGCGGACCATCGACATCGCCGCCAACCACATGACGGGCGAGCGCGCCAACGGCATCGTGGTCAACGCGCTGGGCGACTTCGTGACGGGCGAGATCCACGAGGAGCTTTCGTGGTCGAACGACCTCCGGGTGCTCCCGAGCGTCCTGCTCGCCCGCGACCTGATGCTGTGGGGACTGCGCACGCTGGCGGATCACTTCGGCCGCGTTTTCGTCGCCTGCGCCTCCGGCAACCACGGCCGGAACACCCACAAGATCCACTCCAAGGGCTTCATCTTCAAGAACTTCGACTGGCTGATCTATCAGCTGCTCGAGCGCGCCTTCGCCGAGGCCGGGGACAAGCGCGTCGTCTTCATGAACGACCCGTCCAACGAGGCGTACTACTCGGTCTACGGGCACCGCTATCTCGCGGTCCACGGGCACGATCTCGGCGTGAAGGGCGGCGACGGCATCATCGGCGCCATAGGCCCGATCATGCGGGGCGAGATCCGCACCGCCGGGTCGAGCGCTCAGATCGGCCGGTCGTTCGACACGCTGGTCATCGGCCACTGGCACCAGTCGCTCTGGCTGCCGCGGGCGATCGTGAACAACGCGCTGATCGGCTTCAACGAGTATGCCCGGGCGCCGCTGCGCGCCCGCTACTCGCGGCCGTCGCAGTCGCTCTGGTTCCAGCATCCCAAGCACGGGATCACGGCCAAGTGGGAGATCTTCTTGGAAGACCTGAAGACAGGGCCGGCCGCCGAGCCGGTCCAGTGGGGGAGGGCGGCGTGATGGCGAGATGCCCGATGAACCTTGCTCGCTGTCCCGGCCCGATCCCCGGCCTGCGCTGCCTGAAGTGCGACCCGGTTGTGCTGGGCGATGCCCCCAAGTCCGGCACCGACATCCGCCGCGAGGTCATCGCCCAGGTCGAGGCGTGCGTCTGCCGCGACCGTCAGAACACCTACGGCGACGCCGAGGACAACTTCGCCGACATCGCCGCCATCGCCAGCGTCGTGCTCGGGCCGAAGCTGAAGGAGCCGCTGTCCGCTGCCGACGTGGCCGCCTTCTCGGCCTGCATCAAGCTGGCGCGGATCAAGTCGTCGCCCCTGCACCTCGACAACTGGATCGACCTCGCGGGGTACGCCGTCTGCGGCGGGGGGATCGTCAAGCGGCAGCTTGACACGCCTCCGGTGTCGTGAGTATCGTCCCACATCGCACGACTGAGGCCGACATGGCACACCACATCGCTATCAAGAAGCAGGAAGAGGGGCTGGTCGACGGCCTGCCCGACACGCCGGGGCTCGACCCGTACCTCTGCCCCGCGCAAGTCGCGACGATCGGCTGGGGCCACGCAGTCGTCGACCCGCGCACCGGCAAGCAACTTCGCGGCGCGACCGGGCTGGCGCGGGCTCGCGAGCTCTACCCGAACGGCATCACCCGAGACGAGGCCGAGCGGCTGCTGGCCGAGGACGAGGCCAAGTTCGCCCGCTATGTCGACGAGGCTGGCCTGAAGCTGACGGACAACCAGCGGTCGGCATTCATCTCGCTCAGCTACAACATCGGCTCGGGCGCGTGGCGCAACAGCTCCGCGTTCGAGATGGCCCAGCGCGGCAAGCACGCCCAGGTCCCCGACTGCATCCGCCGCTGGTGCAAGAGCCGCAAGTCGCTGCAGGGGCCGCTCGAGTGGACGAAGGGGCTGGCGATCCGCCGCGAGATCGAGGCTCGGCTGTACGCCACGCCGGACGACGCTCCGTTCGACCCGCTCGCCATCCGCAAGGAGATGGAAGCGCTGTGGAGGGATCGGTGAAGCCCGGCGCCTTCGACAGGCTGCGGGCCGCCAGTACCTCGCGGCTGTCGGCTCGCCGCATCCCCATCGGTGAGACCATCGAGGTCCGCCACATCCCCCACGGCCAGCCGGTCGAGATCAAGCCGAGCGAGGCCGTCGAGCCGCTGAAGGGGCACCACGGCCGCTATGGCGCGCTGGCGGTGCGGAGGGTCGACGATGGCAGCGACGCCTAGCCGCCCCGCCCGCACCTTCACCAAGCACAATACCGTGTTCGGGCTCGCCTACTGCGGCATCATCGTCCTCGTGTGCCTGCTGGGGCCGGTGGACGTGGAGCTTGCCAAGACGACCGTGGCGGCTGCGTTCGCGATGGCGACGGCGCTGCTCGGCATCTACCAGGCGGTCGGCCACCTCGACCTGCGGGCGCAGAAGGGGGCGGGGGAGTGAAGTTCCTCTCGCTCTTCAGCGGCGCCTGCGGCGGCTGGGACCTCGGCATGCAGCGGGCCGGCTACGAGCCGATGGCCGCGTGCGAGGCCGATCCGTGGCGACGCGCTGCCTTCGCCAAGAACTTCCCCGACGTGAGGCTCTATGACGACGTGCGAGCTCTTGGAGCAGCCCGACTTCTTCGGGACTTCGGCTTTCTACCGCCGGTCATCGTCGGGTCTCCGCCGTGTCAGGACGCCAGCAGCGCCAACGCCAACGGCAAGGGCGTCGACGGCGAGCGCACCGGCCTGTTCTTCGAGGCCATCCGCATCATCGCCGAGTGCCGACCCGTTTGGTGCTGCCTTGAGAACGTCCCTGGCCTCCGAACTCGCGGCGTCGACCGGGTTCTCGCTGGGCTGGAAGAGGCAGGCTACGCCGTCTGGCCGCTCGTGGTGGGTGCTGTCCATGTCGGAGCCCCGCACCGGCGCAACCGGGTCTGGATCGTTGCTGCCGACCTGTCGCGCGTCGGACGCGGACCGGGGGCTGAGAGGCGACCTGATACAGGCGCTTCGGGGCAACCCGAACAAGCACTTCAAGATGCCAGCCTCTTTGCCGACCTCGCGGGCGATGGCGGCGCTCCTGCCGACGCCGACGGCTGGGTCGAACCGGACAGGCGGACTGTCTCCACTGGACGGCGGGAGTGGGGCGCGGAAGCGGATGCGGGAGCTTGGGCTCCTGCCGACGCCAGCGGCCTCGCCCTATGGCAGCAACCGGGGCGGTGCAGCGGGGCGGACGGGGCCGGAGCGGCCGAGCCTCGAGACGATGGCCCGGCGGGAGCTGCTGCCGACGCCGACGAAGCGCGACGAACGGATGGATGTCTGGAGCCCGGCCTACGACCGGCGCAAGACGCCGACGATCGACGCGCTTTCGCACAGGCATGGCCGGACTGGAACGGCGGATTTGCTGGCTTTGGTCGAGTGGATGCTCGGCTATCCGCCGGGCTGGCTGAGTTCTGTCGCAATCAATGCGGAGTTGAAGGATGGGAAGGCCAGCCGTCGAAAGCGGACAGCGAACTTGTGAGTGCTGCGGCGCAGTATTCGAGCGACGCAGGTTCGGCGAGCGATTGGAGGACAGATCGCGCTTTGCGAAGCGGCGATATTGCTCCAAGCGATGTGCTGGCGTCACTGACGAGCCTGACCTCGCCACCTATCGGTTCCGCGCCAAACGGCTTCGCGGGACCGCCTGCGAAGTTTGCGGGGCAACCGACGGGCTCCACGCCCACCACGTCAACAGCGACGTGTCGGACAACCGGCCAGAGAACATCCAAACCCTGTGCGGGCCATGTCACATGCGCCATCACTGGGAAGCGCGTCGCGCAGGCTTGCGCATCGCTGGGCGAGCAGTCGCCGGCCTATAGGCGGGCAGCGAGACAGTGCATCGCCGCCTACGGCGACGCCGTCGTCCCGCAGATCCCGGAAGCCATCGGCCGCGTGATGCGGAGGCTCATGGCATGCTCGCCTTCGCCCTGACCCGCTGGAAGCTGATCGCGCTCGCCCTCGCGGCGGTCGCTGTTGCCGGGAGTGTCGCCTATGTCGGACACCTACGGGGTCGAGTTGCGACGGCAGATGCAGAACGCTCCGCCGCCGTCGCCCGAGCAGATGCGGCAATGGGCCAACTGGCGACCCTCCAGCGTGAGCTTGAGCGCGCGACAGAGCTACGCCGGGCCGCCGAAGCCGCGGCAGCCGACGAGGCCAGTGCGGCTGCCGCCGCCCGCCAGCGCTACCAGGCGGCCGCTCGCCGCGCTGCGACGGCGCCTGTGGGCGAGGATGGCCCCCTGGCTCCTGTTCTCAGGGATAGCCTTGGGCGGCTGCGCAACGGCTCCCCAGCCGATCCCGACGGTGATCCGGACGCCGCCCCCGACGGTGCCGCCAGCCCTGCTGACGTGCCTGCCGGAGCCGCTGGCCCCTGATCCCTCGACGGCCACGCAGCGAGACGTGGCGATCTTCCTCTTCGACCTGGCCGAGGCCGGTCAGGACTGCCGCCGAAAGCTGGGCGTGACCCGGCGGCTGCTCGACACCTACGCCCGGGAGACGGATCGATGAAGAAGCTCCTGATGGCGGCGCTTGCGGCCACGGCCCTGATCGGGACGTGCGCGGCGATGGCGGTGGCGGGCGAGGGCTACGGCGGGGCGCCGCCCAGCGTCGAGACCGTCATCGGCGCCGACGGCAAGATCCGCTTCTACGAGACCGACAACGGCTTCGCGCCGGTCGCCGACGAGTGCAAGCAGACGCTCGAGGAAGCCGCTGGCAAGGCGACCAGCGAGAGCTGGCAGCGGCTCGGCAGCTTCGACGAGCCCGAGCACGTTCTGCTGCTGGCCGGCTACCTGTCGATGCGGATGGGCAAGCCCGTCAGCGGCGACCTCGTGACGGCGTTCGACCGCGGCCCCGAGGGGCTGCTGATGCTCACCGACAAGGGCTGCGTCGTCGGCATCGTCGGCGGGCTGAAGGAGGTCATCGAGAAGGCGCTGACGGAGTTCCGCAACAGCGTCCCGGCGGCCTGATCCATGCCCATCGTCAGCACGGAGCAGTCGATCGACGCATCGTCCGCGATGCTGCGCTTCCGGTGGGCTCCGGCTGACGACTGGATCGAGGCCGGCCAGGTCCACGTCCTGAGCCCGTGGGGCATTGTCGAGCACGACGACCCTGTGGATGTGACCATCGGGCTCGACGAGGCCGCTGTCCACCGCATCCCCTTCGCCCTCCACGCGGTCCGGGCGACCATCAACGTCATGTGCGCGTGGAAGTACCCCCTGACGGTCGCGCTCGCGATGCCGGGCTCGCTCTGCAGCCTGCCGCTGGAGGCCGTGGCCGAAGAGATCGATGCGCGGTTTGGCGACCTGCCGGACGGCGTGACCCTCACCATTCACCTGTAGGACAAGAGCATGTCGAAGCGCGAGAAGATCGAGCGGCTGGAAGAAGACCTTGATCGCGAGGTCGAGCGCCGCAAGGAGATTGAGGACATCGCCTTTCAGTGGCAGAACGCGGCGATGCAACTGAACGAACTTGTCAAGCGGTTGCAGGCGCAGAACGTCCAGCTCACCCACGCCGTCCGCCAGCTGCAGCTGACGACGCTCGCGGCACCTCCTGCGGCTGGGCCAAACTGATGACCATCCCGCCCGACTACTTCGAGGTCAGAGACGCGGCCGAGAGCGTGATCGCCGCCGCTGACAGCAAGACCGCTGCCTTCAAGGCCGCCGATCTGGGCCTATGGCAGACCGCCAGTCGCGACCTCGACACCAGCATCGAAGCCCTCCGCAAGGCCCTCGACAGCGGCCGCGAGCGCAATGGCATCGAGGTCGTCGCTGGCGATCAGCGGTGGCCACACCGCCAGACGCAGCGGAACATCGGCCACATCGCCCTGGCGCTCGATGGCGGCATGAAGGAGACAACGTGATGGACCCATCCCACTTCCAGACAGCCATGACGATCTACGCCACCGTGTTCGGTGCCGTCGTTCTGGCTTTCGGCCTGTTCATCGGCTGGCTGGTGTTCGCATGACCGACGAACCCCTCGACGCGCCGGTGTCCTACGCCGTCTCGTACCCGGCCGCCATCATCACCTACGGCACCTATGCGGAGGCCGCCGTCGCCGCCAAGCAGCTGGCCTTCGACAAGGGCCGGCCGGGCGATGTGGTGGCGGTCAAGCCCATCGCCAGACTGATGCCCCCGCCGCCTGCGAACGACCCGGAACCCGAGCCGCTGAGGTATGCGTGATGCGTCGCAGGCTGAGGGTCTGGCGCGCTCGCTACCGCCTGTTCATGTTCGACACGTTCTACGCCTTCCACCCCGAGTTCTTGAAGCTCGCCGGGGAGCTAGGGTGGCGCCGCTGGGCGAAGGAGCGAGCGCGTCTGGTGGCGGATCTTAGCGCCGCGATAACGCCGGAAAGCCGCTGAGCACGACAAACAAAGTGGTCGGAGTGCCGTGATTTGAACACGGGGCCCCTGCGTCCCGAACGCACGGGTCGGCCACGACACGCACGACGGACTTGCCCAAGAGCCCGAGAGAACCGGCCTCCGGGCGAGGGCAGCCGATAAGCCGACGCAGCCGGACATTCGACGACATCACCGGACATTTAGCGCCGGATCGCGGCGTTACGCAGGGTTAGCGCCGCGATGACGCGGCGATCCCGGCGGTCCCCGGCAAGGTGACACGACACTGTGCTACAATGCGGCCACTAGGGCCCCTAGCCCGCATCCCAGGAGCACGCCATGCGCGCAGTCGTCCGCACCGTCCTCGCCGCGGCAATCGCCAGTGGCGGCGCCCTTCCCGCCTTCGGCTATCCCGCCGGCTTCAACAAGGGCAGCTTCGCGCTGTCCCGCCGCCACACGATGAGCTTCGGCCCGGGCATCCGCATGCGGGCGCCGCAGGACTTCTCGGTGGCCTTCGGCGACACGACCGTCACCATCACCCTGGCCTCGGGCGTGACCCTGCCGGCCGGCGCCGACCTCCGCATCGAGCTCGACGCCTTCGGCGCCGAGGACGGCGACGTGATCCTGCGCCAGTACGGCAAGCTGCTGACCAGCGCCGCCAACGTTCAGACCCTGCTGGTGAACCTGGGCAACCCGATCACGCTGGCGACCGCCGGCATCTGCGCCTTGCAGACCACGGCCGGCGCCGTGCCGCTGCTGATGAACGGCGCCAACGTCGTCAACGGCATCTGGACGGCGGATGTCCGGCGCAACGTCACGCTGACCTCGGCGGCCAACCTGTCGGCGATCAACTTCACCATCGTCGGCACCTGGAACGGCGTCCCGATCACCCGCGTCATCGCCGGCCCGAACGCCAACACCGTCGCCACCACGGCCACCTTCGACACGGTGATCTCGGTCACGCCGAGCGCCACCGTCGGCTCCAACGTCAGCGTCGGCTTCGGCGATGTGCTGGGCCTGCCGGTCCGTCTCCCGGCCACGGGCCTCGTGCTGAAGGAGATGCTGGACGGCGTGAATGCCACCGCCGGCACGCTGGTCGCGGGCGTCAACGTCTCGGCCAACAACGCCGGCGACCCGCTGGGCACCTACCTGCCGAACTCGGCCTCCAACGGCTCGCGCACCTGGCATCTGGTGATCGCGACCTCGGACCCCGCCGAGAGCGGCCCGGTGCAGTTCCCCAACACGGTGTATCCGGCCGACGCCTGAGCCCGTTCGCAGACGGCTTCGGAGGGAAGGGGCGCTACGGCGCCCCTTCTACTTTCCGACCCCTTCGCGCAGGTACTCGGGGCAATGGTGCCCGTACACGCGCTCCACGGTCTCGACGGTATCATGCAGGAGCCCGGCCACCTTCCACAGGGGCTCGCCGGCTTGCAGCATGTGGGTGGCGCGGGTGTGTCGCAGGACATGCGGGGTCACGTCTGGCCCCAGCCCAGACCGGCGGACGGCGTTCTCGAAGCCGGTGCGGATGTCGCCGTCGTGCTCCAGAACGAAGTCATCGGGCCGACGAAGCCGGCATGCGGCCGCGACTTCCTCGACGATCGGGTCGTACAGCGGCACGGCCCCGCGACGCTTCTTGGTCCCGCTGTCTCCGAAGTAGATCAGCTTCCGCTGCAGGTCGATCTGACCGACGCGCAGCTGCACCACGGCGTTGCGGCGGGCGGCCGTCCAGTAGGCGATGCGGGCGAACAGGCGGGTCCGCGGGCCGGCGTGCCGCCACAGGGCATCGAGCTCGTCCTTCGTCAGCCAGCGCATCTTGGGCGGCGACTTGGCCGGCAGCTCGATGTAGGGCAGGTCGCCACGCCCCAGGCGCTTCCAGCGGACGGCGTGGTTCAGGGCGGCCGTCAGCAGCGACAGCTCGCGGCGGACCGTCTCGTCGCCGGCGTTGAGCCCGTGCGCGTTCACGAGGTCGCCGGATGTCCTGCGCTGGCGGTATCGGCGGACGACCGGGATGGACAGATCCGACACTCGCGACGCGCCAAGCCCCCGCTCGAGCATGGTGGCACAGTACCGGGCGCGATCGGCGGCCGCCACGGTGGAGCCGTCCGCCTCGACGTGCTCGGCCATGTAGCTGCGGATCACGTCGCCGACGGTGAGGACGCTGGTGGCTTCGGGGTGCGGCTGGCCGGTGGCGGCGCCACGCTCGACGAGCCACGCCCTGAAGCGCGCCGCGGCCTCGATATGATTGCTCGTGCCCATGCTGAGGGTTCGAGTGCGCCGAGCGGCCGGCTCGTACCAGCGGGCTTCCCATGAGACCGGGCCCCGGACGAGCTCGGGGTCGGCGCGGCGGACAGGGCGGGGCATGCTTGCTCCTCGGAGAACCAGGGGCGACCGGACGGCAGTCGGCCGGCCGGCGCCAGCAGCCCCGTGGCGACCCAGCGGTGGATCGTGCGGGGGCTGACGCCCAGCCGGCGGGCCAGCTCAGTCGCCGTCATCGAGGATCGCCGCGGAGATCTTGGAGGCCGTGGCCTTCGACACGGGCCGGTTGACCTGGATGTAGACCTTGCCGTTGCCAAGCTCACGGATGGAGAACGTCGGCAGGTCGCTCTCCGGCTCGTTGTACGCGTCTGATGGCAGCAAGTCCTCGGGCTTCATGTCGAGCCCATCCGCCAGCTTCTTCAGGTTGGCGGGCGACGGCAGGTTCTTGGCGATGATCCAGTCGGAAACATTGGAACGAGTAACGCCACATTTATTCGCGGCTTGTGTCTGGTTCAGCCCTCGGTCCATGAGGGCTCGCTGAAGGCGACGACCAAACTCCTTCTTGATCTCGTCGTCGCCTCTACGGGACATTTCACGCAGTCCTTCATTAAGCCTGTGGAAGGTTTGTCGTGGCATGGTTCGGCTCACTCAAGGCAACGTCAGCCGTCGTACCATGACGGGGCGACAAAGGCCACAAACTTTCGCAACGCACAAGAGCAAAAGTTCGGTGAAAATTGTGTTGCGCATCACGGCAGGCTGTCGTAGGGACATCCCGACACCTCGCGATCAACCGGAAGGGAATAAAAAGCGATGATCGCAAGCGTTGAGGTATCTACCACTTTTGGAGTAGATGTTCGGGCTCTTGCCCAAGAGGTTGCGCGGAAGGAGGTCGTCGCGAAGCACGCGGCGGCGGACTTGGCCGAGGCCAAGAAGGCCCTGTCCGAGCGCCTGCGCGACACGGCCCGACAGAAGCTGGGCAACAAGCTGTATGGGTCCGCCAGCTTCGAGGTGCCCGGCGTCGGCAAGCTGAAGGCCGAGGTGAAGCGGACCGTTCGCTGGGACCAGGTCAAGCTGCAGGAGATCGCGCAGGGCCTCGACGCGGCGCAGTTCCCGCTGTTCTTCACTTACGAGCTGAAGCCGAACGAGGACGCCTACGAGCGCCTGCCGGACGGCGAGCCGCTGAAGGACGCGCTGACCGGCGCCCGCACGACCCGCTACGACGAGCAGCCCCGCGTCGAGCTGGTCTCGCTGGAGGAGCCCGCATGATCGCGCTCTGCCGCACCGGGGCCGACGGCTACACCCGGGGTGTCTTCGTCGCTGGCTTCATCAACCGGGGCATGGCCTTCAACCTCGACGTGGTGGCCGGCGCGATCCGCACCCGGCTGCTCGACCATCCGACGGACCCCATCTGCTTCGTCAGCGAGGCCCACTGGCACCTGGGCTGGCGCTTCGCCCGGTTCACGGGCTGCTGGCCGATGCTGCGCCTGTACGGCCGGGTATTCGGCCGCAACTTCGACAGCTGGATTGGAGTGTAGGATGTCTCTTCTCGCAGCCGCGAAGCATCGGGCGCCGCCCGAGCCGCCGCGCATCCTGATCTACGGCGAGGGCGGGCTGGGGAAGACGACCCTGGCCGCCGCCGCGCCGGACCCGATCGTCATGTGCTGGGAGCGCGGGGCCGAGAACCTGGACGTGGACAAGCTCTACCCGCAGAGCCTCGCCGAGGGCGAGGACATGATGGGGGCACTCTACGGCGAGGAGCACGGCTACCGGACGCTGGTCGTCGATAGCGTTGACTGGCTCGAGACGGTCATGCACCGCGACATCTGCACGGCGAACAACTGGACCTCCATCGAGGCGCCCGGCTACGGCAAGGGCTACAAGTACGTCCTCGAGCACGGCTGGCCCAAGTTCCTGATGATGCTGGACGCTCTGCGGACCCAGCGCGGCATGGGCATCGTTCTGATCGCCCACGCCAAGATCAAGCGCTTCGAGGACCCGATGCACGGGGCCTACGAGCGCTACGAGCCCAAGCTGTACGAGGGCGCCTGGAAGCTGCTGACGGAGTGGGCCGATCTGGTCGGCTTCATCATGCAGCAGAAGGCCATCGTCGAGCAGAAGGTCGGCTTCGACCAGAAGGTGACACGCGCCACCACGACCGGCCGGCGCGTGCTGATGGTCGAGCAGACGCCGGCGGCCTACGCCAAGAACCGCTACGGCATGTACGGCATGCCCAGCGAGATCGTGCTGCCGTGGCCCGCCAGCTGGCCGGCGATCGGCAAGTTCATCCCCCACTACACCGCCGCCGCGGCGGCCTGACGGAGACGACGCTATGAGCTTCCTCGACTTCTCGGATGCGGGCGCCCAGGGCGGCGGGCCGCGCGGGCTGATCCCCGAAGGCGCGCTGGCCGTCGGCCGCTTCAAGCTGAAGCCCTACAACGCCGAGAACAACGCGCTGTCGAAGGTCTCCAGCAAGGGCAACCGCACGCTGGCGGCCGAGTACGAGATCATCTACCCCGACGCCTACATGGGCTGCCGGGTGTTCGAGAACATCACCATCGACGGCCAGAGCGAGGTCGCCGTCCGCATCGGCCGGGCCGCCATCAAGGCGATGTGCGAGGCCCGCGGCGCCGACCCGGACAAGAACCCCGACGGCTACAAGGTGCCGTGGGTCGGCCCGGACAAGGACCCCGACCTCCGCATCTTCGACGGCCACGAGTTCCCGATCCAGGTGTCGATCGAGAAGGGCAGCGGCATCAACCCGCAGAACGGCAAGCCCTACACCGACAAGAACAAGGTGTCGCGCGTGTTGACGCCCCTCGACGCCTCGCACAAGGAGCTGCTGGAGCGGCTGGCGAGCGGCAGCTACGACCCGCCGCCGCTGCTGCCGATCGAGGACAAGCCCGCGGCCGCGCCGGCGACGCCCGGCAACGTGTTCGCCGGCCGGACGCCGCCCGCGCAGCAGGCATCGACGCCCGCCCCGGCCGCACCCCCGCCGCTGCGCCCGGCCGGGCCGCCGGCTACCGCCGCGACCCCGCCCTGGCTCAATCGTCGCTGATTTGTCGTATCTGTAGCCAAAATGCTCCTCCGGCCCCGGCAAGAAGCCTTCGTCGATCGCTGCCTCAAGGCGCTTGGCGAGAACGGCAACACGCTCGGCCTGGCTCCGACCGGGGCTGGCAAGACGGTGATGCTGTCCGCCGTCATCCCGTCGCTGCTGGAGACGACCGGCAAGCCCGTGCTCGTCCTCCAGCACCGTGACGAGCTGGTGGCGCAGAACCGCAAGACGTTCCACGCCTACAACGGGACGGCCATCGCCAGCAGCGTGTTCGACGCCGAAGAGAAGCGGCTGAACCGTCCGGTTACTTTCGCGATGGTGCAGTCCATCGTGAAGCGGGCCGACGACCTGCCCGAGTTCGGCGCCGTCGTCACCGACGAGGCGCACCACGGCGTCGCCCCGTCCTACATGAAGCTGTACGAGGCGGCCCGGGCGAAGAACCCGGCGGCCCTGCTGTTCGGGGTCACCGCGACGCCGGCCCGCGCCGACAAGAAGAGCCTGCGCGCGGTCTACGACAACGTGGCCGACCAGATCACCCTGCGCGAGCTCGTCCTGTCGGGGGCGCTGGTGCCGCCGCGGGCGTTCCACGTTGACATCGGCGTGCGCGACGACCTGGCGGCGGTGAAGAAGGTCGCCGGCGAGTACGACATGGCGGCCGTCGCCTCCATCATGGACAAGGAGGGGATCACCGCTCGGATCATCGCCGAGTGGGCGGCTGTCGCCAGCGACCGGCAGACGGTGTGGTTCGGCGCCACCGTGGCTCATGCCGAGCACGTCGCCGAGGCCCTGCGGGCGGCCGGCTACACCGCGGCCACCGTCCATGCCGACATGCCGGACGACCAGCGCCAGCGGGTCCTGCGGGCCTACGACAAGGGCGAGATCCAGCACATCGTCAACGTGGCGGTGCTGACCGAGGGCTGGGACTGCCAGCCGGTCTCATGCGTCGTGCTGCTGCGGCCAAGCTCGCACATCTCGACCATGATCCAGATGGTAGGCCGCGGGCTGCGGCGGCTGGATCCGGAGCGCTACCCCGGCCGCCACAAGAGCGACTGCATCGTCATCGACTTCGGGACCTCGCTGCGCACCTACGGGTCGCTCGAGCCCGAGATCGACATGCGCGACCCCAAGGAGAAGGGCGAGGCGCCGAGCAAGCTGTGCCCGTCCTGCGGCGGCAAGGTGCCCGCCAGCGCCGTCTTCTGCGGGCTGTGCGGGGCGGACCTGACGCCTGCGGCGGTCGAGGGCGAGGACGCCGATGCCGGTCCCAAGGGCGAGGCGCCGCCGATCGTCCTGCGCGAGATCGACATTCTCAACTCAAGCCCCTTCCAGTGGGAAGAGTTGTGGGGCGGCTCGGCGCTGGTGGCGTGCGGCGGCGATGCCTGGGCGGCGGTGGTCGTCAGCATCTCCGGCTACGTCGCGATAGGCGGGGCCGACGGCATCGGCATCAAGACGCTGGGGTCGGGCGAGCGGGCCGTCTGCGTGGCGGTCGCCGACGACTTCATGCGCGACCACGCCAACAAGGACAGCTACCGCAAGTCGCGCGCCTGGCTGCATGTGCCGGCTACCGAGAAGCAGCGGGCGGCTCTGCGGCTGGGTCCGGCCGACGAGCCCGCCCTGACCAAGTACCGGGCCATGTGCTTCCTGACGTTCCTCTCCTGCCAGCACGCCATCCGAGCCCGCGTGGAGGCGGCATGAGCAAGCCCCAGCGCCGTCGCAAGATCCCGCTGATGGCGGCCCCGACAGAGCCCCACGCGCTGCGGCGCTTCTGGCGGTCGGTCGTGATCCGGGCGCTGCTGGACGTGCATGCCATCTCCGTCCGCTGCGCCGGCGCCTCCCCGGAGACGCTGCAGGACACGGTGTACGACGGAGTTCTCGAGTGGCCGACCGCCCGCGACTGGATCTTCGACCGGCAGCACCACGACTGGTTCGCCGAGGTCTGCGCCGCGGCCGGCCTCCATTGGACCGCCGTGCGCGACGCGGCCCGCAGGATCGAGGCAGGCGATGAGAAGGCCATCGAAGCGCTCCACGTCTTCGCCCGCAACTACTAGGGACGTGAAGGCGAAGATGGGGCTCCCCGACGGCAGCAAGTTCCGGTGCGCCCGCTGCGGCTACTACGCCCCCTTCGGCGAGCCCGACGGGACCAAGCTGTGCCACGAGCACTGGCAGGAGACGCCATACGCGCAAGGACTGATCGTCGCCAGGATGCGACGGATGATGGAGGAGTAGCGTGTCCCGTGAGCTGACCGACAAGGACATCGCCGCCGTCTGCTGGGGCAAGGTACGCTTCGACACGGCCGGCGAGGTGAGGCGGGTCATCGGCCGCATCCGCGGCAAGCCCGGCAAGAAGCGATGGAACTGCGAGCCCTACCGCTGCCCTGCCTGTCATGGCTGGCACCAGGGCCGCGACATGAGGGCGCCGCGAGCATGAGCAAGGCCCCTGACCTCGCCCACCTCGACGCGCTGCTCGCGGCACGGGAGGCGGGGGATGCCTAGCATCTCGCACGGCCGCATCACCGCCGACGGCTTCATCGACTTCGCGCCGCTGCCGAAGGGCGATGCCGCTGGCGAAGCGGTCGTTGAGGCCATCGACCGGGCCGCAGCCGCGCGCAACGCCGCCCAGGCCCCGCGCACTTACCTCGGCGGCTCCATGCTGGGCTGGCCATGCGATCGGCAGCTTGGGTTCTACTGGCACAGGGCGCCTAAGGACCCCGGCCGCGAGGTCGACGGGCGGCTGGCGCGGATCTTCGACACGGGCCACCACCTCGAGCCGCTGGTCGCCGGATGGCTGCGGGATGCCGGCTACGACCTGCGGACGCACGACGACAACGGCGAGCAGTTCGGCTGGTCGATCGACGGCGGCCGGATCAAGGGCCACATCGATGGGGCGATCCTTGCGGGGCCGGTCGGGCGCTTCCCGTGCCTGTGGGAGAACAAGGGCCTGAAGGCCGACAAGTGGACGAAGCTGGCGGCGAACGGGCTGCGGGCCGAGCGCTGGGAGTATTTCGTCCAGTGCCAGGTCTACATGCAGCAGATGGATCTGGCCGAGCATCCGGCGATGTTCGCGGCCCTGAACAAGGACACGAGCGAGCTCTACGTCGAGTGGGTCAAGTTCGACCCGGAAGTGGCAGCCGAGGCCATCGCCCGCGGGCAGAAGATCGTCCGCACCACGAAGCCGCAGCAGCTCGACCGCGTGGCGAAGGACCCGAGCGATTGGCGGTGCAAGTTCTGCGACTGGCGGGAGCGATGCTGGGCGGACAAGACGATGCCGAAGGCGGTAGCGAAGCCCGCTTGGCTCGACCGCGCCCAGCGTGTAGCATCTGTCGCACAATAAAGGACGACATCATGAGCATCTACCACGGCGACTGCCTCGACGTGATGCGCCGCCTCGCCGACGAGGGCGTGCAGGTCGATGCGGTCGTGACCGACCCGCCGTATGGGCTTGAGTTCATGGGGAAGGATTGGGACTCGTTTGCTGACGTGCGGAAAGCCAATCGCGGCACCCTGACCAACATGGTGACGGCGAGCGGCAAGCCGAAGTTCAAGACAAAGGCTCCCGCCTTCAACCTGACTGATACCGGGCGCAGGGACTTCCAGTCTTGGTGCGAGGAATGGGCCGCGCTCACCTACGCGCTCCTGAAGCCCGGCGGCCACCTCGTGGCGTTCGGCGGCACCCGCACCGCGCACCGCATGGTCTGCGCCATCGAGGGCGCCTTGTTGAGATTGATGGTGGAACCCTGATGCAGCGTGTTCCACCATTTCACC
>ERZ650308.738-NODE-738-length-17605-cov-4.818746_pt1 | contig 17605 bp, 17 predicted proteins | sample MGYA00376244_ERZ650308 | MGnify/ENA primary metagenome ERZ650308 (study PRJEB26733, sample SAMN07839295) | wastewater metagenome | biome: small river; feature: stream; material: water | place: USA: North Carolina | collected 2016-04-26 ... | reverse complement strand
AAAAACAATTTCCAATCTTATCAGTTCTGGGAAAGATAGCGTAGCAGTAAGAGTTCCAAACCATAAAGTGACACTCAATTTACTTGAAAATTTAAATTATCCACTTGCTGCTCCAAGCGCAAATCCATTTGGTTCAATTAGTCCAACAAATACTAACCATGTATTTCAATATTTTAACGATCAAATTGATATCATTTTAGAGGGTGGAAGTTGTAGTAATGGAATTGAATCTACAATTATAGGTTTTGATAACAATGAAGCTATACTTTACCGACATGGTTCAATCGCTATAGAAGAAATTGAAAAAATCACTGGACCTCTTACAATTGTTACTAAAGATAATACTGCCCCGAGTGCTCCTGGAATGTTCACAAGACACTACGCACCGTCAACCAAATCATTTCTGGTAGACGATTGTCGCAAAGAATTGGAATCATTTGGTACTGAAAAAATAGGTGTGCTACAATTTCAACATAAAATAGAAACAGATAGACCTATAACTCAATATGTTTTATCCCCAACTGGAGATTTTTTGGAAGCTTCAAAAAACTTATATGCGTATTTACATGAAATGGATTCTCTTCAATTAGACATCCTTTTGATTGAAAAATTACCAAACATCAATTTAGGAAAATCAATTAACGACCGATTAAACAGAGCAGTTGCAGAATCATGAGACTAATTATTAGAAACGCCAAAATTGTTAATGAAGGTACAATTGTAACAAAGGATATCTTAATCAACAATGAAAGAATAGAGAAAATTGACCATTCGATTTCTTTAGATGCTGGACATTTATATGAAGAAATTAACGCAGAAGGTCTGTATGTACTTCCAGGTTTTATTGACGACCAAGTTCATTTTAGAGAACCTGGATTAACACATAAAGCAACCATTTTCTCAGAATCTAGGGCAGCTGTAGCGGGAGGAATTACATCCTTTATGGATATGCCTAATACGGTGCCAAATACACTCACCAATGAACTACTTGAAGAAAAATATGCGTTAGCTTCTAAAAGCTCATTGGCAAACTATTCTTTTTTTATGGGATTAACCAAAGACAATTGGGAAGAAACTTTAAAAACGGATACAGAAAATGTTTGTGGAGTTACTGATGACGGTTTATATTTTTCTAAAGAGGATGGAATAATAGCAAATTACCCTGACTATATTGAGAAAATATTTGCTAATTCAAATACATTAATTGCTTTGCATAGTGAAAATGATGCCATTATTAAAAACAACACAGCGCTTTACAGACAACAATTTAACAATGACATTCCTTTTAAATACCATTCTTTAATTCGAAGTGAAGAAGCTTGCTATGAAACAACAAAAAATGTAATTGATATAGCAAAAAAGTATGATAACCGACTGCATCTTTTTCACATTTCGACAAGTGCAGAAACTGAGTTGTTTGAAAATTCAATACCATTACATAAAAAACGAATTACTGCAGAAGCTTGTGTCCATCATTTATGGTTTTCAGATAAAGATTACGATAATCTTGGCGCAAAAATTAAATGGAATCCATCAATTAAGTCCGAAAGCAATCAAATTGGGTTATTCAATGCATTACATAGTGGAAAGATAGATATAATTGCTACCGATCATGCGCCACATACTTTGAAAGAAAAAAGTGGTAATTATTTTGAAGCAATGTCGGGCGGACCACTAGTTCAGCACGCCTTACCTGCTTTACTTGAATTTTACCATGAAAACAAAATGTCGTTAGAGATGATAGCGGCTAAAACAGCTCACAATGTAGCCGAAATATATAAAATAAAAGAGCGAGGCTATATTAGAGAAGGCTACTACGCTGACTTAGTGTTAGTCGATTTGAACAATCCATGGCAGGTTACACCAAATTCTATTTTGTACAAGTGTGATTGGTCGCCATTTGAAAATCAAATATTCAATAGCAAAATAATATCTACAATTGTCAATGGTCAGGTTGTCTATTCCAAAGGGAAATTCAATGAAATCAAAAACGGAATGAGATTAAAATTCGATAAAATTCGATAACATATTAAACTAATTAAAATAATGAACACAAATTTACTGATTGAAAACCTCACAAATCCAGCCCTTCTTTTCTTTGTACTAGGAATTATTGCCGTTTACTTAAAAAGTGATTTGGAAATTCCAGAGAACTCATCAAAATTTATATCACTCTACTTACTTTTTGCAATTGGATTTAAAGGAGGGCAAGAACTTTCACATGAAGAATTTACTAGTGAAATAATTTGGTCCATGCTGTTTGGAATCGGAATTTCAGCTTTCATACCGTGTTACACCTTTTTTATATTAAAACGTAAATTAAATGTATTTGACGCAGGAGCTATTGCGGCAGCTTACGGATCAGTTAGTGCAGTGACTTTTGTAACCGCAGTGTCATATCTTGAGGCACATCAATTGGAGCTACACGGCCATATGGTTGCAATAATGGCTTTAATGGAATCCCCAGCAATAATCATTGGACTATTGCTAATATCCAATTATGACAATTCAGAAAAGAAAAAAATTAATCAAAAGTCAATATTAAAGCATTCTCTTACTAATGGAAGTGTGCTATTAATTTTGGGAAGTTTAATTATTGGCTTCTTTGCTGATGCTAAACAAGCTGAGGGAATAAAACCATTTACCAATGATTTGTTTAAAGGATTTTTAGCTATTTTTCTTCTAGATATGGGAATTTCTAGCGGTAAAAAATTAAAATCATTCTTTAACTGTGGATGGTTTCCATTCGTTTTTGCAATTGTGATTCCAATCCTCAATGGATGCCTTTTTGCTGTGCTAAGTTCCTTTGTCACTGACGAAATTACCAATCGATTTATATTTGCAATACTTGCTGCGAGTGCTTCTTACATAGCTGTTCCAGCAACAATGAAAATTACTGTTCCTAAAGCTAATCCTGGTTTGTATTTACCGATGGCTTTAGCAGTAACATTTCCAGTTAATATTACTATAGGAATGCCTATCTATTTATCTGTCATCTATAATACTATGTAAAATCGAACGCAACTTTTTGGTTGACTTTTTAAAATTCATTTTCATTAGATAACAATTCTACATTTTTTTAAAATTATTAGAAAACGTTATATAAGACAAACTTATTGTTTTTATATTTGCATAAATAAATACTATTATAATGACAATCACTCAATTGAAATACGTACTGGCAGTTGCCGAATACAAGAATTTTACAGTAGCAGCAGATAAATGTTTTGTAACTCAGCCAACACTAAGTATGCAAATTCAAAAAATTGAAGAAGAACTTAGCATTCAAATTTTTGACCGTACAAAAAAACCGATTCAATTGACAGATATTGGTCTTAAAATAGTATCACAAGCTAAGAATATTGTGAATGAGGCTGACAGAATTCAAGATATCGTTGAACAACAAAAAGGATTTATTGGGGGTGAATTTAGATTAGGAATAATTCCAACGATTATGCCTACGTTGTTACCTATGTTCTTAAATAATTTTATCAAAAAATATCCCAAAGTTAAATTAATAATTGAGGAATTAAATACTGACGAAATTATCACTAAATTAAATAACGGACATTTAGATGCCGCTATAGCTGCTACACCTCTACAAGAAGAAAAAATTAAAGAAATTGTATTGTACTTTGAGCCATTTGTGGCTTATATCCCTGAACAACATCATCATTTTAATAAACAAGAAATTGAAGTTGCAGATTTGAATATAGATGAAATTCTTTTACTACAAGACGGGCATTGTTTTAGAGATGGGATACTTAATTTATGTAAAAATAACAGCAAAAATGATATCAATCATTTTCAAATCGAAAGTGGAAGTTTTGAAACTTTAATAAAATTAGCAGACGAAGGATTAGGTACTACTTTATTACCGTATTTACATACCTTGGATTTAAAAGATGCAGACAAGTTAAAATTACGTCATTTTAAAGAACCTAAACCAGCTAGAGAAGTGAGTTTAATTTATCCAAAAAGTGAATTAAAAATACACATCATCGATGCATTACGCACAACCATCTCTGGAGTCATAAAAGGAGCTATTACATTTCAAAATGTTGAAATAATAAGTCCGCTACAAAAAAAATAAAAAGGGAGAAATTCTCCCTTTTTTTATTTGATTACCTCTAAACAAGGTTTTAATTCTGGTTTTTCTTTTGTGAAATTTAACAACCATTCTTTAAGTTGCTCCATTTCATAAGGAAGTAAGGAGCGAATAGCTTTTTGCAATTCTTTGTAAAAAAGTGCTGGGTCAAAACTCACTCTTTCTAAAATTGATTTTGTGTAGTCAAGCATAACTTTGGTCATAATGAATTCAATTTGGGTTAAACATTCATTTTAGTATAGTGTAAATATAAATCACAACTTTCAATTTCAAATGAGTTTTAACTTTGTTTTAAGTCATTATTAACTATCACTTATACTTAGTAGCCCTAAACATTTCTCTCTTCCCTGGAGGTCCTGGAAGTTTTTCTACAGTAAAACCTACTTCGATCATACTTCTTTTTACTACACCTCGTGCTGCATAGGTAACTAATTTTCCTCCCGGTCGTAATGCTGTATGCATTTTTTTAAATATAGAAGTACTCCATAAGTCGGGTTGAACTCTGTAACCAAAAGCGTCAAAATAAATTAAATCATATTGTTCACAATCAGTAATTTCTTGAAAAAACTGTTGTCTTTTAGTAATGGTAAAAAAAGGATCAATCACTACCTTTTCCTCCCAGTTTGATTCATGAAATAAATTAAAAATCGCATTCTTATCATCCGCATTCAATTCTGAAACATAATTCATAGCACTTAATTCAGAAATACTTACAGGATATGCCTCTACTCCGACATAGTTGATTTCCAAATCTAAGTTTTTAGATTCGAGATAGGTAATAAATGCATTCAGACCTGTCCCAAAGCCAATTTCAAGAATTGAAACTGATTGATTTTGATATAAAGCAAGTCCATTCTTAATAAATACATGTTGTGCTTCTTGAATAGCACCATGTTTAGAATGATAACATTCATCCCAATCTTTAATATGTATGGTAGTTGAGCCGTCTTTAGTTCTAATTATTTCTCTCTCCAAAAGGTACTATTTAAATTTAAATTCATTATTTCACGAATTTAAGTTAAAAACTTAAGGTGTACGCATTAGAAATCGGAATTTTGTTAGTGTATAATTAACAAATCGTCTGAAAATATAGGATTAAATTTAAAAATGTATAAATCTCAGTTATTTGACACTATTTCTGTTTATTTCATAAGTTTCGTGATGATTTTTTTTTAATTTTGCAACAGTTTATTTTGCTTAAAAACATTTAATTACACAAAACTAATCAAGCCTAAAATGGAAATAATAAAAGCAACTAGCACAAAAATTAAAGATGTTGATTTTGAAAATTTAAGCTTCGGCGCAATTTTTACAGATCATTTATTTGAATGTGACTTTATAAATGGCGAATGGCAAACTCCAACAATCAAGCCCTATGCCCCTTTCTTAGTTGATCCTTCGTTAAAAGTATTTCATTACGGACAAGCCATTTTTGAAGGTATGAAAGGATACAAAGATGAAAACAATGACATTTGGTTGTTTCGTCCAGAAGAAAACTTCAAACGATTTAATAAATCTGCGGAAAGAATGGCAATGCCAGAAGTTCCTGAAGAAGTGTATATGAACGGTTTAGTTGAGCTATTACGCATTGATAGAGATTGGCTTCAAAAAGGAAAAAACCACTCTATGTACATTAGACCTTTCATGATTGGAACAGGTACTGGGGTTATTGCTAACCCGTCAAATAATTATAAATTCATGATTATAATGTCTCCAGTAAAATCCTATTATGCAGGAGAGGTTAAAGTTATAATTGCAGAACATTTCAGTAGAGCTGCAAATGGTGGTATTGGTTATGCTAAAGCTGCAGGAAATTATGCCGGACAGTTTTACCCTACCAATTTAGCTAACAAAGAAGGATTTCAACAAATTATTTGGACTGATGATGCTACACATACTAAGTTAGAAGAAGCCGGAACGATGAATGTTTTTTTCCGAATTAATAATACATTGATAACTGCTCCCGTAAGTGAACGAATTTTAGATGGTGTAACTAGAAAATCTTTGTTGGATTTAGCTAAAAGAAATGGAATGGATGTAGAAATTAGATCTGTTTTAGTGGACGAACTAGTTGAAGCAGCCAAAAACAGATCTCTTCAAGAAATATTTGGCGCAGGAACTGCGGCTGTTATTAGTCCAATTAGCGGTTTTTCATACAAAGACACCTATTATGAATTGCCAAAAAATGAAAATCCTTGGTCGTTACAACTAAAAGAAGAGTTAACCAATATTCAACACAAAGTAAGTGAAGATCATTTTGGTTGGACTTTCAAAGTATAATTTTTTAAAAAGCGATTTTCATCAGAAAATCGCTTTTTTTTAATCAAAATTTCAATTATTCCATTATGATTTTAGAAAAGTCCGGTTTAAAATAATTGGGACCTTTCATTACTTTTCCATCTTCGCGATAAATTGGATTTCCATCTTCTCCTAACTTACTCATATTGGAGCGCTGAATTTCATCAAAAACAGCTTCTATTTTATGCTGCAACCCATGTTCAATGATGGTGCCACAAAGAATATACAACATATCTCCTAAGGCATCGGCAATTTCAACCAAATCGTTATTTAATACCGCTTCAAGATATTCCTCATTTTCTTCTTTCATTAAATTATATCGGAGCTGTTTTTTGGTTTCACCCAAATCAGCAATGGGAAATTCACTATGACCTATTCTAAATGCGGTATGGAATTCTTTGACTGCGTTAATTTGTTTTTGCATGATTTTAATCTTTAAATGATTTCGAAAATTAATAACTATTCCTGAACAATTGACTAAATTTGCTTTAAAATTTTACACTATGTTTAGCACCGGACAATTAATCTTTGGAATTATTTTCTTTTTTGCCTTTTTAATTGCAATGTTTTTTGCCTATAAAAAAGATGCAAAACTACACCAGTTATTCTATAAAGGAAATTATAAGATACTTTTAGGATTTGCTCTTTTCATTGTTTTACTGTTTGTAATTAAGATTTTCTTCAAGCGCTAGTTTATCAGTATTCCTGCTTATAATTAGATTTAAATAGCTAACTTTACGTTAGTAACCCATTAGTATTCCCAAAATGAAAATCTTAAAATACATATTCCTATTACTAATTCTAAGCTTTGTCTCTTTTTCTGTATTTATTGCTACCCAAAAAGGAACGTTTAAAGTAGAAAAAAGTAAATTAATTAAAACTACAAGGGCAAATGCGTTTGGTTATGTCAATGACTTTCAAAACTGGGAAGATTTTATGGTATTTATTGACGGAGAAAAAAGTGTTCAGTCCCGTTTTTCAAAAAAGTCAATCAGTCAAAATGCTCAATATTCATGGATTGGAACTGAAAATAGTGGATGGGTCGAAACCAATTCATTCCAAGAAAACTCCCGTATTGATCAAAAAATGAATATTGAAGGTTCTGAATTTAAAATGACTTGGGTATTCAAAGACACTTTAGGTGGAACTAAAGTTACTTTAAAATCAGAAGGTGAAATGAGCTTTTCATACAAGATTTACAATGCACTTAATGGAGGTGCTGGAAAAATTATTGGGAATCTATTTGAAAAAAGCTTAGTTAATCTAGATAAAAATCTAGACTATGAGATCAATACCTACAAGATCAATATTAAAGGAGTAGTACAAAAGAAAGGTACTCCCTATTTGAAACAAACATTTACTTGTAAAATCAATACCGTTTTAAAAAACTCAAAAATTGTTTTTCCAAAATTAATTGCTTTTTGCAATCAAAATCAGATAGAACGAAATGGAAAACCATTTATTATTTACCACATCTACGATACAAAAAATGGTCTAACTAAAATCTCTCTATGCGTTCCGATCAAACAAGCCATAATGACTAGCGATGGAAGCGATATTTTGGCCGATGAGTTAGCTCCATTTAAAGCTATTAAAACTACCTTATACGGTGACTACTCACATACTAAAGAAGCGTTGAAAAAAACCAATGCGTACATAAACCAAAAAATAATTACCAAAGATTCCGGTTTTTCTCATTTAGAAGTATTTAGTATTGGTAAATCTGAAAGTAAATACCCGTCCCAATGGAAAACAGAAATCTACTTTCCTATTCGCTCTAAAAAAACTAGTCCAAAAGTGGAAGTTAAAACTGAAGATACAAATCCAATCGAATCTGAAATTAATCCCACAACAATATAATTGTTCATTTAAACCTTTTGATTGAATCAAAATCTAATTAGTTAAACCAAAGTTTTGGAAGAAGAAAAGGATTTTATTAAACTACTGTTGGATCCCAAAACGCAAAACGAAGCGTTTCAAAAACTCTTGAATACCTACCAAAAGCCTTTATATTTTCATATTAGAAATATTGTGTTAAATCATGACGATGCAGATGATGTATTGCAAAACACGTTTTTAAAAATATATCAATACTTAAAAAACTTCAAAGGAGATAGCAAACTCTTTTCTTGGATGTATCGAATTGCTACTAATGAAGCATTGACGTTTCTCAAACAAAAAGGACAACGCAATAAAGTTTCAGTAGAGGAGCTAAATTCCAAAATAATTGATAATCTTAGTGCAGATAGCTATTTTGATGGTGATGAAATCCAAATTAAATTACACAAAGCGATTGCACTTCTTCCTACAAAACAACAATTGGTTTTTAAAATGAAATATTTTGAGGAATTGAAATATGAAGAAATTGCAAGTATTTTAGATACGTCTGTAGGAGCATTAAAAGCTTCTTACCATCACGCATCAAAAAAAATAGAAGCTTATATGCATCACAATTAAACCTTTACATCATTACAAAGTCTAATAAACATTATGGAAAAAGATAAATTAAATACAAAATCAAAAATCACTTCTGGATTTTCTACTCCAGAAAATTATTTTGTTGATTTTTCAGATAAGATACTTTCAAAATTACCTCAGGAGGAAAGTAAAATAATCTCTTTGAAGGCTGACAAAAAGTATTGGCTATTTGCTGCCGCTGCTGCAGTTTTAATTCTGCTTTCAATACCTGTTTTCAATTTAATTCAATCAAACTCTGCAGAATTAGATTCTGCCACTTATGAAGATCATTTTGTATACCACTCAGAAATTGATGCATATGAACTTATCAATGATTTGGATGGAAAAGATCTAGACACACTTAAGTCTCAATTAATTGTTCAAGACGAAACATTAGAAACCATTTTAGCAACTAGTCCTTCTATAGAAATCTTACTATCAGAATAACCATTTAAAAATACCACCATGAAACTATCCTCTATTATAGCGCTGCTTTTTTTATTGATTTCTTTCAATTCTCATGGTCAATCAGACAAAATGAAAGAAAAAAGAGAGCAAATTAAATCAATGAAAATTGAATTTCTAACTACTGAATTGGACTTAAGTCAAAGCGAGGCTGATAAATTTTGGCCTATCTACACTGCTTTTGAAGATAAGGAGTTTGAATTGAAACACTCTAAATCAAAAACATTGATCAAAAAATACAATGAGAGTAAAGATAAAATGACAGAAAAAGAGGCAAGTCTTTTATTGAACCAAATGGACAAAAACGAGGAAGAATTATTTTTGCTTAGAAAAAAATTTGCAGCTAATTTGAAAGGAGTTATCTCTCCATCAAAAATAATTCTCCTAAAAAAGTTAGAAGAAGATTTTAATAGAAAATTATTAGCCCAATACCGAAATAAAGGGCAACAACGAAAAGATTAAATGCTAAAAAACTAATGTACACTACTTCTTAAAATGAATTAGAATAATTTTATTTTTTCCAGCAGCAACAGCAGTAACGTCATTTATCATTCTGATAGTATACAATGTTTTATCTGAACTGAATTGTTTCCAAGTATGCCCGCGATCTCCAGAATAAAAAATTCCTGACGCGCCAACAGATACCAATTCGTTTCCTTTACTTCTTGGAACATACTGCACACAAGACGCATAACCAAACCCTAAATTTTGAGCTACTAAATTCCAGGTTTTACCGCCATCTAATGTGAGTGCTTTATTATCGTAATTTTGCTCTAAATTCTCATAGTTACCTCCAGAAATAAAACCAATTTTATCATTGTAAAAATCGGAAGTAAATATTCCTGTCATGGATTTACCTTGAACTATAGGAGTGGAATATACTTCCCAATTTTTTCCTTTATTATTTGAAAAAAACACCCTTGATTGTTTTCCTCCAGATACCACCCAAGTTTTTTCTTTTTTGGTAATAATACTCGTATTACTCGCAGCAAAAAAAGCTTCTCCTTCTTCTAATTTTGGCAATTGACTATCTGGTATCTTTTGCCAAGTTTTACCGCTATCTTTGGTAACAATCAAAGAAAAACTTGATGCAATGGGATCGCCAATTGCAATTCCTTCTTTATCATTCCAAAATTGCATACTATCATAAAAGACTTTTTCATGCTGTTCATGATATACTAATTCATAACTTAAGTCTTGTTTATCAATTCGATACAATAATGCTGGATTGGCAACGCTTAACACAAAAATAAAGTGTTTTGTTTGAGCAATACTTCTAAACTCTGTTTGCTTATTGGAACCTATTTCGATTTCTTTTTTTTGTAACGATACTAAATCTATACAGCCAAATCGAGACTTATCAGCAGAATACCAAACTTTATCATTAGCGATTGTGATTGCTCTAATACTAATTTTATCCATTAACAATGTATCTACGCTTTCTATACCTGAAAGCGCAATAGATTGATTCTCTGAATGCCTTAGTCCTATAGAAGAACAGGAAGAAAGTGTTAGAAATACTGAAAAATAAACCAAAAATTGTTTCATAAAATGGAATTAAAATAAAAAAACAGTAGCCGGTTAAAACTACTGTTTTTAAATGAATTAGAATACATTAATTTTTTATTACAAATTTCCTCTTAATTCTTGTTCTCGTTCTAGAGACTCAAATAATGCTTTGAAATTTCCAGCACCAAATGATTGTGCTCCTTTTCTTTGAATAATCTCAAAAAATAAAGTAGGTCTATCCTCAACAGGTTTTGTAAAAATTTGCAACAAATACCCTTCCTCGTCACAATCAACTAAAATCCCAAGACTTTTTAAAACTGATACTTCTTCATCTATTGATCCTACTCTGTTAGATAACATTTCATAATAGGCATTGGGTGGAGCGCTTAAAAATTCGACTCCATGGGCTTTCAATTGCGTTACTGTAGTAATTATATCGTTCGTAGCCACTGCGATATGCTGTACTCCTTCCCCTTCATAGAAATCTAGATATTCCTCTATTTGAGATTTCTTTTTGCCAATAGCAGGCTCGTTAATTGGAAATTTTGAATAACCGTTTCCGTTACTCATTACTTTACTCATCAATGCAGAGTATTCAGTATTAATTTGTTTATCATCAAAAGTTAAGATATTGACAAATCCCATTACCTCTTCGTACCACTTAACGGTTTCATTCATTCGGTTCCAACCCACGTTTCCTACACAGTGATCAATATATAATAGACCTGCATCTTTTGGATTATAGTCTGATTTCCACTCTTGGTAACCTGGCATAAATAAACCTTTGTAATTTTTTCTTTCAATAAAAAGATGCACTGTCTCTCCGTAGGTGTAAATTCCTGACATGCGAATTTCTCCATTCTCATCTTTCAAAGTAGTAGGCTCTAAATAGGTCTTACCTCCTCTTTTTGTAGTTTCTTCAAAAGCTAAATAAGCATCATCCACCCATAAGGCAAGCACTTTAACACCATCGCCATGTTTTTTTGCATGTTCAGCAATAGGACTATCGGATTTTAAAGCTGTAGTTAATACCAAACGGATTTTCCCTTGTTGTAAAACATACGATGCTCTATCTCTAACTCCGGTTTCAGGACCCGCATAGGCAAGCGATTGAAACCCAAAAGCAGTCTTGTAATAATGCGCTGCTTGTTTAGCATTTCCAACATATAATTCAATAAAATCAGTTCCATTGATAGGAAGAAAGTTTGGCGCTTTAGCGATCTTTTCAGCAAAAGTTTCAGTATTCATATATAGTATAAAAATTTAATTGTACATAATTTTAAGACTGCCAACTAGCAAAATAGTCCTCATCTTCTATGGCTAAAGCCTCTTCAGTAATCATTAATGGCTTGAATGGGTCTATCATCACAGCGAGTTCTTCTGTACTTTCTTTTCCAATCGACTTCTCAACAGTTCCAGGATGAGGTCCGTGCGGAATTCCAGCAGGATGCAAAGTGATTTGACCTTTTTCTACACTTTTACGGCTCATGAAATCGCCATCAACATAGTACAATACTTCGTCACTATCTACATTACTATGATGGTAGGGCGCTGGTATTGACAAAGGGTGGTAATCGTATTTTCTTGGAACAAATGAACAAATGACAAAATTATGCGCTTCAAAAGTTTGATGCACAGGAGGCGGTTGATGTAATCTACCAGTAATAGGTTCAAAATCATGTATTGATAAAGCCCAAGGATAATGAAAACCATCCCAACCCACAAAATCAAAAGGATGTGTTCCGTAAGTATAAGGATACATCATTCCTTGTTTTTTTATTAAGACTTTAAAATCTCCAATCTGATCTATCGTTTCTAAATCTTTAGGTTTTCTTATATCTCGCTCACAATAAGGAGAATGTTCTTGCAATTGACCAAATGCATTTCTATAACGCTTTGGAGTTTGAATGGAACTAAAACTTTCGACAATAAAAAGTCGGTTTTTTTCATCGTCAAATTCAATTTGATAAATAGTCCCTCTTGGAATAACTATATAATCGCCATAACCAAAACTAAGTTTACCAAAACCAGTTTTTAATACACCTGAACCTTCATGAATAAATACGACCTCATCAGCCTGACTGTTCTTATAAAAATAATCTGTCATCGATTTTTTTGGGGCAGCCAGAGAAATATGCAAATCATTATTTGCCAATATCACTTTTCTACTCTCTAAATAATCATCTACAGGCTGAATTTTAAATCCTTTTAAACTGGTATGCTTCAAATGTTTCTCACGCGCTATTTTAGGCTCTACAGAATAAGGAGTTCCCATAGATTTAACTATTGTAGGCGGATGGCAATGATACACTAAAGAATACAAACTCGAAAAACCCTCTGTAGAAACTAGCTCTTCTGCATAAAGTTCCCCGTCAGGTTTGCGAAAAACGGTATGTCTTTTTAAAGGAATTTTTCCTAAAGAATGATATATTGGCATACTTCAAATATTTAAAAGTCAACTTAGTTAAAATAAATAAAAAAGAATCTAATTGCAATTACTAAAAGCAGATTTAGTAATATAAAATATTCAATTTAATTACGACATATCAATTTTTTTAATGATTTTCTGATGATATGACATATTCTCAAAAAGAAATCCAAATTTAATTAAAATATTCTTAATTTTACGTCGCTTTGATTTATTTTTACACATCACTAAACAATACCCATTTCAATATGAAATTAGTAAGTTACTCACAAGACAAAAAAACACATTTAGGAATTATGGTTCATAATTCAATTTATAATTTAAATGCTATTGATGAATTGATTCCAAATGATATGGCAACTTTTCTTGAAGGAGGCCAATTAATGATGGATAAAGCCAAATTAGTTGAAACTTCAATTCTTAATGATAGTAGTATTGCAACACCGATTTCTAATTTCAATCTCCTAGCGCCAGTTCCAAAGCCTAGCTCTTGTAGAGATGGATATGCTTTTAGACAGCACGTTGCTTCGGCAAGAAAGAATCGTAAATTAGATATGATTCCGGAGTTTGATCAATATCCAATATTCTATTTCACAAACCACAATGCGATTCAGGGACCAGGAGAAATTGAATGTATGCCCGATCACTTTGAAAAATTAGATTTCGAATTAGAAGTAGCAGTTGTAATTGGTAAAAAAGGTAGAAATATCTCCGCAAAGGATGCCGATTCTTATATAGCTGGCTATATGATAATGAACGATATGAGCGCTAGAACGCTTCAAATGGAAGAAATGATTTTGAATTTAGGACCTGCAAAAGGGAAAGATTTTAGCACAGTGATTGGACCTTGGTTAGTAACTCCTGACGAGTTAGAACCCTATAAAGTTCCAGCCAAACCAAATCACGTTGGAAATAATTATAATCTAACGATGAGTTGTAAAGTCAATGGTATAGAAGTATCTCATGGTAATATGGCAGATATGGATTGGACTTTTGCAGAAATTATAGAGCGATGTGCCTATGGAGTAGATATATATCCTGGGGATGTAATTGGATCCGGAACAGTGGGAACTGGATGCTTTTTAGAACTTAATGGAACCGGATTACTAAATGACCCTAGTTTTAAACCACAATGGCTACAAGACGGAGATACTGTAGACATGGAGATTACTGGTCTTGGTGTATTGAACAATACAATTAAAAAAGTGGATACCAATTTTTCTATTTTAGCATTAAAAAAAATATAACCAATTAGTACTATACTACTAAAAAAGTAAACATATGATTACGCTTAAATGTGAAGACCTTTCAACGGTAGAGCTGCAAAATTATTTACAGTACGCTATAGCTCCTAGACCAATTTGCTTTGCCTCAACAATTGATTTAGAGGGCAATATCAATCTTAGTCCATTTAGCTTTTTCAATATGTTTAGCACAAACCCTCCCGTTTGTATTTTTTCACCTGCAAGAAGAGTTCGTGACAACACGATAAAACATACGCTTGAAAACGTAATGGAGGTCAAAGAGTGTGTGATCAATATTGTCAATTACGATATGGTACAACAAATGAGTTTAGCAAGTTCTGAGTATGCCAAAGGCATAAATGAATTTGAAAAATCGGGATTCACAATGTTATCTTCGGAAGTTGTTCGTCCGCCAAGAGTAGCAGAAGCACCTGTACAGTTTGAATGTGTTGTAACGCAAATAATTCCGCTTGGAGATCAAAACGGAGCAGGTAATTTAATTTTGGCCGAAATAAAATTAATCCATATTTCTGAGGCTGTACTTGGTGACGACGGTAAAATTGATCAAAACAAAATGGATTTAGTAGCGCGTCTTGGAGGCGATTGGTATTGTAGAATAACTGAGGACAATTTATTCAAAATTCCAAAACCAGTAACCACTAATGGCATTGGTGTGGATGCATTACCAACATTAATTCGGAATTCAAAAATTTTAACTGGAAATGAATTAGGATTACTAGGCAATATGCCCAACATTCCAAATCCAGCTGCAATAAAAAACAAAAGAGAATGGCCTCAACTAAAAGCCATTTTAAATACTTCAGATACTGATGTAGATGCAAAACAACTTCAAATTCACCAATTAATTAGTTCACTTTTGAAAAATTCGGAATTTGAAGCTGCTTTAGAAATTGCTTTTTTAACTATTTAGAAAAGCAATTTCTATTTTCTTAACTTAAAGTTTCGATTACCATTAATCCATCAGAAATTAACTTACTAAAGTTAGGATTTTCTTTTATTTTTATATTTAAATGATTTCGCAAATCAGTACTAAATGAGTGATCGAAATCAGCCGTTTTAGCTATTTCATATATTTCTAACAAGCTCAACCAATCCTGAGGATAAACTTCCATAATTTCCTGAGCCAACTCAGGTAGTTTTGCAAATTCTTCTTTTTTCTCTCTAATCTGACGAATTGTTGCATAAATAGCTTGTAATCTCAGCTCCTCAGCAGAGAAACTATGATTCTCGCTTTTTTGAGTGGCAACAGATTCTTGAATAATGCATTTTGACTTATCAGCAACTCCATTAAATACAGATACAATCTTCTCCCCCACTGCCATATCATATATCCCCCATTCTGGTAAAAACAATACTTTCAAATCTTGATCAAGGACAGTACAATTTTCAAAACTAATGAGAATAATTTTATCACCATTCTTAAGAATATTTAGCACGGTTCCACTAACTTGAATCCCACTTTCAAAAACCAATTGGGTAAAACTACCTATTGCAATATGGAGCTTTTCTAAATCTTCCGGAGAGGCGTCTTCTAATGAAACCTCTAAAGAATTCAATTTACCAACAGGAGAGGAAAATCCAGCAGCATGATAATCACTTCCTTGATTGGGTAATTCAGTATCATTACACGCTAAAGAAGTAGGCCCCTCTGTTTTAATAAAAGACAAATTATTGTTATGATCTGTATAGAACAAACTAAATACTCCTGTAACTTGAAGTCCTGAACTATATACTGCAGTGCAAGTATTTTGGCACTCAATAGCCTTTGAAATTCCCGACCAACCACCAGTTCTAAAAGCCATACTATTAGCAAAATCTTCCAGAACATCCATCAAATTTTGAAAATTAGGGGTCACAAATAATTGAGGTTGCGGTTTTGTAATATCGTATGAATAATGAATTGCATTAGAATCATATATCAATTTTGGAACATCTTTGCTCATACAAGTAGCACTTTCGCCAATAGAGGACAACAAACCTGCTCCGTAAATTTTAGGATCGTCTAAAGTCCCAATTAAACCATATTCTACTGTCCACCAATGCAAACGACTTAACAATGCCATTTCTGAGGGTTCACCCATATTCTGTGAAATGGCCTTAAGTTTATTTTCTACAAGCTCAATTTCTTCTGGAGTAGAATCTAAAGCTTCTTTCGAAATAGACAACTCTCTAATTGCTTCATACAATTCAAAATCTTTTTTGGAAAACATAGCCTTGGAACCAATAGAACCAAAATAACTTAAATATGAACTGTATTCTGCATCAGCAATAATTGGAGCATGTCCAGCGCTTTCGTGAATAATATCCGGTGCTGGAGTATATTCAATATGATTAATCTGTCTAATATCTGCAGCAATAACTAAAACATGATAAGCTTGAAATTCCATAAAGGCCGCTGGAGGAATAAATCCGTCAACAGTAACAGCACCCCATCCAATCTTGCCCAAATTGTCATTCATTTTTTGCAAATCAGGAATAGACTCTATACTTAATCCAGCAATTTCAAGACCTTTAATGTATGGATAATAAGCGACATTTTTTAAATAGCTGTAGTTAAGGGCAATGTCGCCCGCATTGGCGGAATAGCTTTGGCTCCCATTTAGAGCCCCATTATTTGAAGTTAAGCTATTGTCATTGGCCGTTGCACCTTGAACTTGATGTCTAAAGCCGCCGCTAAAGTCAATACTATCTAGAAGGGCTATTTTCCCAATTCCATAAATCGATTGATTTAATATGCTTGCCGATTGTGTACTTTGACGAAGTCCATTTGGATTGGTGATTTTTCCAGCAGCATCCATTGCGGCATAAGTTGTTGGGGAGTATGCGTTCTCACCACTTTGGTTTGACTGGTTAAATTCATAACCTAAGATCGCGCTTCCCAATCTGCCGAAATTAGATTTGACTCGCGGGCTAAGATTCAAAGTCCAGCCATTCAGATTCCCATTTCCGGATCCATAGTTGCCAACTGCTAAAGCACTTGAGCTATCGTAGTAGGGTGTATTGAAGAACACGGACTTATTTGAATAATAGCCATCAAGTTCGGCAATATTAGTACCGAGAAATTCCTTTGTACCG
>ERZ650308.737-NODE-737-length-17616-cov-7.890952_pt1 | contig 17616 bp, 15 predicted proteins | sample MGYA00376244_ERZ650308 | MGnify/ENA primary metagenome ERZ650308 (study PRJEB26733, sample SAMN07839295) | wastewater metagenome | biome: small river; feature: stream; material: water | place: USA: North Carolina | collected 2016-04-26 ... | reverse complement strand
TATACTGTCCGGTTTGGTCTTTGAATTTGTAAACGCCAACTACAATTTGTTCCTTGGGTTTTGGCATTTTAATTAACGAAGATGTTGCTGGAGTACTCTCTCCATAAATGGCTTTTTGAACGCCTACCGGCTGATTAAAATAAGCTCCGCAACTGGACAATAAAAAAAGAAATAATAGATGCCTATGCAAAAGTTGCTGAAACTGTAAAAACAGAAAGAGATAGAAGGGTAAAGGAAGATAAAGCAGATACAGGATTGGTAGATGGACTTAATAGGATAAGGGAAAATAAAGATGCCTTTAACATAGTTAGAATGGCTATGAATAGAGGTGCAATACCTGAAAGACTTTTTAATGAATTTGGTAAAAACTTAAAGCATATTGTAGCAGAAGGTAAAAATACATTAGAAGAAACCGTACAAGTCGCTGAAATTATACAAGATTTCATGCAGAGAGAAAATGTTAAAACTGATGATGTATTAGCTAAAGAATTACAAGCAATCGAAAATGCAGATTTTGAAAGGAAAACAGCAATAGGCGAAGAAAACATTTTAGAATTGCCAACCGAAGCCCAAACAACTGTTCAAGAAAACGAAACGTTCACGAAACGTGAACAACCCGAAAAAGAAACAATAAAAGAACCTACTAAAGTAAAAGAAAAGAAAACAGTATCTAATAGTTTAAGAGATAAAGCTAAACAAGTAAGAGAGCAAGGAGTAAACAAGGCTTTTAATTTACCCGAAGCTAAATTACCTGATGGTACACAACAAGCAGGTTTTGGAGGTAAAGGATTAAATGAAGCAATAGCTAAATCATTAGAAATAGTAGCTGATGGTATTGATGCAGGTAAAGAAATTTTAGATGCTGCAAAAGAAGGTTTTGAAAACATAAAAGCATACTATAAAGACAATGCTAAATCTTTTGATGAAAAAATATTAAGAGATAAATTTATAGATAACATAGCTGAAAGTAAAGAACAAGCAGAGATACTCAAAAAAGGTTTTGAAAAAAAAGTAACTGTAATAGAACCTGATACGGCTGCTAAAAATGCAGAAGTGAAAGAATTAGATAAACTTGCTAATAATGTACCTGATAGTGGTAAAGTTGCAGAGTACATGAGTAAAGATACTATCGAAAAGTACACAGATGAAACACCTACAAATAATCAACAAAGGGGTGTGCAAGAACTTGAAATAGCATTAGAGCATGGGGAGAAAATAATCGAAAAAGCAAAAGAAATATATGGTACTGATTATGTAGAAAAAACACTTGACTATATTGAAAATAGTACAGCATCGGTAAGCAACAAAGCGTTAATGTATGTTAGCCTTGAAAATGCTTTAGGTAGGGAGAAATTATTAAACCCCGAAAAATCAGCCGATATAGCAAAGAAGCAAGCATTAGTATATGCTAAATCACAAGCATTTGCAAGGGAAAGTTCATTAGCACTTAACTATCAAAAGTTAAGAAAGATTGCACAAGTAGGCTATGATATATCTAAAGTTACAGATAGTTTCTTTTCAGCAGAAGAAAGAATGGCAAGAAATGATTTAAGTAAAGCTATCGAAGCCAACGCAAATGAAATAAACAAAGAAGCAGCATTAGCAGAAAGCGGTTCTTTAACTATTGAAGAAAATACAAGTAACCCTAAAATTGATAATGCTACTAAAGAAAAAAATGCCAATGTAATTAAAAGAATTTTAAAATAAAATTCTTATTAAAAGCAATTTAAAAAATTAAAAATGAAGAAAACAGAAGAGATGAATACAACGAATGAATTGATTGAAGCAGTAAAAACGAAAATGACTTTTGCTGAAATCGGAATCAATGAGCAATTGGTAAAATCAGTAACAGAATTGGGTTATACACATGCAACAGAAATTCAAGAGCGTGCGATTCCAGTATTAATTAGTGGAACAAAGGATTTTATTGGATTAGCGCAAACGGGCACAGGTAAGACTGCTGCATTTGGTTTGCCATTATTACAATTGATCAAAACTGCAAACAAATATCCTCAAGCATTAGTGGTTTGTCCAACAAGAGAATTGTGTATGCAGATTGTGAATGAATTAAACTTATTTAAAAAGCACGTTTCAGGTTTACAAGTATTGGCTGTATATGGTGGTACTTCTATTAGCATGCAAATTAGAGACCTTAAAAGAGGTGTTCAAATTATTGTGGCAACTCCAGGTCGTTTGATTGACTTGATCGAAAGAAAAGCAATCAATTTAGAGCAAATTGAATATGTGGTTTTAGATGAGGCAGATGAAATGTTGAACATGGGATTCCAAGAAGACATTGAGTTTATCTTAAAAAATACACCAAACAGAGAAAGTATATGGTTATTTAGTGCAACAATGCCTACAGAAATCAGAAAAGTAAGCAAGCGTTACATGAAAGAGCCAGTGGAAGTAACGATTGGTAAAGTGAATGCAACGAATAAGAGCATTGACCATCAATATTATGTCACTTCTGCGCAATATCGTTATGAGACTTTGAAAAGAATCATCGATTTTAACCCTGGTATTTATGGTATCATCTTCACACGTACTAAAGCGGATGCTCAAGATGTGGCAGCACGTTTAACAAGAGAGGGTTATGATATTGATGCGATCCATGGCGACTTAACACAACAACAACGTGATAGAGTAATGGGTCAGTTTAGAGATAAATCATTACAATTGTTGATCGCAACTGACGTTGCTGCTCGTGGTATTGATGTAAAAGGCATTACGCACGTCATCAATTTTGAATTACCAGATGATGTGGAAGTGTATACACACCGTAGTGGTCGTACTGGCCGTGCTGGTAGCCAAGGTGTTTGTATTTCTATCGTGCATGCAAGAGAGACTTATAGATTACGTCAAATTGAAAATATCAATAAGAGTACTTTCCATAAATTAGATATCCCTAGTGGTAAGGATGTTTGTAGAAAGCAATTCTTCCATGTAATGGATAAGTTAATGTCAACAGACGTGAGTCATGGTGATTATGAAACTTATGTGCCAATGTTGGCAGAGAAATTTGCAGATATGTCTAAAGAAGAAATCTTAAAAAGAGTCGCTGCTTTAGAATTCAACCGATTCTTAAGTTATTATGAAAATGCACCTGATTTAAATTTAAGAGCTGCAGAAAAGAATGGTCGTAGAGAACCAATGCAACAACAAGATCGCAATAGAGACAGAGGCCGTCAAGAATTTGGTGGTGGAGACCGTGGAGATCGCGGTGGTCGTGCTCAATCAAGAGGTGCTGCTGGAGCAAAGCGTTTGTTTGTGAACTTAGGTACTAAAGATGGTTTTTATAAAGCAAGTTTCTTGCAATTCATTTTAGACATGAGTGATTTAAAGAAGGATGTCTTAGGTAGAATTGACATGAGAGACATGAATAGCTGGATTGAAATTGAAGCAGGTTCTGCTAAAAAAATGATCACAGCTTTGGATGGTAAAAATTATAAAGGACGTCGTATTCGCATGAATGATGCGGATAGCGGAGGTCAAAGAGGAAGTAATGAAGGATAATCTATAATCACATCTCAAATATTAAAATTGGTTAACATGGAAAGTTTATTAAAAAAAGCACCATTGATTATTTCTGGTCCTTGTAGTGCAGAAACCGAAGAACAAGTAATGGAAACAGCTAAGCGATTAGCGGCTACTGGTAAAGTAGACATTATGCGTGCTGGTATCTGGAAGCCAAGAACTAGACCTGGAAGTTTCGAGGGAATTGGCACAAAAGGTTTGCCTTGGATGCAACAAGCAAAAAAGGAAACAGGATTGCCAATTGCTGTAGAAGTAGCCACTGCTAAACAAGTAGAAGACGCCTTGCATTTTGATGTTGATGTGTTGTGGATTGGTGCAAGAACAACTGTAAACCCTTTTAGTGTGCAAGAAATTGCGGATGCATTAAGAGGTGTGAAAGTGCCAGTTTTAATTAAAAATCCTTTGAACCCAGATTTAGAATTATGGGTAGGTGGTATGGAGCGTATTGCTAAAGCTGGAATCGAAGAGCTTGGATTAATCCACAGAGGCTTTAGCTCTTATGGCAATACAGAATTCCGAAATGCACCTATGTGGCATTTAGCCATTGAGATGAAACGTCGTTTCCCTAATGTACCTATGATCAATGATCCTTCTCATATTTGTGGTCGTCGTGATATTTTACAAGAAGTAGCACAACAAGCGATTGACTTAGATTTTGATGGTTTAATCATTGAATCACATATCGATCCAGACAATGCATGGAGTGATGCGAAACAACAAATTACACCAGAAGTATTGAAGGAGATGTTAGAAGCAATCCGTTGGAGAAAAGAAGACGTTGCCTCTGAAGAATTTCATATGGCATTAGAGAAATTGCGTCAACAAATCAATCAATTAGATGACGAATTGTTGCAAGTATTATCTACGCGTATGAAAGTGGCTCAAAAAATTGGTGAATACAAAAAGAACAATGATATCACCATCTTACAAACCAATCGTTGGAATGAAATTTTAGAAAGAGCGGTGGTAAAAGGAAATAAGATGGGATTAAGTGATGACTTTATCACCAAGTATATGGATGCAGTACACATGGAAAGTATCCAACAACAAAATAAAATTATGAATAGCTAAAATTGCCTGGTACACCCAGCAATTTTAGTTGTTATAAATGGATCTAAATGAAAAATTGGAAAGTTAAATTCTCAAACAGCACAGTTCAGTTTGTGTTAGATGGCAAATTTGCTGCTATTAGTAAAATGGTGGATAAGGCAAATGCTATTTATATTACAGATGAGAATGTGTATGCACTGCATCAAAAACAATTCAAAGGGAAACCCACGATTGTAATCCCTGCAGGAGAAGTGCATAAGCAACAAGCTACAGTTGATTTTATCATTGAAGCCTTATTAAATTTTGGCGCCAACAGACAGTCTGTATTGATTGGAGTGGGCGGCGGAGTAGTGACTGATATGGTAGGTTATGTAGCTGGGGTATTTATGCGTGGCGTTCAATTTGGATTTGTTCCAACCACTATTTTAGCAATGGTGGATGCGTCCATTGGAGGCAAGAATGGTATTGATGTTGGCGTCTATAAAAATATGGTAGGCTTAATTCGTCAACCTGCTTTTATAGTTTACGACCATAGCTTTCTAGCGACTTTGCCAATTTACCAATGGGAGAATGGCTTCGCAGAAATCATCAAACATGCTGCTATAAAAGATGCTATGATGATGAAGGAGTTGAATAAAAATAATTTAGCCTTCTATCAAAAAAACAAAAAAGCTTTGGCTGAATTGATTCAAAAAAATGTAGCCATCAAAGTGAAAGTGGTTCAAAAAGACGAGTTTGAAAAAGGAGATCGTAAGCTGTTGAATTTTGGACATACATTAGGACATGCTATTGAAAATGAACATGCTTTATTGCATGGGCACGCTATAAGTGTTGGTATGGTTTATGCTGCAAAAATCTCACAAGTTTTACAAGGCTTTAATGGCACAGGTCTTTTAGTAGAGACACTTAAAAAGTATGGTTTGCCAACTGCGATGCATTTTAATGTAGATGAAGCAATGGACATCATGCAAAAAGATAAAAAGAAAGCCAATGCTGGAATGCAGTATGTGTTATTAAATAAGATTGGCAAAGGCGTGTATGAAACCATTCCAATGAAGACTTTACAAAAACTGATTAAACTGTATTCTTAAAATGATTGCTACAGTTCATCCAAATAAATTAACAGGCGTGCAGATTGCACCCGCAAGTAAGAGCAGTATGCAAAGAGCTTGCGCTGCTGCATTATTGCATCAAGGGACTACTCGAATTTTAAACCCTGGCCATTCTAATGATGATCTTGCAGCGATTGATGTGATCCAGAAATTAGGTGCAACGGTCAAAGTCGATGCAACCGAAATGCAGGTAAGTTCAAATGGGGTACAACCTATTGGGCCAGCAATGAATTGTGGTGAAAGTGGTTTAGGCATAAGAATGTTTACACCTATTGCTGCTTTAAGTGCAGATGCAATTACAATAGAAGGAAAGGGCAGTTTGGTAAAAAGACCCATGCATTTTTTTGACGAGATCTTCCCAAGTTTAGGCATCAATATTCAATCACAATCTGGTTATTTGCCTATTCAAATAAAAGGTCCTTTAAAACCTGCAACCATTAAAGTGGACGGCTCATTAAGTTCTCAGTTTTTGACAGGCTTGTTGATGGCTTATGCTGCTACAGGTACTAAAGATGCGGTCATTCATGTACAAGATTTAAAAAGTAAACCTTATATAGATTTGACATTGTCTGTGTTAAATGCATTTGGATGGAAAGTGCAACACGAGCAATATGAGCGTTTCGAATTTTTAGCACATCCGCCTTTGGCTGCACATATTGATTATACGGTAGAAGGTGATTGGAGTGGTGCAGCATTTTTATTAGTCGCTGGCGCCATTGCAGGTCCGATTACTGTAAAAGGATTACAATTGGATTCAACACAGGCAGACAAAGCAGTAATGCAAGCATTAAAAGCAGCAGGTGCATCTATCGCAATAGAAGCGGATGCTATATTCATTGGCCCAGCAGAGGGAGACTCGAAAGCATTAAAAGCATTTGAATTTGATGCAACCGATTGTCCGGATTTATTTCCTCCATTGGTTGCTTTAGCAGCAGTTTGCGAAGGTATTTCTGTTATTAAAGGGATAAGTCGTTTGGCGCATAAAGAAAGTGATAGGGGTATTACCTTACAAACTGAATTTGCCAAATTAGGCATTCGAATTGACCTCAATGAGGATACCATGTTGGTATATGGTGGAACGGGAATTCATGGTGCAGAAGTATTTTCACAACATGACCATCGTATTGCAATGGCATGCGGGGTTGCTGCATTATGTGCAGATGGACCTATTACCATTACAGATGCGGATGCAGTGAATAAATCTTACACCGATTTCTACACACATCTTCAGCATTTAGGCGCAAAAGTGGATTTATTTTAAATTGCTTAACTTGTATACACTATAATAGATCATTCATGAATAGTTTTGGTACCTTATTTAAAGTTCAAATTTTTGGCGAATCGCATGGCGAATGCGTAGGCGTTGTGGTGGATGGATGTCCAGCTGGATTGCCATTGAAGCAAGCTGATTTTGTAGAAGACATGGAGCGTCGTAAAGGAGGAAAACAAAAAGGGACTACGCCAAGACAAGAAGATGATATTCCATTTTTTAAGTCAGGCGTTTTCAATGATACGACTACTGGCGCACCATTGATGCTATTGTTTGAAAATAATAACACAAGAAGTGGCGACTATGAAAAACAACGTGCAGTCCCAAGACCAGGACATGCAGACTTTACTGCACATCAAAAATTTGGTGGCTTTGAAGACTTTAGAGGAGGCGGGCATTTTAGTGGAAGGCTTACAGCTGGCTTGGTTGGCGCAGGAGTGATTGCAAAACGTATTTTAAAAGGAATAGACATCCAAGCTTCAATATTAAGCATTGGTGGCGAAACCGATTTAGAAAAAGGGTTACAAAATGCCATTGATCAAAAAGACAGTGTGGGAGGTATTGTTGAATGTGTAGTGAAAGGTTTGCCTATTGGACTAGGGGAACATTTTTTTGATTCAGTTGAATCATTAATTAGCCACGCAGTATTTGCAATACCTGCAATTAGAGGCATTGAATTTGGAACAGGATTTGCAGCAGCAAAAATGTATGGTGTTGAACATAATGATGCAATTTTGGATGCTTCAGGTAAAACAAAAACCAACCACGCAGGTGGTGTGGTGGGTGGATATACAAACGGCAATGACTTAGTGTTTAGAATTGCAGTAAAGCCAACTTCCTCAACGCCAAAAACACAACATACTTGGAATTGGGAAACCAATACACAAGAAGATTTTTCGGTAAAGGGCAGGCATGATTTATGCATTGCATTGAGAGTGCCTGTTGTACTGGAAGCAGTAACGGCCATGGTGATTGCAGATCTGATGTTGATCGATCAGCGCATCCCTAGGATTATTAAATAATTAAATTAGAAAAAGAATGGAAACCGAGTTCATATATCATGTAACTACAAACAAAGCTTGGGAAGAAGCACAAGTAAAACAAAGCTACGTGCCACAAGCATTTGAAAAAGATGGTTTTATACATTGTTCAATCGAAAGACAGATTGAAGGTGTATTGGAAAGATTTTATCAAGGTCAAACAGGCTTGGTAAAATTAAAAATAGAAAAAGCAAAAGTACAAAGACCAGTTTTATTTGAATTAGCAGAAGATTTGAATGAATTGTTTCCGCATATCTACGGCCCATTAAATTTGGACAGTGTTGTAGCGGCGACACCAATTTAAGCATATGCAAAAAGATAATTTTAGCAGGATCCTAAAGTATTCGGTTCAGTCGCTATTGGTAGCGATATTGTTCCTAGATTTTACACCTGTAAATGCACAACAGATTTATTCAAATACGCTCACCACTGAGAACTATTTGGATAGTGTCAATATTAAACGCTACAAACATAAGATTGACACCCATAAAATCAAGATTGAAATCAATCATATTGAAGGTGTTTCAAGCTTTTATAGTAAAAATTTAGATGGCACAAAAACCTCAACAGGGGAGCGATTTTACAATAACAAATACACAGCAGCTTGTAATTTATTCAAGTTGAATACCATCGTCAGGGTCACCAATTTGCAGAACGGCAATTCGGTCCTTGTTAGGATCAACGATCGTATGCACCCCAATATGTTAAGAAAAGGCAGGGTGATAGATTTAAGTCAATCTGCAGCTAAACAGTTGGTTTTCAGGTCAAATGGCTTGGTAAAAGTGATGCTGGATGCGATCGGCTATTCCAAAACAAACCCCAAATTGGATGAGTAATTGGGGGCATAAAAAATTTCAATAATTCGGCATTTAGGCCTAATTTTGTGAGACATTTAACAAACAATTAATATGAAGAAATTATTATTTTCTCTAATCGCTTTGGGTTTATTTATTTCTGCTCAAGCTCAAAACAGCATTGGCGGCAAGAAAAAAACATCAATTGCATTAAGATTTAATGCTTTAGATTTTGGAACTGCAGAGAAAGTTCAAAATGGTACAATAGGATCTGTTTTAAATTCAAAAAAATGGGGTCAATATGCATCAACAACTAAAACATTTGGTGTAAACTATACAAGTCAATATACTGATCAAGTAGATATCTATTCTAATTTAGATTTAGCAGTTACTCGTTCTCCATTGTATGCACCAAATGCATATACAAGATCTAATGAAGACCTTTTGACTTCTTTTGAGTCAGGCGTAAATGTAAAAATGTTTAAAGGTGACTATTGGGTAAATCCATATGTGACTGCTGGATTAGGTATTCGTACATTTGCTTTCAGAGACTACAGTGCATATGCGCCAGTTGGTTTAGGATTGCAAATCAAAACTTGTAAAGGTTCAAACTTAAATATCACGACAACTTATTCAACTAAGATGTCTAAGTCATTTGTACCTTCTTACAACTATGGAATTAGCTATAGCTTTCCATTGAACTAAAACTAAATATTATGTCTAAAAAAGTAATTGGGTTAACCTTTATTTTATTTGCTTCTTTATTAAGCAATGCGCAAGATCAAAAAGTAAATAAAAATAAACCAGCTTCAATTGCTTTAAAAGCATCTATACTGAATTTTAAGAAAACCCCTCTCACAGAGGGGTTAACTGTTTCTACACCTGCTGTCGGCCTTCAGTTGTTCAAAGGACTTGCGCCAAAATTGGATGTTGTAGTGAATGTGGACTTAAGTTCACTTAAGTATCCTTATTATGTATCTTCTGGACAAGCAAAAGCGAAAACCAATGTGCTTTATACTGCTTTAGACACTCGAGTGCACATTAAGTTGGCGACGGATGATAAAGCGTTGGTTCCTTATGGTATTTTAGGGATTGGTTTAGCGAAGGATGCAGCTAATTTTACTGCTTATGCGCCAATGGGACTTGGTGTTCAATTTAAGGCGAAACAAGGTTCATTCTTACATCTATTTAGCACTTATAATGCAGAAGCTTCTAAGTTGACTAAAATGCATATGAATTATGGTGTTAGCTATTCTTTCCCTTTAAAATTAAAAGAGAAGAAAGCGATTGCTTTACCAACTGCACCTGTTCAGGCAGATCAAGATGATGATGGCGTTGCAAATGATCTGGACGATTGTCCAGAAAGATCTGGTTTATTAAAATATAAAGGTTGTCCAGTGCCTGATGAAGATGGAGATGGGATCAATGACGAAAACGACCAATGTCCAAACGCAGAAGGTACAGTCAAATATAGAGGCTGTCCAGTTCCAGATTCAGACAAGGATGGCATTCCAGACGATCAAGATAAATGTCCCACATTAGCAGGATTAGCACGTTACAATGGCTGTGCTATTCCGGATTCAGATAAAGATGGCGTGAATGACGAAACAGATCAATGTCCAAATATCGCTGGAATTGCTGCAAATAATGGATGTGAAGACCTACAGCCAAAATTGAATGTAATTGCTGCGGCATTGAAATTCGAAATCGGTCAAGCAAATCTTGCTGCAAAATCATTGCAAGGTTTAGATTCATTGGTACAAGTCATGACACAATATCCTCAAACGAAATTGTTGATCACAGGCCATACAGATAACACAGGAACAAGAAAAATAAATGATCGCTTATCCATTGCTAGAGCTAAAAAAGTACAAACTTATTTAGTTAAAAGAGGACTTGCTATCAATAGAATACTTTTGGCTGGAATGGCAGAGAAGCAGCCAATTGCAGACAACAAGACAAAGAAAGGTAGAGCACAAAATAGACGTGTAGAATTGGCTATACAATATTAACCTCTCGTTCTAATACTACACCAAACTTAGTTTGAACTGATTGTATGATCGCTTCTGAGAAATCAAAGATGGTCTTACCTTTTTTTGCACCGTAATTTACAATTACTAAAGCTTGATCTTTATAGCATCCCACTTGCTCCTGAATGACGCCTTTCCATCCACAGGCTTCAATCAACCATCCCGCAGCGATTTTATAGGCATTGTCATTGATAGGGAAGGCAATAAGTGATGGAAATTGAACAATGAGTTGATCGTACTGTGTTTTGGTTATCATCGGGTTTTTAAAGAAGCTTCCTGCATTCCCAATTTTTTTTGGATCAGGCAATTTGCTGGATCGAATATAGATCACAGCGTTTGCGATCGATTCTACACTTGGGTTGCTTATCCCTCTTTCATGCAATACCGCTTTAATGGCACCATAATCTGTTCTTAAAATGGGCTGCTTAGATAATTTAAACTGAACAGCAGATACAATATATCGATTGGCTTCTTTTTTAAAAATGCTATCTCTATATCCAAATGCGCATGCATCTTTCGTAAAACTTAGCCAATTTTTTGTGACAGTGTCGTAAGCATTGACGCTTACTATATGTTCGCCGACTTCTACGCCATAGGCGCCAATATTTTGAATTGGCGCAGCGCCAACAGTGCCTGGTATTAAGCTTAAATTTTCTAATCCGCCCCAAGATTTTTGAACACAATAACTTACAAAATGTGTCCAGTTTTCACCTGCGCCAACTTGAAGTAACACTTCGGACGCAGACTCTTGAACTTTCTGAATACCAGTGAGCTCCATTTTAATCACCAGACCTTCAAATTGCTTGGTAAATAAAATATTCGTTCCTGATCCAAGTATTAAATAGGCTTGCTTATTTTCTTTTGCCCAATTTAATGCCTCCATTAATTCATCCTTGGTTTTAACTGTGGTGAAAAAGGAAGCGTTTTCTTCACAAGCAAAACTATGAAATGGTTTTAGGGATATATTTTTTTGAAGCTGCATTTAGTTGGGATCTATATCTATGATAATTTGAACAGACTTGTATCTGGGGTGCACCGAAATGAGTTGGATAAAATGTTGCAATTGCTTTTTTGCAATTTGTAATTGCTGTGGCTGCTTGCTAATTTTTACACAAAGTTCCCAGATATATTTGTTCCTAATTCTGTTAATGATTGGTTGAGCAGGTCCCATTACAGTCTTCTGAATCATTGGGTCCAATGATTTTAAAAAATGGTTTGCTGCTTCTTCGGCGATATGATTTTCTTTGTGTTTAAAAAGAATACTCATTAACCTGCTAAATGGAGGGTAGGCAAAATGCTTTCTATTGTTGATTTCAAATTGATAAAAAGCTTTATAATCGTGTTCTTTAACAAACTCAATCACTGGATGATTGGTTTGACTCAATTGAACAATCACCCTTCCTTGGTCATTTTTTCTGCCAGCTCTTCCACTTACTTGTTCCATCATCTGAAAAGCCCTTTCGTTCACCCTATATTGGTTAAAATTCAATAAGCTATCTGCATCAACAATGCCAACAAGGTCTACATTTTCAAAGTCCAACCCTTTCACCACCATTTGAGTACCTACTAATACATCGATTTGTCTTTGCTCAAATTGTTGAATGAGTTGGTCATGTTCGTTTTTCCCCTTTACATTGTCTAAGTCCATTCTAGCAATTCTAAGATGCGGCAATGCTTTAGCCAATTTTTCTTCTATTTGCTCGGTCCCAAAATTCTTTTGCTTAAAGCTTTGTTTGCCACAGGCTTCACAAGTATGCACAACAGGATAGACTGCGCCGCAATAGTGACAAGAAAGTAAATTTTTAGCCTTATGTAAAGTCAAGCTTACATCACATTGTTTGCAATGAGGAATCCATCCACAGGTCTCGCAAATAATATAAGGCGCATAGCCTCTTTTATTCTGGAACAAGATCACTTGCTTGTCTTTTGCCACGGTGGCTTGGATCGCATCTAAAAGTATGGGCGTTAAGATACCCCCTTGGTCGCTTTGTTTTTTGGTATCTACAATTTGCATTTTAGGTAATGCGCCTTCACTAAATCTTTCATTCAAATGATAATAGCCAAATTTGTTCTGAATGGCATTATAATAGGTCTCTATCGAAGGGGTTGCAGATCCAAGCACTACTTTGGCGCCTAATTGATTTGCGTAATAAATGGCTGTATCTCTTGCTTGATACCTTGGTGCGGGATCCTGCTGTTTATAGGATGCATCATGTTCTTCGTCAATGATGATCAATGACAAGTTTTTATAAGGGAGAAATAAAGCGGATCTAGCACCTAAAACAATTTTAATTTCCCCAGACTTTACTTTATTCCAAATCTCAACTCTTTCATTTGGGTTAAATTTAGAATGGTAAATAGCAATTTTACCACCAAAATATTGTTTTAATCGACGAATCATTTGAGCCGTCAGCGCAATCTCTGGCAGCATATACAATGCTTGTTGATTAGACTGAATAGCTTGTTCTATCAAAGCAGCATAGATCTGTGTTTTACCACTTCCTGTGATACCATGCAATAAATTGACAGCATGTGTTTTCATTTGCTCCACAATAGAATCATATGCCAACTGTTGTTGGGCAGAGAGTTGATGTAAGTTGGCATTGCCCAGGCTCATGTCAACTGCAAGGCGGTCTATTTTTCTTTTTTCTACAACAAGAATTTCTTTGTCAATTAAGGCTTTTAATTGTGCATGTGCAGCGCCTGATTTTTCTAGTAAAGCTTTTTGTTGCACATGGCCTGCCGTTTTTTGCAAATGTAAAAAGGAAAGTAGGAGTGCTAATTGCTTAGGCGCCCTGCTCCAATCATTCATTAATTGTTCTAAAGCCGCCTCTGTTTTGTAGTTGGGGTGTAAATGCAATACATTTTCTACCTTGATGGTATATTTGTCCTGCATGGTTTCTTGAACAGAGCAGATGCCTTTTTGTATCAATTTGTTTACGACAGGGTAAACAGATTTTTTATCTAAAAGCTTTTGTATTTCAACTAAGCTTAACTGTTTTTTTATTTGGAGTGCTTCTGAAATAATATATTCTGTATCACTTAATTTTTGCCCATCTATATCTGCGTCTTCATTTAAAATAAAAACACTTTCACTAGATATTTTTAAGTGGCTAGGAACAGCAGCCTGCATGACTTCGCCTTCTGTGCACATATAATAGTTTGCCATCCATTCCCATAACTGCAATTGTGCAGGAAATACAATGGGTGCTTCGTCTAATACTCCCAAAATGGGTTTTGGATTAAAACCTGCAGGCTTTTCGGTAAGGAGGCGCTTAATGATGCCTGCATATCTTTTATTGGAGCCCAACATGACTTCTACACGCATGCCCATCATCACCCCTTCTGCTAATTCAGAGGGGATGGCCCAAGTATAGTTTTTGGGCAATGCTAATGGTATAATAATTTCAGCGTACATCTAGGTTGCAAAAATACATTAAGAAGCTGGATAGTTTCGATATCTTCTTAAACCATCATCCATCATTTGATGCACTTGTTGCTTTAGCAATTCCAGGTCATTGATGGTGTAATTGTCTACATGTACTGTTGGTAGATAAACGACTCTATTTTTGCCAGGGCTAAGGCTAGAAATGCTATTAAAATGCATCCTGTCAATGGCGTCAATCATCAAAACTGGTTGAATAGGTACTTGCATTTCAATGGCCAATTTAAAAGCGCCATTGTAGAAAGATTTTAATGGCTGATCTTCTGTCATGCTAAATGTGCCTTCTGGAAAAATAAATATAGAAATCTTATTTTTCAAAGCCTCTTTTAAGTTCCTAAGGCTTTGAGCTCTTTTTTCTGGATCGGATCTGTCCACCATAATCACTGCATTTCGGTAGAGCAATCCGAAAAGTGGAATTTTAGAAGACTCGAACTTTCCTAAAGGTCGAATGGGTTGGTGTTTCAATTGAACAATAGGGGGGATGTCCATATAGGAATTATGGTTGCCAACAAAAACATGGGGCTGATTGAAATGGTGGATACCTTCGAATATTTCTTGATGTCGAATACCTAAAAATAAGTACAAGCTTTTTGCAAAGTACCTGCAGATCTTATAGATGCGTTTGCTTAAGTTTTCCTTTCCTAGTGGAATAAGCATAAACATAGCAGTAACTGCTAAAATACTCAAGAGTATAAAGACGAGGATGGCATAGAAGCAATAAAGCAATTGAAATGGACGTGCAATTATTTTCATGTTGGCCACTAATATAATAAAAAAGGCCCGAATAGAAATTCAGGCCGTTGATTGCTTGCTTAAAAACCAATAAAACCTTTAAAACTTATAGATCGCTGCTAGGATGAAACTAGCAGTTTTGCTTGCTGTGTTGCCTTCTTTATTGACATAAATGGGATCTTTTGCATTTTCAATACGCAATTCAGGAAGTATTGTTAATTGATGCATTTTATAATTTAACGAGAACGTATTAGCAAATATTTTGGTCGCAAAAGCGCCAGCTGAAATGGCATTTTTATCGTAGAAAAATTCTGATCGATAAGTGAAGCCTAGCTTTTTACTTGGGTCATAGTTCACATAAAACGCGTTGCTTTTCCATAGGCCTTTTTTTCCTGCATTTTTTGCCATGAAGACGGTGCCATCATAGTTGATTGTCAATTGTTCAGTTAATGCATTAGTTAGCACAAGGTCCCATTGACTAAAGCTAGATTCGTATCCAGTTTTACCTCCTTGGTAATTGATATACATCACCGTTTTGTCTTTGAAGAACTTGTTACTGTATTGTCCAACCAAAACTTTATAGGGGCTATTACTATTGATATTATCAGTAGGATTTGCGATACCTAGCATCAGACCAGACTTGCTATTGATCGCAAAATCTGCTTTGAATCCAGTATGGAAAAATGGACCATAAGAAAAACCATAAGACATACTATAATTTCTATTTAATGGTGCGTCTAATAATTCATAACCTACATGTGTTGCCCATTTTCCTGCACTTAACTTTAATCGATCTGATGCATTATAGGAAATATAAGCTTGTTTGATACTTGCCAAAACGCCTTTATCGTTGTAAGAGAACTCTTCGGCTCTTTTTCCATAACCCAAATCTAGGGTTGCGAAAAATTTCCCATATATATAATCCACTTTAGCTGAGGCCATTCCAAGTTGAACTTGTTGGTTTGAATTGGTAAAGCTTGTGAAATTATTATTCATTTCTTTTTTAGTATTCATTGCGCTTCTAAAATAACCATCCACAGAACCACTGATCGTTATTGAATTTGGTAAAGTAGAATCAGATTGGCTGAATCCTATATTTAAAATGGATAAAAACAAAGTGGATAGCAATATACTTTTTTTCATTTTGTCCTTTTATTTATGCTTTCATAGGATTTCTGCCATATTTTTCATCATGTTGTGTTGCATCAAGTCCTAGTTCCTCTTCTTCTTCAGATACACGCAATGGTAAAACGAATGCAATGAATTTAAAAATGCCAAATGAAACAGTGAAGCTATATGTAACAACAATGATCATTGCTTTTAATTGCGTTAAAAAGAAGGTAGGGTTGCCATAGAATAAGCCGTCATTGCCTGCTGGGTTGACCGCTTTAGAAGCAAAAACACCTGTTAATAACATGCCCACCATGCCACCAATTCCATGACAAGGGAATACATCTAAAGTGTCATCTACTCTTGATAATTTAAAAGCATGGCTAAGTACATTTGATATCACAGCACCTACAACGCCAATAAATATACTTTGCGGAACGCCAACAAATCCGGCAGCAGGTGTGACAGCCACTAAGCCTACTACCGCACCAATACAAAATCCAAGTACCGAAGGCTTTTTGCCACGCATGACATCAAAGAACATCCACGCTAAACCTGCAGCAGCAGCGGCTGTATTGGTTGTGGCAAATGCATTGACTGCAAGGCTATTTGCACCCAATGCCGAACCTGCATTGAATCCAAACCAACCAAACCATAATAGGCCAGTGCCAATTAATACATAAGGAATATTTGCCGGAGGAATTTCTTGCTGTTCTAATTTTGCACGTCTTGATTTCAACACAATGGCACCTGCTAATGCAGCACAGCCTGCGCTAATATGCACCACTGTTCCACCTGCGAAATCCAATGCACCCATTTTTAATAAGAAGCCATTTGGATGCCATGACCAGTGTGCTAATGGTGCGTATACCAACAAAATAAATAGTACAATGAATAAAATATAAGAGGTGAATTTGATACGTTCAGCTACTGCACCTACTACTAAGCCTGGTGTGATGATAGCGAACATCAATTGAAACAATGCAAATAATAACAAGGGAATGGTTAAAGGAACGCCACCTTGTAAAACGGGAGCGCCATTAGCAACACCTTTAAAGAATAAATGTGTCATTGGATTACCTATGATGCCATTGATTGATTCACCAAAGCTTAAGCTATAACCAATAGTCACCCAAATGATAGTAACCAATCCAGCTGATACTATACTCTTAATCATCGTAGAGATGATATTTTTACGATGCACCATACCGCCATAAAAAAAGGCAAGGCCAGGAGTCATAATAAATACCAATGCTGTTGCGACCAAGATCCATGCAATATCTGCAGGACTATAAGTACTTGCATCACCCACATAGCTTGGTAGTTGTGGTACAAATAAAGTTGCAATGGCTACAATAATTAAAAGAAGAAAAGGGGCCCATTTTTGAACGGTTTCATTTTTCATAACTGCGTATTGTATTATAAAATATATAATATGATTAACGACAACATAAAACTAATAAAAAATGGCGTCAATTGCTCAATAATAAATATAA
>ERZ650308.736-NODE-736-length-17641-cov-6.058626_pt1 | contig 17641 bp, 14 predicted proteins | sample MGYA00376244_ERZ650308 | MGnify/ENA primary metagenome ERZ650308 (study PRJEB26733, sample SAMN07839295) | wastewater metagenome | biome: small river; feature: stream; material: water | place: USA: North Carolina | collected 2016-04-26 ... | reverse complement strand
TGCCCGAAACCAGAACGGTTCCGCTACCGTCTGATGCAACTGTCCATCCGGCAAAGGTGTAACCGGTTCGAGCAAGGCTGCCGCTGTTACCCAAAATGGCTACCGTGTTACCGATGATATAAGTACCCGAGTCGGTTGGCACCGAACCACTCGTATGCGAACCGCTGCTGTAAGTAATGCTTCTGTTTATTGCGGTCCACTGCGCATACAGCGTGCCATTAGATGCAAATGGATACGAAGCCTGATCGGCATACGCGGTTCCCGACCCATTGGCTGCGGTGTTCCAACCGGCAAAGTTATAACCCGTGCGGGTGAAAGTGTTTGATGTCAGGTTGGTAGCTACGTTTGCCGCTTGAGTTGAGGTAGCTGGTGTTCCAGAACCATCGTTGGCATCGAAGGTAAGGGTCTTGTTCGGAATTGCCGTCCACTGCGCATAAAGAGTGGTGTTAGAGGTGAACGGATAAGAAGCTTGGTCGGCATATTGCGTTCCGCTGCCATTGGCCGCAGTTGCCCAGCCCGAAAATGTAAAACCGGAGCGAGTAAAACTGTTTGCAGTCAGGTTCGCCGCCAAGTTGGTAACTTGGCTGGACATGGTGCCCGAGCCACCGTTTGAATTGAAAATCACGGTTTTGTTGTCTACTTGCCAACCTGCGTAGAGAGTTATATCGGCTGTAGGTGAATAAGTAGCACCGGCGGCACCAACCGAAGAGGTTAGACCTGCATCGCTGAACCAGCCATTGAATGAGTAGCCAGTCTTGCTTGGGCTTGGCAGGATAAGCGCCGAATCACCGGTGGTGAAATCGGCAGACGTTGGTGTTGCACCCGCGGTTGCGCCGTTGTAATTGTAGGTGACCGTGTGCACCTCTGAAACTGCAAGATTAGCCGGGGCGCTGTAGTTGAAGCTGGTAGGACTGACCGAACCGGTGGTGCCGGTTTGAGTTATTTTGGCTCTAAATTTGGCACCATTGCTCAAAGTGTCGTTCAATGTGCCAGTTGAGTAGGTGGCTGAGGTGGCCCCCGAAATATTCACCCAGGTTGTGCCACCGTCAGTGCTCTTTTGCCATTGGTAGGTAAAAGATGCAGTGGTTAGGTTCGTGGCCTTGGCTGGTGTTACGCCGAATGTGGCTGATTGGCCTACCGTGATGCTTTGGTTGCCGGTGGTGGTTGAAGTTGGTCCTGGCAGATACCTCAGGTACACATAGCCAGAACCACCGTTACCTGCGTAAGTTCCGCAGTCTGCCCCACCTGTACCAGAGTTGTTGGTACCCGAGCACTGACCATTGTTTGGTCCGGCATTCGCGTCAGACGTTCCGTACTGGGAGCTGTGGCGACCTGCACCACCGCCACCAAATCGAGTGTTGGTGAGTGTTGAAAGAATACCGGTGCCAGCATTCATGCCGCTTCCGGCGGCTCCTGCACCGCCACCGCCACCAGCATTACATGCATACCAGGTGCAGTTGCCGCTGCCATCCCAAGTAACACTTCCACCGTTCTTACCAGCTGTCGTTGTGCCGTTCACAACGGTGCTACCCGAAACGCCTCCCGGCGCTGATGTCATACCGGTTCCGTTGTACGGAGATGTGCCGCCATTGGCAGTTACAGAAATTGAATTGGAAGTTATGGTGAGCGCGCTTGTACCGCCGGTAGTTCCTTGGGTCGTTGTGTCACAGTTTCCCGAGCCAGTGCCACCAGCTCCTACCGTAACCGCAACGCTCGCGCCTGGAGTCACCATGGAATTGAGTAACTCGGCTACACCACCGCCACCACCACCTGGACCCCAGGCGTAACCACAGCGACCTCGAGTTCCACCACCGCCACCGCCAACGACCAGAAGATCCAAATCATTCACATTCGAAGGAATGGTCCAGGTTCCGGTTGTCGTCGCTGTCGAAAATATAGCTACACAGTAATTGTCAGTCGTGCACGAATCAGAGTTAGGGCCAGCGGCCTGTGCCGATATAGGCAAAAAGGTGAGACCAGAAATCGCCGTCGCCGTTGCTGCAAAAAGTGCGACAAATCTGCGTCTCTTAGATCGCAGGTCAAACACTGTTATTCGCTTTCACCAAAAAAGGGCAGGGGCTAATAACAGTTTCGTATTTGCGAAGAAATTCTAGGGCCAAACCTTCGGTTAACCCCATGCTTTGAACAGGCAAATCCAGCTAGATTTGCCCCTCATCAAGGCCCGACAAAACTTGTTGAGCCCTTGCCTTTAATTGGGGCAGGTCGCTTAGGCGATTGAGGCCAAAAACCTGTTGGCTCATTCGGTGATTCTTTGCGAAGCGCTCCTTGTGGCGATCAAGAAAATCCCAATACAAAGTGGTGAACGGGCAGGCGTCATCGCCAACTCTTTTTTTGGGGTCATAAATGCAGGTTTTGCAGTGCTGGGTCATGCGGTTCAAGTAAGCCCCGCCGGCAGCATAGGGCTTGGTCATCAGTTGCCCACCGTCGGCGTGCACCGCCATGCCAATCACATTTGGCACCATGACCCACTCAGATGCGTCAATAAATTGCTCGCGCATCCAATCTAAAAATTCTTGCGGGTTGGTGCCAGTCACCAATGCCAGATTGCTTAGAACCATCAACCTGGGTATGTGGTGAGTCCACGCTCGTGCCTCAACGTCGGCCACAACCGACCGAACACAATTCATCTTCGTTTTTGATGAATCTGTGAACAGCGGTAAAAGTTTGCGATTCGCACCTAGCTGATTTTGCTCGCGATAATCTTCGCCCAAAAACCAATACATGCCGTTGATGTACTCACGCCAGCCAATTATTTGCCGCACGAAAGCCTCAACCGATTCGATTGGTGCTTTGCCGGCCTCGTATGCGTCAACGGCTGCCGAGATTGCTTCGCTGGCATGAAGCATGCCGTTGTTTAAATAGGGGCTGAGCAGAGAATGATGCAGAGCCCAATTGTCGGCAGCAATTGCATCTTCATAAGGGCCAAATCCAGCCAAGTGGTGCTCGATGAAATTGTCGAGTTGAGCAAGTGCACCCGAACGGGTGGTTGACCATGTTCTGGTTGGCTCGTGGCCAAGTTGGCTCGCCACCTCTGCGTCAAGGGCATCTCGCTCGTGCTCAAGGTAGGCCGGCCAGCTGTAGTTCTTAGGCGGCGGCAGCCGGTTCTCGGCATCAAAATTCCAGCGTTCGCCCTCGGGCTGCCCATCGCGCATCAAAACACCCAGGCGCACTCGTTGCTTACGATAAAAATTTTCCATCACGAACGTCTTTTGAGATTCTGCCCAAGCAAAAAACTCTTTGCGACTCGTGAGAAAAAAATCATTTTCAACGAACGTCACGCCAAAATCTCGAAGCGCTGCATACTGACGAAATGATGATGGCTCTGCGCTAAAAATTGGAAGCCGGCCAAACTCAGCCTGGGCCGCAGTCAAACCATGCAAAGTGTTTGCCGCCTGCAAATAGCGCACCGTGAAACCGGCCGATTTTAGCGAATAGGCAAAATGCCTGGCCGAAGAAAGCAAGAAAAATAGGCGTTCTTTATGCCATGGGCGCCCCTCAAGCATTCGAGCGCTTTCGACCAAAACCACAACATCTGTGTCGGGGTTGGCAGTTCGAAGAACACCTCGTTCAGAGTTCAGGTGATCGTGGGCAACATACAAAATGCGTTGCATTAGCCCTTGCATTTCTGAGAGCAATATTTAACGTTGACCCAATCGCGCTGCCACTTTTTGCGCCACTCAAAGGGCAGGCCACAGCGCTCACAAATCTTGGGTTCAAACCCGTTTTTCGTTTTCGCTTCGCGTGGCATGCACTAAACCTACTAGGGCCTAACCAATGCTTTGATGTTTGATCGACCGGCCATGGCTGCGTATGCCTGGGCAACGTCATCGAGCGAAACCTCTAAGTCAAAGACCTTGCCCGGATTTATTTTGCCGCTCAGAATGTCGGGCATCAGTTCCTCAATGTAGGCCCTGGCTGGAGCGACTCCACCCGAGATTGTCACGTTGCGCATCAACGGCCCAAAACCGAAAGGGATTTGTTCATACTGAGCAGCGCCCACGCGACCAACCGTGCCGCCGGCCCGCACAACGCTGAGAGCCATCTCAATTGAGACCTGAGTTCCAACGCATTCGAGCACACTGTGCGCACCATCGCCACTCGTGAGTTCCAGCACCTTGGCTATTCCATCGGCATCGCGCTCAGCAACGACATCGGTGGCACCAAATTCGCGACCAAGGTCGGTTCGATCCTGGTGACGTCCCATCAAAATGATGCGGCCAGCCCCCAAACGCTTAGCTGCGATAACCGCACACAAGCCCACTGCGCCATCGCCAATCACCACAACTGTCTCGCCTCTCTTAACTTTGCCTGTAACCGCAGCATGGTGGCCGGTGCACATCACATCTGACAGCGTTAGCAGTGAGGGCAATAAAGGGGAGTCAATGCTGACTGGCAATTTGACTAGCGTGCCCTCGGCATTCGGAACACGCACGGCCTCGGATTGACCGCCGGCCTCACCCCCGTGGCCGAAAAAAGCCAACTCGCGGCAAGAGGTTTGCAAGCCCTGCAGACAAAAGTCACAGTGGCCGCAAGATGAGACGAATGGCGCTACAACTAAGTCGCCAACCTGAAGCGTTGATACCTGAGAACCGACCGACTCAACAACACCCAAGAACTCATGGCCGCGAGGGCGACCAACCGCTAGAACCTCAGAATCGATGTAATCCCAAAGGTCACTGCCACAAACGCAAGCAAGCGTTACCTTCACAACCGCATCGGTCGGGTTTTGAATTTCTGGTTTGGCGACTTCTTCCACCCGGATGTCGCCGGGGCCATACATAAGAGTTGCTTTCATAGTTCAAGCCTAGGCAATGGCAACCGGTTGTTGTGACCGCAAACATTTGTCGACCGCAAACATAATGCCCACGTATGCCACGTATTTTGCCGATTACCGAACCGTTACCAAATTTCCTTTGAACCGTTTCATTTGCGGACCTAGCATTGAAACAACTCCAGCTATTTGTGGAGGTAGCCCGCCGATTTGCGCAAAGGCGCTCAAAAGGAGAAAGAAATGATTCGCTCAGTAATGCGACGCGTTGTGGCAGTAGCCGCGGCGACCGCACTGATTACCGCAGGTTTTGCCGGTGTGGCAAACGCTGCAACCAAGACCCTCACCATTGGTGACACCTCAGACCCAGCCCCATCGAAGTACGACCCATATGCCTACTCAGATGCACAGGCCGTTTTCTTTGAGGCACTTTATGACCAGCTATTCGTTCGCACTGCTCCAGCAGCAGCTCGCGGCGTAAAGGGTTCGCTAGTCACCAAGTACACCGTTGCTGATGACAAGAAGTCGATCACCATGACTCTTCGCGACAACGTTCGTTTCGCAGATGGCACCAAGGTTGACGCCGCTACCGTTAAGGCAAACCTTGACCGTCGTGCAGACGCAACCTTGCCTTCATATGCCAAGTTCGGCAAGGGTGGAACACAGGAAATTACCTCGGTTACCACCTCTGGTGACTTTGGCGTGACCGTCGAATTCAAGGCTGCACAGCCAAACGCACCATACGAGTTCACCGGCCCTTCAGGCTTTATCGTGTCAAAGGCAGCAGCTAAGAACCCGAACCTTCTAAAGTCAGCACCATACGGTTCAGGCCCTTACTACCTAGACGCCAACAAGAGCATCAAGGCAAACACCTACCGTTTTCAGCGCAACCCAGCGCACTGGAACAAGGCTGCTTACCCTTATGACGTAATCATCTACAAGGTTTACGCAACCACCCAGGCACACGCCAACGCATCGGCTGCTGGTCAGCTAGACGTAACCCTTCAGCCTGGTTCAACCAGCGTTCCACTTCTAAAGGCACGCAAAGTTGGTTTGGTTTCAAAGGGTGGCAACGTGTTCTTCATGCAGTGGTGGGACAAGCTAGGTAAGAACTATGCCTTCACCGAAGACAAGAACGTTCGTCTTGCATTCTCGTATGCAACCGACCGCGATGCACTAGTCAAGGGCTTGAACTCTGGCGACCGCGCAACTGCAAGCTTGGCTGGAAAGACCTCGATTGGTTACAGCGCAGCGCTAGACAGCACCTACAAGTACAACCTTGCCAAGGCAAAGGCACTTCTAGCAGCATCGAAGTACCCAAACCCAACCTTCACCATCGTGATCTCTGCAAACGATGCTTCGATTCACGAGGCGCTAAAGCAGCAGTGGGCTAAGGCTGGAATCACCATGAACGTAAAGATCGCCGCTAACGGTGGCGAGCTATTCGGTGCAGTGCGCACCGGCGCAATGGGTATCTTCAACTTCGACACCAACAACCTAGTTGCTTGGGGTGGCCTAATGCTCAACTCGTTCCCTAACTACCAGTCAGCAACCAACGCTGCAATCGGTGGAGCATTCGGCGCACTTGCCGGCGACTCGACCAACGCAGCCAAGGCTAAGGCTTTGAACGAGGCAATCGTGAACGAAGCATGGTCATTGCCACTTCGCGAAAGCTACTCATACGTTGGCTACAAGAAGAGCACCGTAAAGGCTCTAAAGGTCGGTGTAAACGGAACTACCTTCCCGCTACTAACCGAGATCTTGCCAGTCAAGTAATCAACAAGTAATCAGATGGGAGCAACTGTAAAGTTGCTCCCATCTGCACTTAGTTTTCAAAATTCTCACATTGGAATAGCATGTTTCGTTTCATCTTGAATCGCCTAGTGATGGGCATTCTCACGCTGTTTGTTGCAGCGGTGGTTAGCTTCATCATCGTTCACCTGATGCCTGGAAGCCCTGGCGAAACCGCCCTTGGCACATCTGGTGACCCGGCCTCAATTAAGGCATTCGATGATGAAATCGGATGGAACAACCCCTGGATCGTGCAGTTCATCGACTGGGTTCGAATGCTGCTGAGCGGAAGTCTCGGCTTTTCGTATGTAGACAACCGCGACCTGAGCATCGAAATCATGACTCGAATCCAGGTCACCGCTTATCTCTCACTCGCTGCAATTATTTTGACCGCCATTCTTGGCGTTGTTGTTGGAGTTACCGCTGCTGTGCGCGGCGGCATAATCGACCGCATTCTGAACTCAATCACAGCATTCTTTATCGCAGTGCCAGCCTTCTGGTTTGCGATCTTCCTTATTCTTATGTTTGCGGTTTTCAACCCACTCTTACCGGCCAGCGGTTATGTTGAATTCTCCGATGACCCTGTCGCATGGGCCTCGAGCCTGCTATTGCCGGTGTTCGCCCTTGCTGTTCACGGCGCCGCCGGAATTGCCCGAATCACACGCTCAGCAATGCTTGAAGCTGTTGCACAGGAGCACATCCGTACCCTTCGTGCGATGGGTGTTCCTCGCCAGCGCATTGTCTATTTGCACGCACTTCGATTTGCAAGCGTTCAAATCGTTTCGGTCATCGGCCTACAGTTTGTGCTCACATTTGGTGGCACAGTCACCGTCGAGCAGTTGTTCCAATTGCCGGGCCTAGGCACAGGCATTCAGCGAGCAATCGGCATGCACGATGTGCCGGCAATTCAAGCCACTGTAATGGTTACCACTTTTGTGGTTGTCATCACCATGTTCTTGACCGAACTAGCAACCAGATTCCTCGACCCAAAGGTTCGCGCACGATGAGCAATTCAGCCGCAAAGAAAAAGTCTGTTCCATCATTTCTAAAGCGTCCTGGCGCAGTTCTAAGCCTGGTTTGGCTAACCTTCATCATCGGTGGTTCGCTAACTGCTCCACTGTGGATTCCGTTCGACATTGGCGCTCAAAATGTTGGTTTCGAACTGCAGCTACCGAGTTGGCAGTACATTCTTGGAACCGACGATCTAGGTCGTGACATTTTTAGCCGCATCATGTATGCCGGTGCCGGCACCATGGTTGGCGCAGCAACCACCGTTTTGGTGGCCTTCGGAATCGGTCTGCCAATGGCATTCATGGCCGCCCAGCGCCGTGGTCGCGTTGAGAGCTTCTTGAGCCGCTTCACCGAGATCATCTTCTCATTGCCAGCGATGGTAATGATTCTTGCGCTGGTTGGCGCGGTTGGCCAGGGCAACATGACCCCGCTGATGATCTTCTTCGGTTTCTTGATTTCACCTGCCGTCTATCGCGTGCTACTTGGTCAGATTATTTCGATTCGCCAGCGCCTCTATGTTGATGCCGCTCGCCTCAATGGCCTCAGCGCATTCCGCATCAACCTGCGTCACATTCTGCCTGGCATTTGGCGAACCGTATTGGTTCAGGTTGCGCTGATCTTTGTTGCCGGCATTGGCATTCAGGCTGGCCTTTCGTTCTTGGGCATCGGCCCTCAAGAGCCCGAGCCAAGCTGGGGTGCGATGATTCTTCAGGCCACCAACCTAATTTATTTTTCACCTTGGATGATGGTTCCCCCGGGCCTTGTTCTTGTTATCACCGTGTTTTCACTGAACGAACTGGCCGACGTGTTTGGCGAGGGTGCGGCGCAAAACTCAGGCGTCAAGCCTTTCTCATTCAAAGACCTCAAGGGCAAGCGTCGCGCCGACCTGCCAAATCTAGAGAGCGCACCAAAGGCTGAAAAGGTTCTCGAGCTCACCGACCTGGTTGTTGGCGTAGAGGGCAAGCACGAACTAGTTTCTGGTGTTTCACTTAGCCTGAACCACGGTGAAGTGCTCGGCGTGGTCGGTGAGTCTGGCTGTGGAAAGACGATGACCGCACTCTCGGTTATTGGGCTTCTTCCACCAGGAGTTGCAATTCGTTCGGGATCGGTGAAGCTCAACGGAGTTGAAATTGCCGACTGGAACGAGCAAGAGCTGAACACCATTCGCGGTCGCGAGATTGCCTACATTTCTCAAGAGCCAATGGTTGCTCTCGACCCGATGTTCACTGTTTCGCACCAGTTGGTTTACCCGCTGCGCCGCATCCGTGGAATGAGCAAAGCCCAAGCTAGAGCCGAGGCAACCGAGTTGCTTCGCCAGGTAGGCATTGTTGCGCCAGAGCGCGTGATGAAGTCTTACCCACACCAGCTTTCGGGCGGAATGGCACAGCGCGTTGCGATTGCCTTGGCGCTAACCGGCAACCCAAAGCTTTTGATTGCCGACGAACCAACCACCGCTCTTGACGTTACGATTCAGGCCGAGATTCTTGACCTGCTTCGCGCGCTGGTTGCCGACCGCGGCATGGCCATGGTGGTTGTGACTCACAACCTTGGTGTGGTGGCCGACATCGCCGACAAGGTTGCGGTTATGTATGCCGGACAGGTAATTGAATCAGGCCCAGCCGCCGAGGTGTTGCTGAGCCCAGCACACCCTTACACGGCAGCACTGCTTGGTGCCGACCCGCACTTCAACGCCGGCGAAAAGATGCCCGAGCGATTGACCTCGATTGAAGGCACCGTGCCTGCAGCCTGGGATTGGACCCCATCCTGCCGATTCGCAGCTCGCTGTGAGTTTGCCACCCAGGTATGCAAGCAACCACTAAAGATTGCATCGGCACACTCAAACGGAACGGTTCAGTGCTTGCGATTTGGCGAGCTAAACCTGTCAGAGACTAAGAAGAACTAGGTATAAACATGTCAACGACACCACTTCTCGAAGTAACCGATCTTGCCGTTCAATACGGCAGTGGCAAAAAGGCTTTCACCGCCGTTTCAGATGTTTCTTTCACCATCATGCCGGGCCAGGTAGTTGGCTTGGTTGGTGAATCAGGCTCAGGAAAGTCAACCATCGGAAAGGCAATTCTCGGTCTTGAAAAGGTCAAGTCTGGTTCGGTCAAGTTCTTGGGCACCGACATCACCCACGACTCGATCAAGAAGCGCCAAAAGACCGCCGCGGGCATCCGTGTGGTTTTTCAAGACCCTTATTCATCGATCAACCCGGCGCTAACCGTTGGCGAAACTCTAATTGAGCCGCTGACCGTCGCAGGCGTAAAGCGTGAGGTTGCCCTTGAGCGAGCTCGCGAGGTGTTGGGCAAGGTTGGTTTGAACCCCGAGGCCGCTGATCGTTACCCTAGAAACTTTTCGGGTGGCCAGCGCCAGCGCATTGCGATTGCGCGCGCACTAATTGTGAAGCCAAAGCTGATTGTGCTTGATGAGCCGGTTAGCGCACTTGACCTATCGACTCAGGCCCAGGTGTTGAACCTGCTTGCCGACCTTTCTCAGAGCGAAGATGTTGGGTTCTTGTTCATCGCCCACGACCTCGATGTTGTGCGCTTCTTGTCAGACACCACCGTTGTGCTCTACAAGGGTCGAATCATGGAATATGGCGACGTTGAGCGAGTTGTTGTTGAGCCAAAGCACCCATACACCCAGACTTTGACCTCTGCTGCCCCGGTGCCAAACCCGCACCAGCAAAAGGTTCGCCGCGAACACTGGCAGACCCTGCAAATTGCGAACAAGAATCACATCAAGGATGAAGGCACCGGTTGCCCGTTTGTTGCACGCTGCCCAATTGCCACCCAGTTGTGTGCATCGAATGTGCCGGAGCTGCGTGACCTAAACGGCATCAAGGTTGCTTGCCACTTAGCCAGCTAATCTTGGTGGAAACCGCTTCTAGATAAGTAGCAGCAAGACCACGGCGATTGCCGCGAGAGCGGTAAGTCCGGAAACGACGGCTCCCGCTTTGAACGCCGGCAGAGGTTTTTGCTCGCGCATTGCCCGCTCAGATTTCTTCCAACGGTAAAAAGAGTAGAGAGCCATGGCCGCGCCGCCGAGAATCATCAAGAGTGCGGCCAGGGTTCGAAGCATCGGGTTGTCTCCAACCTGCAACTCTTCAATCGCCACACCGGCAGCGATTATGGCAAGGGCGGTGCGAATCCATGACAAAAACGTGCGTTCATTTGCCAATGTGAACCGTGGGTCAGGTTCGCCGCCAACGCCAAAAACGCTCTTCGGATATCTGTTGTCATCGCTCATGGTCACGCCTAGATTTCAATCACGTCAAGCTCAGTGGGCGCAATTATGCGACCGGTGTAGCCAATCTGAGCTGCTACCTTGGTTGCCTTATCGAGGTAGACCTGTGCTGGCTGCGGAATAGGTGTGTAGTGGCTAAACACTAGGTTTTTGGCATTGGCTGCTAAGGCCACGCCGGGCAGGTCATCAACGCTCGAGTGGCTAGACAGCAGGTGATTTCGCAACTCGTTTTGTCTAACCTCTGGCAGGCGACTCACAACTCGTTCAACCATGTCGTTGTCTTGAACCTCGTGAACTAAAAAGTCGCAGTCTTTGGCAAGGGCGATCAGATTGGCATCGGGGGCAGCGGTGTCGCCCGAAAAAACCACCGACTTGCCAGTTGCCTTGATGTCGAATCGAAAGGCAAAAGAGTCTTTGAGTTCGGAGCCGTGAAAAACCTTGGTTGCCGTTACCCGAACAAGGTCGTCTTGCATGACCTGGATTATGGTTTCACCGGTTTGAACCACATCATGGGTTTCGAGCGTCGGAAAAGGGCCAAAGCCTCCACCGGTGATGTAGTTGTCAATGTCGTGCGAGTGGGCTGATTGGCCCAGCTGCTTTAGGCGATCGGCTGGCGATGGCCCCCAAAGGCTGATGGTCTTGGGCAACTCACTGCCGAGGTTTGTCCATCCGTGCACTAAAACACCGAGGATGCCCGAGGTGTGGTCGAGATGATTGTGGGTGACGAAGATGTTGTGCAGACCGGCAAAGCCGAGGCCACTGGCAACCAGCTGCTTGGCGGTTTCATAGCCGCAATCAACCAGATAGGTGCGCCCACTAACCACGAGTGCGAGCGCAGGCTTGGCACCATCGGCGGAAAGTTTTGGCCCGCCACTTAGGCCCAGCATTACTATTCGATCGGTAGGTTGCGTCATTGAAACTCCTTTGTTTCAGGCTAAACGAGAAAACCCCCACCGAAACAAGTTCGGCAGGGGCTTTCGTCGATTTGTCTAATCGTTCAGAGTGATGGTGATGCGGCGGTACTGAGCTGCCTCGATGGTGTCTTGGCCAGCAGCGATCTTCTTGACCACCAATGTCTTGCCGAGCCCAGCCTTCACAAAACCACAGGCATTTAGAGCACGTTGCTTCGATAGGGCGGCATCAGTGGCAAGCACTGTTGGGCCTTCGGTGTAGCCGATGCAGGTCACGTTCTTGTAGTCAGAGTAGGCCTTCAAGAAAGCATTGATCTTGGCCTTGATTGCCGCGGTCAACACCGGTGATCCATCGGCAAAACCACTAATGGTGATGGTTACTGGCCCGCGCTTTTTGGCAACCACGACTGTGTATGGGCTGAGTCGCGGAAGAGCTGCGCCTGAAGTAATTCGTTGCATGACAGTGACCTTGCCAACGTAACCGGCGACTGGAGCAAACTTGACTGAACCGTTCGCTTGCTGAGTCCAGGTGCCTGCACCGGCAATAGCGACTACGGTTTTGCACTGCTGGTCATTAGGGTCAACCAGGCAAACCTCTGAGCCAAGGGCTAGTGGTTTCTCAGGTGCCAAAACAACTGGGGTTGCACCCTTGGTCGAACCGTTCTGCGAGCTAGGAACATCGGTCACACGAACAGTAATTGGAGCCTCGCTCGACTGACCATACTGGTCGGTGGCTCGCAACTGAACGGTTGCTTCACCGATGAACCCCTTGGCGGGAGCGAAGGTTACGGTGCCATCTGAATTGAGGGTGAAGGTGCCCTTGCCAGGCAGCGTGACCGACTGCTTGCAAACATTATCTGCAGGGTCGACCAAGCACAGGCTTGGGGTGCCATATGAAGCTGGCCAGGTAACGTTTGGCTTCACGGTAATTGGCTGATTCACCAAGGTGGTGCCACCCGACGGTTCAACTACCGGCGCGGCTGGCTTGGTGACCACAACCGTGATCGGCGCCTCGCTCGACTGACCAAAGGCATCGGTTGCGCGCAACTGAACAGTTGCAGTTCCTACAAAACCAGGCGCTGCAACAAAGCTCACGGTGCCATTTGAGTTGAGGGTGAAGCTGCCCTTTCCAGGCAGCGAGACCGACTGCTTGCAAACATTATCTGCAGGGTCAACCAAGCACAGGCTTGGGGTTGCTTGGCCTGGCGGGTAGGTCACTGCTGGGGTAAGCGTGATCGGAGTTGTTCCAACGGTGGTTCCGTTTGCTGGACCAACCACTGGCGCAGCCGGCAACTCTGGCTTGGTAACCGTGATGGTCATTGGAGCCTGGTTGTCTTGACCATTGCGGTCAACAACGCGGTACCACATCGAAACCTCACCGATGAAGCCAGGTGCTGCGGTGAAAGTAACACTGCCGTTCGCGTTCACAACGAAGGTTCCCTTGCCGGCTACGGTGTATGAACTTCCGCAGGCGCGAGTTTCAGGAATGTCTAGGCAGTTGGTGCCCGGGTTTGCACTGACCCAAATGATGCTTGGCGTGACCGTAACCGGGGTGGTGGTGACTGTCGTTGCGCGGCTTGGGAAAACGGTTGGTGCAGGCAAAACAACAGGCTCAGGCGCTGGTGTTGATTGAGAAGGCGTGGTGATCTGGAAAGTTCTAGTTACCGATGTGGCGGCCGCATAGGTCGAGTCTCCAGCCTGGCTTGCCGTGGTCGAACAGGTTCCGTTAGCGACTAGCGAGATGACAAAACCATTGACTGTGCAAATCGATCCCGTGGTTGATGTGAGGGTCACGGTTAGACCTGAGCTCGCCGTTGGCGCGACTGTGATGCTTCCTGTTGAAAGCAACTGGTCAGACGGCTGGGCATAGGTGATGGTTTGGGCCGTCAACGACTGCGAGCCACCGCCGCCACCGGCGGTCACAGTGATTGTCAGAGTGTAAGTGGACGTGCTGTAGGCAAGACCATCGCTAACTTTGAAAGTTATGGTGTCGGTTGTTGTGCCGGCGTTTGAGGTGTATCGAAGATTGCCTGCGGTCAAATCTTGCTCAGTTACGTCAGTCAACGCAGTAATTGGAGCCCATGCAGTTCCGTTGTAAAACTCAACAGTTCCATTTGAGGGAAGGGTCTCAACACGAATTTTTGTGCGAGGGTTCTGGTCGGCGTCGGTGAAAGTACCGAAGTCGTTTGCGTCTAATGATGCAGCAACGCTCTCGGTCACGGTTTTAGTGTCATTTGTGCCGGTAGGAGCAGCATTGAAACTGTTCTGAGTGCTGGTCGTTTGAATCGTGGTCGAACCTTCGGTCCATGCCAAACCTACGCTGAAATCGAGAGCAAAGTAGTTAGTCGCGCTTCCAGTTCCTGACCCCGATGTTCCAAGTTTGATGCTGATTGTGCTGAGGTTGTCGTATTTAACCTGAACTCGCCCCTTGGTGTAAGCGCCATCGCTCGCACTATAGTTGGCACCCGCAGCCGTATTGATGAATTCGAGCATGTTGCCTGAAGAAGAAACAGCGAGAGTCGTGTTGTTTGAGAGGGTGTAGGACTGCACGCCGGTGAACTGTGTGTACTGGTTCTTTCCGGCACCGCCTTGATCGAGGTCATAGGAGTTGATGTAAACGTTCTGCAGAGTCACCGCTGTTCCAGTACTCGGACCCGTATAAGTGCCGCCGGTGAAGAACGAAAACTTAAAGACAACAGAACCAGGGTTCGTGGTGTCTATGTTGCTCTGGAACATGCTGTCTTGGTTAGAAACGGCGTTGCCACCGTCATGACTGGTGATTGCGGCACTCGTTACAGATACGGTTTCAATCACAGCGTCAACAGCGGTGCCAGAGATTGTGGCCACACCACGATAAACGACTAGGTCGCCAGCCAGCTCCCCTGCGTTCGAGCCCAATGAGGTTGAAACACCATTGCGATAAAGCACTCGCGTCTGGGTTACTTCGTTGAAATTGAGGGCCACGCCATTGGCGTTTAGAACCAACGCTTGTGCCGGCTGCGATACCACTAGTCCAGCAAATGCCAACATGATCGAGATAAAGGCTGCGACGAAGTTTTTCTTCAAGATTTCCCACCTAGTGATGCTTGGCGCTCAGAAACGCGCCAAATATTCGCTTATGCGAACTAAGTTAAAAATTAGTTAGAGAAACCTTCGGAATTACGAATATGTAGTGGTAGCCGAATGCCTGCGGCGTGCCGCGTTCAAGCCCCTCGGGCACTTGCTGCGCACGCAGTCGAAGCTCGCGCAAATCGCTAAGGCACTTTAGGCTGTTGCTGAACCAGATCGTGGTTTTTGGCCATAGCCACTAAGGCTGAAGGCGTTCTATGGTCCAGGCGGTTGTTGTGCCATTCGCGTTGAATTCACGGGTGAAGGCGATGCGGTCATGCATGCGATTCGAACGGCCCTTCCAAAACTCAATTCTGGTTGGCACGATTCGATACCCTCCCCAATAATCTGGCCGCGGCACATCCGTGTTACTGAAGCGCTCTAGAGCACGTTCAAACTGTTCATCAAGTGCTGAACGGTTTTCGATTGGCTGTGATTGGTGGCTTGACCAGGCTGCCACCTGCGACTCGTGTGGTCGCGAATGAAAATAGTCGTCAGATTCAGCGGCCGGCACCTTGTGGGTTAGGCCCTCAATGAGCACCTGCCGATACATCGAATACCAACCGAAAACCGCACTTGCCTCAGGGTTTGACGCCAGAGCCTCGCCCTTGCGAGAAAGATAGTTGGTGGCGAAAAAGAAGCCCAGTGCGTCAACACCCTTCAACAACACCGTGCGCGCTGTTGGCTGGTTTTTGGCATCGATCGTTCCGAGCACGAATGCGTTTGGCTCATAGATTTCGGCAGCCTCAGCCTCGCGCAACCAATCCTTGAATTGCTCGATGGGGTCGGTTAAAAGATGCATCTCATAGAGCGCCTCATGCCCATAGTCTTCGTGCCGATTCAGAGAGTCCATGATTCAAACCTATTTGATGTTTAGCAATCGCTGCAGATCGCCAAAAACCTCCATGGCAGCGCAGTCACCGGTGTCTTCAAAAACTATTCGACCCGTCTTGTCGAAATGCCTAACGCTGATGTTGGCCAACATCGTCTCTTCAACTCGGCGTTGCATCTCGGTTCGAAGCGGGGCATGCAGCAAACCGCCTTGGGCTCGCTCGGCAAGAATTTCAAGTCGCCCGTCAGGGCCGTCTAGCCGCCAACGCACATGGCTGTCATCAATCGTGAGCTCGGTTTCGCGAGTGCGGTTGTATGTTGTCCACTTGTGCAGTTTGCCGCTGTGCTTGAAGCCCACGATGAAACCTCTGAAGGCACTTCCCAGCCAGGGAATAATGGCCACCGAGGCCACCAGCGATGCTGCCGGCGATGAAGGAAAATGATTGCTCTGCAACCATACATAGCCTGCCGGAAAAGCCCGACCCCAGTCTTTTTCGATATAGCCGCGACCACCATCGAAAGCGGTAGTTGACCCCTCGACCTGCAGTGATCCGGTAAGCCCGTGGCCAAACGAAACGATGCCGTGAAAGCACTCCATAAATGGCACCATGCCATACCAGCCCATGATGCCGGGTGATGCCAGAGTCACCGGCCAAGGGTCTATAGGCGATGAGTATTCGAGATTGCCGGTTAGTTGAGGCAGGTGGAGCGTGACCCCGTGCGCATCAAAGTGGTTTTGACCCACGGTTACATCAAAGCGATCAGGTGAGGCGTGAAACTCTTGAACAGGGAACTCGTGAAACCAAGAACGTCCCGTTTGACCATCAAGCACCTGCACAAACGCTTGGTCGGTCGATTTTCCGTCGGTGTTTTTCAGGCCTCGAAAAATGCCGGGAATGACGGCCCAGCGATGATTGGTGTTGGCGCTGACGAGCTTGACATACCAACCCTCAAAAAAATTATTGTGCCTACCTTGCCCGTGAAAAGCTTCGGGGTGTTTGACCCCTCTTATAAAGGCCGCCGGCGTTTGCATTGCTGGCCGCTAGCCCGTGACATCTGCTGCTGACATGCCTTGAGTTTATTCATCTTCCGGCAAGAATGAACCCATGAGATTTTTGATTTCTGTATTCGACACCGCGAGCAACTCTGGCACCGGTAACGAGATGGCTGCGATTGACGCCTTCAACGAAATGTTGCAGGAGCATGGTCACTGGATTTTTGCCTGTGGCGTGGCCGCACCGAGCACAGCGACAACAATCGATAACCGCGCCGATGCTGGCCTCACGAACGCTGGGCCGGTCAACAACACCACTGAATTTCAGAGCGGGTTCTGGATTATCTCGGCTGAAAGTCGAGAGCAAGCAGAGGCCCTAGCGGCCGAGGGTTCAAAGGCCTGTAATCGCAAGGTCGAGGTTCGAGGTCTTCTCTAGGCAATCAGCCGAGCAGCTGCTGCAGCTGAATCACATTTCCCTCTGGGTCAACGACATCCTGGTAAATGAATTTGCCATAACTGATCGTGCCATCAGAGAAAGTGCCAAGCGTGCCCACGATGCGCCTCTCGGCGGCTGCCAAGTCATCGACAGTAAACACCGGCTTGATTGCAACTTCGGTTTGATGCGATAACTGAGTGGAGAGTGGGGTAACCGCCCTATATTCCTCTGGCAGCAGATGCAGAAGCACCGCATTGAAATCACTTGAGACCTCAGCAAAACCATCACCCACAAAACCGACGTAGGCGGCGTACAACTTAACCTAGTTAACGCTGATGCAGTTCGCAAAGCCTATCACGCGATCGAAGAATCAGTTGAAAACATTTCCTCCTCTACCTTGTCTTCCGAAGGACGTTTCCTTGGCGTTACCGTTCAACCCATGATTCAGCGCGACGGTGGCTACGAACTGATTATTGGTAGCAGTATCGATCCGCAGTTTGGGTCGGTTTTACTTTTTGGCG
>ERZ650308.735-NODE-735-length-17666-cov-4.977230_pt1 | contig 17666 bp, 16 predicted proteins | sample MGYA00376244_ERZ650308 | MGnify/ENA primary metagenome ERZ650308 (study PRJEB26733, sample SAMN07839295) | wastewater metagenome | biome: small river; feature: stream; material: water | place: USA: North Carolina | collected 2016-04-26 ... | reverse complement strand
GTCAGTTCGTTCAAATGGAAAAGCATTTGAATGGTTAAGTTTCTTGAAAGAAATCAATAAAGAAATATTTGAAATTAAGTTAAAAGAATACGGTTTACTTAATGAGTTTTACAATGCAAAAGATAAAGATGAGTTAAGATTAATAGCTTCTTACTTGTCAGCTCTTAGGCTAAACAAACAATATTTAAAAGATGGTTTAAAGATAGATATAGACGGCTTAAAAGATAACCCTAAAGAGCTTATAAGAATAGTTAAAAATCATTTTGTAGAATTTAGAAAAGAAAAAGATGATAAAGAAAATCAAGATTGTTAGATTCAAAAAAAATCTGATAATATTTAAAAGCAAGTCGGCAATAAATTTTCATATACTATGTTTTTTAATGTTGACTTTGTAGTCTATAAGCTATACAATGATTTAATTAAGTAAAGGGTTTAAATGTAATGATAAAAGTAAGATTAAAAGAAAGATTAAAAGAGGGTGGATATTCAATTAAACAAGTTTCTGAGGTCACTGGATTAAGTAGGTCCGCCATTTCAGATATATTAAATGAAAAAACAACAAGTATAAGCTTTTATTCTTTAGATAAGCTTTGTAATTTTCTAAAGTGTAATGTATCTGAAATTATTGAATATAAATAGGTAAGAAATCACTCTTAAAGATTTTTGGGATTTTCTTTTTTGAGAGCGACAACAACAAGCTAAATTATAGCTCAAAAATCTCCAAAACACAATATTAAATTGGAGTATTAAAAATGTTGGCAGTAAAGTATATGCAAAAAGAAGCATTAAAAAAAGGCAATATTGAAGTGACAAGGACTTATAAAGGTAAAGGTTCTAGCGGTTGGACTGGAATAGATAACAATGTAATAAACAACAAGTTAATGACTATTCAGGCAAGATTTATTTTAATATACCTTTTATCTAAAAATGAGAGTAAAGATTATATAGATCAAGAAATCATTGCTGAGAATTGCAACTTATCAACTAAACAAGTTTCAAGATATTTAGTTGAATTAAAACAATTTAAACATCTTGAAATAGTGAAAAGTGATAAACCCAATAAAAAAGGTCACTATGATTATAAATATAGACTAATAGAGGATTCTAGCGTTTTACCAGTGGACATTAACCATAGGACATATACGTCCAGTGGTAAAAAAACAAATAAAACAAGCGTTAAACCTAGTAATAACAATACTTTAGAGGATATTAAACCAGTAGACACCATAGGACATGAGCCACAGGACATATATGTCCCCTTCTTATATAATACTATTATTAATAATACTGATGATAATACTAAGAAAAATCATCATGAAATTTCAGATTTAGAAAATGTTGAAAACTCATTAATTGAATTTGCTGATAAAGCTGATATTAAAAAAACAAATGATTTTTTTGACGAGATAATTTTTAATTCCGGTATCTTTAATTTTGCTATGGAAGATAAGCAGATTAAAAGTTTTAAATTAAAAATAGTACCAAAAGCTTTAAAAGAAAATAAACTTAATCCAGTACTTGAAACGATAAAAATTTTCCCTAACTATGTTAAAAAGACTAATGAAGGTGTAAACCCTAAAGGTAAGTTTTCAGAGTATGAAATGTTAACTTATTTAGGGACTATTTTATTATCTGATTGTAAATATCCTAAATGGTTCAATGATTTATCAAAGCAAGAAGAAGTCCAAAAACAGGTAAACAGTTTAGAGGATTCTTGGAAGTCAATAACAAATATCTGGAAGGCTCAAGGCAATAGGATAGATGATTCTATAAAAATCATGATAACAAATATCATGGAATTTATACAAGATTATGAATATCACAAAAAGAATGATTTAGTTTATGATAAAAAAATAATGCTTGTTCACTTCAATACTTCAATAAATCAAACACTATCTAAAAAATCAGCTCTTGAAATGATGGACATTATCAAAGAATACACATCAAGAAAATGGCTAGGTGTAGATCCATTCAAAAAACAAATAGATAGCTTTTTAAATGATGGATTAACACTTGAAACAATTAAATCATATTTTGATTCTAGAGGTATTCAATAATGAAATTATCAGATTTACTCGAAAAAGGACAGCCTAATAGTTTAGAGTCCGAAAAAGCTGTATTAAGTGCAATGATAACAAGTACTGATTCAATACTACAATCAATATCTATTCTAAAAGCAACAGATTTTTATAATCCTTACAATCAGCAAGTTTTTGAAATAATAGCAAAGATGTTTCAAAAAAATATAACTATTGACATGTACACACTTTTTGAAGTTTTAGAAAAAAAGGGGTTAATAAATAAAGATGAAGGTTTAACAGATTTAATTGATTTAGTTGATTCAGGGCTAGGAACAAATATTGATAGCTCCATTAAGATAGTATTAGCTAATTCACAAAGAAGGAAGTTAATAAATCATTCATTAGAGATAATCAAGGATTGTTATTTTGAAACTGATATAGACGATTTACTTGATAATTCTGAAAAAAAGATTTTATCAGTAGGTCAAAGTCGATTTGTAAAGGGTATAGAACATATAAAAGAAACTGTGATTAGTTACTCTAATACAATCACAGCTAAAAAAGAAGATCCAAGTTTTACAGACAAAAAAGTAGTAAGAACAAATCTTAAAACACTTGATAATAATTTCAAAGCTTCAAAGAGTGATTTAATAGTAGTTGCAGGTAGACCAGGAATGGGTAAAAGTTCACTTCTTTTAGAAATTGCAAGAAGTATATGTTTAAATGATAAAAAATCTATTGTGTTTTTTACCCCTGAAATGTCAAAGGATCAGGTAGTAGAAAAGCTTATTGCATTAAATACTAATATAGCTACTCAAAGACTAGGAAGTGGTTTTTTAACAACTCAACAATGGGATGTATTAAATAATTCAATAGAGATTTTATCTAATGAAGATATTCCTTTTTTTATAGATGATTCACCATATTTAACTATAAATGAGATGAGAGCAAAATTAAGAAAGTTTATACAAAAATATGGAGAAGTAGGAGCAGTATTTACAGATTATTTACAAATGCTTAAATCTGATTTACAAGCAACAAAAGCTGAACAAATATCTCAATTAGCACTAGGTTGTAAAAATCTAGCTAAAGAATTTAACACAGTTCACTACTTAGGAAGTCAATTAAGCCGTGGTGTAGAAGCTAGGCAAGATAAGAGACCTATGTTATCAGATTTAAAAGAATCAGGTGGTATTGAGGAAAATGCTAATAAAGTTATTTTACTCTATCGTGATGAGTATTATAAATCAGATACAAATGATCTTGGTATAGCAGAATTAAATCTTGCGAAACATCGAGAAGGACCAACAGGAATAATGAGAATGTTTTTTGAATCAACCACAACAAAATTTCAAGATTTGGAAAATATTTAAAATGGACTATGAAACATTTATATCTGAAAACATGCAAGAAGTAACAAAAGAATTAAATGATGTTATCCAATCTTTTAAATCAAAAGGATTAAAAATATCATTTGATTTTATTGATACTTTATCAAAAAAGATAGATGTATTAGAAAATACTAATCAAAAAGAATTTTTTATCCAATCTTTCATCTTTGAAAACATAGTTTCAGATTTAGAGAATATTAACAAATCAATAGAACAAGAGCCTCAAATTATCAATGATGACTATTTACTAAGAGAGTGTTTTAATGCTTCGATTTTAGAGGGTATTTTAAGCAATAACTATAATATAAGTAAATCTCACAAGGAATATTTATTCTTTGTTGAGGTTAATCAAGATTATTTAGATAAAAAAACCAAAGCTTACACAACAGATTTTATAATAAATAAAAAAATATTAAACGTGTCATCATTGAAAAATTTAAAAAATTGGTGCTTTGAATCATTTAATACACCAAAGTTTTATTTTAGAAAGTATATCTATCTATATTTTTACAAAAATAGAGCAAGTATGAATTTATTAATAGACCCAAAGCACAAAGAAGAAAGTATTTTAAATGAACTGTTAGAAGCTGTATAAAAATATTAAAGTAAAAAGGGATATAAAAAGATGGGAGATACAAAACAAGAAGTGATTCAAGAGCTAAAAGATATTTTTAAATATCTTGGATTTCAGGAAAATAAAAAGATGTTTTTATATGTAAAAAAGATAGATAATTCACTTACTTTCCGAATATCTTTTTTTAATAAAAATCATGAGAGAATTATTTTAGAGTCAATAGATATTTTATTTGATTCATACTTTGAAATTAAATCAGTTTATTTTTTAGAAAATGGATATAAAATCATAAATTCAAAAAAAATTACTATTACTGAATTTTATTATTTAACAGAAAATAAAATAAATTATATCAAAAATCAAATTAACAAATTATTTGAAAATGTTTTGGAAAGTGTTTAAAACAATGAAAGATTTTTGTTTTTGACAGTAGGGTGTATATTATTGTAATACAAGGAATACACCCTTTATACACCTAATTTTTTATTAATGCTATACTCTTAAATCGAATAAATTTAATGATAAAAATTTTATAAATAAGTATATTCTCTTTAATTTATAGCATTATAAAAGCTAAAACCTAGTATTTATGTTACTGTCAAAGAATATTTATTATTGATAGTGAGAATTATCAATAAAGCAGTAATTCAAATCTTTTAATAATCAGTATCAAATTTTTTATCTATTATTTTTTCCCATTCATTTATATTTTGTTACTGTCATATAAAATACACCTGTATAGATCATCACAGCCTCTATTTATACAGGTGTATTAAAATTCATACATATATAAATACAAGGTAAATTGATATGAATAGAGACGAGTTTTCAAAAGCTACAGGTATACATCCTGAAACGCTTAGAAAGTATGAAAGAGATTTTCAAATAGAAATACCACGAGATGAAAAAAACAATAGAATTTATGGTCAAAAAGAAACAGATACTTTTTTAATGCTCAAAAAAGCTCTTGAGACAAAATCAGTAAAAGAATTAAAAATTGAATTAGGATTGATAGATAAAACTATTGAATCAAATGTTCCTAATATAAATAATGAGGTTGTACAAGAAAAAAATACAGGTGTACAAAATGCCTGTATGACTGATGAAATAAAAGAATTAAGTGAAATCATACAGGGTGTATATACAGATGTACAACAATTAAAAAATACAGATATACAGGAAATTAAATCAAATTTTTTACAAGTAAATGAAACAGCTTTTTCAGAATTATCAATTATGGCTAAAAGAATATCAGAGTTATCTTATCAGCTGGGGAATTTTGAAAGCTCATTAAAATATGAGAAAGAAAAATATCATGATTTAATTTCAAAGTATGAATCTGAAAAAAGATTGATTAGTGATTTTTCATCAAAAACTATAGATGAATTAAAATCTTCTCTTTCAAATAAAGATGAAATACTTACTCAAAAAGATTTACAATTAAAAGATAAAGATAAAGAGATTGAGGATTTAAAAAAATCTCTTGAAAAAGAAAAATCTAAAACTTTATTCCAAAAAATATTTCCAAAAGGTGCATAATTATGACTCAAGAAATAGATTCACTAGAAAAAATACAATCTAATATTATTGATATTTATCATGAATTAAATGATTTAAGAGATAATACACCTGTTGAAATTCAAAAAATACCTAATCAACTTAGAAAAGTTTTACCAAGCATTGAGCAATTAGTTGGTGATTATAGAGATGCTTTAATTTTTTATAATCGTGATGATAAAGAGAATTTGAATAATATTTTGAAAAAGTACTAAGATATTATATTTTCTTCTTCTTTTTTTTTCTTTTTTTTAAGTAAGTTTTTATATAGTCAAATTTTACTTGGAGTAATTTGTTGAATATCTCTTTTGCTAATGCACTAACAAAGATAGTAAAAACAGTTATAGCAATTTTTAATTCATCTGGGTGATTTTTGAGTTTCAAGCAAAGCATAACTAATGCGTAAAAAAGACTAATATAAAAGGCAATTAATCCAAGTATGACTAATTCTTTCATATTGACCTCTATTTAGTTGTGTGTAGTATTTTTAGTGGTGTTTAAGCCAAGTGAAAATACTATATATAATTGTACCGCCTATGAAGGATTGCAACCCCTCGAAGATAGCGTGAAGTATGTCCATGTGTAAGTCCTAAAATCAATACTGTTTGATTCAATTATAATGAAATTTACAGTAAAAATATATAAATATTATGTGATTATTCTATTAAGTTTTTTTTATCAATAATTTTATTAGCACCTGTTGAAAATGCGGTTAGTGTAATTGAATATCCTGCAATAAATAAAAAGCTATAAAATACATCAGTATTTATTTTATACGTGGTAAATTGATCCACTAAAGCCATGAACACAGCTAAATAAAAAGCATTATTTGGAATGATTTTTTTATTAGTAAATTTGTCTTTAGTTTTTAAAGTGTCATTCATTATTTCTTTTATCATAAATACCTACTTGATTATTTCTTTAAATAAAAAACAATTTTTATTTTCCATATGGAGGTCTTCCATATCCAACAACAAAAGATTTTAATCGTTGTTTTCGGTAAACACCATCTCCATCATCTTGAGATTTAGTTGGATCACCTGTATTACCTTCAATGCTAATAATATGAGTATCAGTAATTGATTCAACAATACCGACATGTTGAGGTATTTTTAATTTTATTAATTCAGGCTTAAAAGCATAAAAAACAATATCTCCAGGTTGTGGATTTTTAACAGCTAAATTCTGTATTCTAAAATCATTCCACCATTTTGGACAATAATCATACTCAAAAATATATTTTTTATACCCTGTAAATCCTGCTTTTATTAAAGAGTGAAGTAAAAATAAAGCACACCATGATACATTATTTTCACCTAATTCTCTACCGAATTTATTATTATTATTGTAAGACTCAACATAACCGATTTCATTTCTAGCTATATCTAAAACTTGTTTTGCTGTTGGCATATTTTTTACTCCTTTTTATTTTCTGAAAAATTTTATTATTAATCGAATTACAAGAATTAATCTATTTAGCATTTTTTAATGCTTTTATTTCTTGCTTTAATTCTTGAATCATTTTTTGTTGTTCTTGTATAGATTTTACAATTGGAGCTATGAAAGAGTCATATCTCAAAGCTCTAACTCCTGTTTCTTTATCTAATACAAATCCTGAAAAGTCATTTGTGGCAATATTTTTTTCTTTAAGTAAATCCTCAATGTCTTGATTTATGAAACCATGATGAAGTCTTTTATATTTTTTTTCAGGAATTATTTTAATATTTTTTTCAGGTACTAATTCTTTAAATCTACCTTTATTATCATAAGTTTTTTTGTATTTAACTTCTTCTATTTCTTGAGCAGGTTCATCTTTCCATTTCCATGATACAGGTTTTAATTTTAAAATAAAATCAAGACCTAGATTAGTTTCGTTGACTCTTTCTTTTTGCTCTCTATCAGATGTATTTATGGTACCTGTTGAAGCCCATATTTCAGTCCATCTTTTACCACTTGCACCGCTTGAATATGTATTATCAGCAACAGGTATTGCATTTACATTAAAACCAAAATTTGAATTATCTATAGAGAATATATTTTTAGTAGCTGTTGAAAATAAAAAGCCTTGATTTGAATTATTCAACATCCTTACATTGTAGTCTTCACTTGCACTTATCCCAAAATGAAAATCTAAAAATGATAGTCCTCCTGATGAATTAGAGTTACCAATTTCTAGTCCTGATGTTGTACCACTTGATCCAATTGTCATTGATGCAAAATCATTTGTACCACTCCAAGTATTATTGGAAGCCAAAAGATTATAAATTTCTGATGAATTAGTAATAACAAATCCTGTATTAGTGATATATGTAAGTTCAACCCAACCTTTATTTTGATTAATTACATAATTACTTGATGCTCCATTGATTAAATTACCATTTCGATTGATAGTAATGTTATATGTAGCTCCTAAGCCTTCACTATCATATATCATGAATTTATCACCATCTTTATTTGTAGTTGGTAATAAAACTGATAAAACTGCATTAGTGAGAGTAAATTTCACTATACTTATTTTAGTTGTTTTTACTAAAGTAGATCCTGAATTACTATTTGTAATAGTAATTGTTTCAAAAAAAACATCTCTTTTATTTACACAGTAATTATTTACTATTTGAAAGTTTTGATTAAATTGCTGTATTGCTTCATCTAATGTTGTTGCACTAGGATTTGGAATATTTAATGCACCTGATTCAAATGCTGTCATAATATTATGTTCCTTTCATTGGTATTGTCATTACACCTGTTATTGTTGAACCTTCTTTTTTTGCAAAATCTTCAGGAAAAATAAAAGCAAGTGAACCAGTATCAAGACCAGAAGAACCATCTCGAATTAATGCTACTTGAGTACACTTTGTGATTACTTCTATTCCTGATGTAAGAGTTGATCCAATGCTTTCACTTACTGTAATAATATTTCCTGATTTTGCAGAAACTTTTCTATCTAAATAATTACCTGGTATTCTTATTTGAATTCTATCTCCTACAGCAAAGCCATTAGCGTCTACAAGAGTAAATTGTGTATTACTTGATGCACTTGCAACAGTGGAATTTGGACAATATTGACTAGATGAAATAGTATAAGGAATAATCAAATTTTGATTACTTCTTGTTGGAGTTACAGCTACTCTAAATAATTTAGTTTTTAAAGCTAATGTATCTTCAGTTGATATTTCTGAATCATTACTAAAAAATGCAATGTAATTATATTTTGATATTAAATCATCTAATTGTTTGTCTATTTCAGTTCTTATATACATATTTTTTATCCTAAAGGTATTTACAATAATATCTAGTGTTATATCTATATTGTTAATTGTTTCCAGCCATCATTTAATTCGCTTCTAAAATATTAGCCCACTCTGGATATAGATTATGTACTGAGCCAGATGTGAGATTTACTATTGCATTTGTAATTAAATTCTTTTTCTTTATTTGCCATATTCCAGTTTCAAGAGATGACCATATCACAGAGTTTCCATCTGGTGAATATCGTGCAAACATATTATAACTATATGCTGGATATATTTCTGTAACAGTATTTATGTCTAAATCTCTCTCTACTAATTTGTAATTTATACCAGCAACAGAGGACGAATAAATTATTTTATTTTGTGTTGGGTGTTGAGTTGCAAAATATTCATTTCCTGCATCTATAATAGTAATTCCAGATGTAGCAATATCAAATAAGACTAAACCGCTTGTATTACTAAAATAAAGTTTTGTATTATCTGTGTTATATTCAGGCGATATATTATCGGTTGTTCCGCTTGCTGTGTATAAAGTAGCACTTGATAAAGTTGCAATAGTCATTTCTTTTATTACTGCTGTTGCGGATCTTGACCCTGCATGATACGCATACAATATTTTAGTATCATCATTATTAAATGAAGGATTCCATACATAATTATTATTGGTAGCAAAATTTGTAAGATTAGTAATAGTATTTGTCACTAAATCCAATATCATTAAATCTGATTTACTAGCTGAATATTCTTTAGTAAATACTATTTTCTTACCGTCATGTGATACTCGAGGATGTAAACTTGTATAACTATCTGGCGTTAAATAAATTTTACTTGTATTGTCAGGATTAGCTTTCACAAGTCTGTAGTTACCATTTACTGCTATTTCAGAGTAAATAATCTTTTCAACTAAATTTGATTTATTTATTTCTAATACAGTTGACCAATCACTAAATAATCCATTCTTTTCAGCTTTTAATCTTGCATAGAAATTATTATTATTAATAGTAAAATCACTATATGTAGATATTTCTGTATAATTACCTGTATTTCCTGCACTAATTAGATGAGTAAATGTATCATTTAATGATATTTCTATATAATAATTTGTTGCTTCTGGTACTGTTTGCCAAGTAATAGTCAAATTATTATCTTGAGGTTCACTATTTACATTAGTGAATTCATAGCCTGTAAATATTGGTTTACTTACAAAAATAGCATTACCATCAGTATTTAATTGATTAGTGCAAGATATTATTATTTCAGAAAGATAATTAAATTTTTGTTTTTTTGCTAATTGTATTTTATTTATTTCATCTTTTAATTGAAATGTACTTAATAATTTTGCAAAATCATCAAAATAATTAGCGAAAATATATGTTATTTCTTTAAATGGCTTATTATTTAATTCACCATTTTTATGAATATAATCCTCTGAATAATCCACTACTTTTAAAATATCTTCTATTACATCAGTTACTTTAAAATATACTTCATCACCTCTTTTTAGGACTGTTGGTCTACGAGTTTTCAAGACAACTTTTTTGAGAGGATTAATATATTTAAGTAGATTTTCTTTTAATAAATCTAATTGTGATTGAGTCAAAGCAAAATCAATTTTTTTAGGATCAGTATATATATCATGCTGTAAAATACTTACCATGTTGACTTCTTGAGGTTTTATACTTTGAAGTTTTATATATGTGATTGCTATAAATTCATTATCAGCTTTTTCAGGTGCATCATATTTAGTAAATTTTATTGTCCCTTCACCATTTTCAATTGTCTTTATTACATAGCCTTGAAATACTGACTCTAATTCAGTACCAGATTTTACAATATCAAAAGCTGATATTAATTCAAATCTCCATGATGTTGAAATACCTGTAATACCTGATATTTGATATACACCTGATGTATCAGGGTTGATGTCTCTTAATATGATATTATTACCTGATATAGTAAAGCTTCTAAGATATTTATCATTAGTAGAAGTATTAGTAATTCTACAAGCTAAAATACCACCAAGATTATTTGTAGTAAATCTTGAATCATAATTTGAAATTGCTGTGAATGGACCAAATGGTATTTTTATTTCAGATGTACTTATTACTGTTTCAATACCTGATTTTATATACCTTGCAACATGTTTAATATCATAGCAATCTTTAAGAGTATAAGTATCAGAGCCAATTGAAGGAATAATTTCTACATCTAAAGTATTACCTGCAGGTAAGAGTGAACCTTCTAAAATCTGATAATTTTTTATAGGATCATCATCTTCACTAAATGAAAATTCTTGATCACCTGAAAAATATTTTTTTAATCCAGAACCAGCGATATAATTTGTATTTTTTATTATCCCTTTATGTAGTGTATCATCTGTTACACCCATATTCCAATCAAAATAATTTACTGTTGCCATACTATCACCTGATCTACTGTATTCATTAAATTAGTTTCATTTGCTTCTGAATAAGTAATGATTGCAAAATCTTGTAAAGTTCTTGCACAAATTTCTTTTAATATTTCCATAGCTGTCCCATTCATTTTAAGGCTTGGTATTTCAGGTGCAGGTGTTAAAAAAACTATTTTAGGAAATAATACACCATTTATAATTCCACCTAATGATTTTCTTGTATGTTCCTGAAATACTTGATTTAAGATAGTTTCAATACTTGTTACACTTTCATAATTTACTTCAAGAGGTAATAAAGAAAAATCTCTTTGTTGAATTGTAAGTACTTGAGTTCTTAATTTTTTCCTATTATTATTCTCATCTTTTGTACCAAAAGCATTAATTTTTAATTCTCTTTTATGGATTTTTCCACAGTATTTTTTATCAAGAATTTCATCATAATTACTATTTGTAGTGATGCAAATATCATCACCAGTTTTAAAATTTAATTGATCTGAAAAAGATTTATCATTAAATGATAATGTAAATACACATTGCTTTGATATCTCATTATTGCTTAGTTGTGGCTTTGTATTACCTGTCAAATATGAATCAATTCTTTGCCATACTTTTGATGGGTAAGGCTTCCATAATACACAAAATTCATTATTCATCTGATATAGCTCCTAAGTCGTGGCAAGAGTACATTATCTGTATAAGATGTCATTTCTTTTTTCAAGTCTTGAGCATTATTAGCTGTGAAATTTTGCTGAAGATTTACATTTACTACTGTTGATGAATTTTGATAATTATTATTTGTTCTATTCATTCCTTTTCTGTGCATTTCTGCTTGATACTTATCTAGTACCGCTTCACCTTTATGAAGTAAAGCAAATTGAGTGCTAGGAACATTATCAATACCTTTTTCATAACCTGGAATACCTCTTAGTCTTGCTAAATCCTCAAGCTCTTTAGTAGTCATAGAACCGTATTTTTGTATATAGTATTCTTTTGAATAACTTGGAGAGTTTTGAACGAAATCATTAAATATTTTACTTCTTCTTACACCATCAGCAATTATTTGACCATCATGTAATTTTGGAGCAGGAGTATTATATGGATTTGCATTAATATTATTATTTGCTAGTGCTTTTTGAGCATCTTCTCTTTTATATCTTGCTATCATTTCATCCCATGTTTCTCCCTGCTGTGGAGTATTTACAGCAGGAGTTGACATAGGGGTTTTAGGAGAACCAGTTGGAGAAGAAATATTTACACCTAGCTTTTTAGCTTCTTTGTCTGTTTCATTAAATTTTTCTTTAGCTGATTTAAGAGTATTATATAAATCCGTTCCAAGTTTTTCTATATCAGGAGAAATATCAGTAATAAAGCCTCTGAAATCTGAAATATAATTATTTCTCATTTCTCCTGATGAATCTTTAAATTTTGCATCAAGACTAGCAATTACTTTTTCTTGTTCACTTTCAAGTACTTTAAGATTAGCTTTATCTCTTTCTAATTGCTTTTCAGCGTTTTTAGCTTCATTTTCAATCTTTTCTTTTTGAGCATCAAAGATATATTGAAAGTATAGTTTTTCACCTTCCATAGCTTTTCTACGATATTCTTCTGCTGATTCTGGATCAATGGCATGTTGCATTTTATCCATGTAGAATTGATATTGTTCTACGCCAAGAGTTGACATCATTTTATTGAATGATTCTGATGATATTTGACCTACATCAAGTAAATCTTGTAATTGACTTTTCCTATTAGATAATCCTTTTGTACCTGATTCAAAATCTTTTACATTAGCTCTATAAAAATCTTGATTCCTTGTACTTGAATTTAAAGCTTGAGTAAAAGCAATTCTTCTTTTATCTTTATCAGCTTGAGTCTGATTTCTTTCATCTTCTAATTCTTGTAATTTCTTGTTTTTATTCTTTATTAAATCAATTTCTTTATCAATCTGAGATTTTAATGTATCTATCTCTTTTTGTGATTGTTTTGTTTTGATTTCTTTTAAAGTATCATAATTCTTTTGATTTAAAGCTTGAATATCTTTATTATATTTTTCTTCAATCTCTTTATTCTTTTTAGCTAATTCATTATTCTTTAAAAAGACTTCATTATTGTAATCTTCAATAAGAATCAATTCAAATTTTAATTTAGAAGCAAGAATTAAAACATACTCATCATATTCACTTCTAGCAATAGCAAGATTATTTTCTTTTGATTCTTCATTTAAAGCAAGTTTAGATCTTAATTGTTCCTGATTAGCTTTAAGATGTCTTTCTTCTTCTTCAAAACCTGCTTGATTAATTGCTTTTGTTTCTTCATTTCTAATAATCTGTAATCTTTTGTTGCCTTCAGTTACAGACATTTCTTTTTGGCTTACTTTTGCTCTTATCTCAGCTCTTTTTAATTCAGCATCTTTTTCAATACTCTCTAATTTTTCAGCATAAGATTCTATTAAAGATATTCTTGATTTGAATAATTCATTATCAAGTCTTAATGTTTCAAGATTGCTATCATTCCTGATTTTTAAGATATTTTTTTCATGTTCAAGAGTGAGTTTTTCTATTTGATTTTGTTTTTCTGTAACAGAAATGACTTCATCTTTAATTAAAGATAAATTGTGATTATATTCATTTGTGGCAATTTCAATTAATTTATCTTTTGTTTGAACTTCATTTCTTAATTTTTCTTGATTGAGTTCAAAAATAATTTCTTTTATCGCTTCGGCTTTATCACCATAACTTCTTGTGTCAAGTCCAAAAGCTCCTACTATTTTTTTACCTATTCCAAGCGTAAAACCATCTATTAACTCAGCTAAAACATCATTAAAATTTTCTACACTTCCAACACCTTCTTTAAATGCTGAATTTAATGTTTTACCTATCTTAGTAGCTGAATCAACTATTAAATTTAATATTGATAAAACGCCTGACAAATCACCACCATTTTTAGCAAAATCGGTTAAACCTTTAAATCCATCTTTTTGAACTGCTTTTAATGCCCCTGATAATCCCTGAGCATTATCAATCATTTTTCCTGTTGATAAATCAAAATCTTTTGATAGAGTATTTAAAAAGTTTGTTCCTTGCTCAGATAATAAACCAGTGTTTTGAGCTAAAGTAGAATAAAGAGTGTTAACATTTTGTATCTGTTTTTCAGTTATATCTTTTATAACTCTATTAGCTTTTATATATTCTTGTGAGTTTTCACCATAAGTATTTTTAGCATTGTTAAGATCTTGCTGTCTTAATTCAAGTATGAAATCTAAAGAAGTTTGTTTATCATTTATAATATCATCTTCTAGAGCCTTTTCATACTCATTAGCCTTTTTACCTAGTTCTAATTTATCATTAAGATTAGATTGAAATAATGCAAGATCTGATTCGCCCCTAGCTTTATTCTTTTCCCATTCTTTATCTAGTAATAAATCTTTTTGTTTTACATAGTTAATATCAATCTTGTTTTTTACTTCTTCAAGTTCTAGAGATAACTTTTCACGTTCTTTAGAGCTTAAAGTCTCAAGTTTTAAAAGATTTTCAATAGACTTAGCTTTTTCTTTATCTGCCCATATCTGATTATTTAATATTTCTAGCTCTGTTTGATGTTCTGTTACTGCTAGTTTTTCAATAGTTGATTGTCTTTTTTTATTCTTTTTTTCTGTTGAATCTAAACTCTCTTTTAATAAATCATCTTGCTTATTATATTTATCGCTTAATTCTTTGTTTTGTCTATCAATATCTTTTTTGATATCATCATTTATTTTCTTGAATCTTTTCTCATCAATTCTATTAAGTTCTTCTTTTTGCTTTTTTGCAAGTTCCAACATTTGAAGGTTAAAAGCTTGAGTATATATGCTTAATTGTTCATCATATTGCTTTTGAGTTATTAATTTTTCTTTTAATGAGAATTTTAAAGCACTTACTTGTTTATCGTAAATATCTTGTAATTTTTGAGATTTTTTAGTGATACTAGATAAAGAGTTGTTTTCCTCTTCATTTAAACCTTGTAATCTTTCTATTATAGATTTAGCGTTTTCAAGCTCTGGATTACCTAATAAGTCAATGTTCCCATCTTTTAAAAGTTCTGGTGATCTAAAATCTTTTTTCTTGTTGTTAGGATCTTGTTTTTGCTTTGGAGCATTTCGAGTATCAAAGAAGTTACTAGATGTTTTATCACCTATTTTACTAAAAGCTTTACCACTATCTAATACTTTTTGTCCAAGTCTTTCAACTTGTTTAATCATATTATCATAATGTTTTCTTACTAGTTCACCTTGATCTGATAAAGCAATATCAAGATCTCTTAAAGCGTCATTTCTAGCTTTAGAATCAAATGGATTTAATAAAGCTTTACCATATTTGGCAACGATTTGAGTCATTTTGACAAGAGCAACAACAAAACCATTAAGGATAGTATCAATAAATGAGACAATACTTGCTGTAGCATTAGCCCAAGAACTAAATATACCAATCGCTGATGAAACGAACCAAGCAATAGATTTTAAAGCAATTTTTAAACCATCGTCACTATTAATCCATGAGAATTGGCTAAAAATATCTCTAATTAATGGTTTCAAGTCTTCTAGGTATGGTAATATACTATTAAAAAGACCTTCCATATTATTGATTAATCTATGTATATCTTTTTCATGATCTATAAAGAACTTTTTAAAAGAATTCTGTATTGTATCAATGGCTACGGTAGATCTTGACTCTAAAGACTTAAAAGAGATTTGATAAGCTTGGTTTATATATTCAGTATCATTTAATATTTCATATTTTATCTTTTCAAATTCTGATATAACACTTTTTCCTAAAGCTTTTGCTATTTCAGGATATTTTTTAGTTATTTCTTCACTCGGTAACATTGAGGCTAAGGCTTGAACAAGTCCTTTTTTAGCTCTTTGATCTCCGAACATATCAGCTAATACGTCTTTATTATTCTTGATTTGTTGAATACCTTTAGCAAAGTTAAACAAAAAGTTTTCCATACTCTTTGCATCTTTTAAGGTCTCAGCTCCAAATTTAATATTAATACCCTTAGACTGTGCTAAATCTGCCCATTTCTCCATATTCTTTGTTGGGTTTTCAATCTTAGCAAAAAGATTTTTAACAGCTACGGCACTTTCTGAGGCATTTTTTAATTTGTTTCCAAATAAAGAGAATAATGTTAATTGTTCCCTTAATGGGATATTTGATAACATTGTACTAGAAGCTAAACCGCCTATTTGTGAAACGTAATCTTTTAGTTCTAATTTTGACTCTCTAGCACTTACACCTACTTGATTTAAAGCTATACCAATATCTTTAGAAGCAATCTTAAAGTTATTTTTAAGCAATACAGCCATATTGATAACGTCTTTAATATCTGTATTTGTAGCTTTAGCAAATATAGCAGATTGACTTACTATAGTTTCTAGTTCATCTCCATATTCTAAACCAGAAGCTAATCCAATTCGCATAGCCTCAGCTATCAAAGTTGATGAAATTTTTAAGTCATTAGCTATTCTTAGAGATTCTTTAGCTATATCACCAAAGCTTCCTACATTATTTCCTTCTATTTGTTTTATTTCATAAATAGTGGATTCAAATTTTTTGATATCATCTGTAGCTTGAGATATTATATGTTGAATTTTATAAATAGATTGATAAAGAACACCTGAAAATACGCTACTTAATATGTGTGATGAATGTATTAAATTATTAAATGAAGCTGTTTTATTATCTGTTACTTTTATACTTTCACTAATAGATTTATTTGAAGAATTATTTGATTTTTCTAAATCATCAATAGCTGATTTAATTTCTTTTATACTATTTTTAAATCCAGTTGAACTAAGGACAGCTTCAAATATTATTTTAGATGTTTTATCCATTTTTTTTGTTTCCATGAAAAAAAAGAGGTATTTCTACCCCTTATCATATTTATTAAAAGGTTTTGGAATTATTTTTTATTATCTTTTTTGGTCTCTGTTGAAGCTTCTTCTTTTGATTGGGTTTCTTTTTTAGCTATTTTATTTGATATTACAGCTATTCCAAATCTATCACCTTCAAATATTTGTATATCTTGATTAGGCATTGCTTTTTTAATATATTCTTGGCTGAATACATTTAAATTCAATGGTGCAAAGCTTTCTGTAAGTGCTAATTTATGTATATCAGGGAAATTACCTTCTTTATTTCTTACAGCTACAGCAATATATGAATTATCAGGAATATATTCAGGTTTTAAATCATTAAAATTTGATAGATCATTTACAGGATTAAAGCCTTTTGATTCCATTACAGCTACTACAGTACTAAATAATACCCCAATACTAGCTAATACTATTAATTTGCTCATTTTGTTTGTCCTCATCACTAATAAAATATTGTTTTTCTAGCTCATCGTTAAGAGCCTGTTTTTCATCATCTGTACGATCTCTTGTTTCTCCTTTGTCAGAATGTTCAAGAGGTACTTTTTCAT
>ERZ650308.734-NODE-734-length-17668-cov-4.668200_pt1 | contig 17668 bp, 22 predicted proteins | sample MGYA00376244_ERZ650308 | MGnify/ENA primary metagenome ERZ650308 (study PRJEB26733, sample SAMN07839295) | wastewater metagenome | biome: small river; feature: stream; material: water | place: USA: North Carolina | collected 2016-04-26 ... | reverse complement strand
ATACACCAAGCTTTAAAGCGTAATGAGATGATCGCTTTGCATGCAGATCGAGTAGTGGAAAATCAAAAAAAAATACGCTTGCCTTTTTTAAACGGATTGGCTGAATTTCCTTTAGGACCATTTTACATGGCGCATAAATTCAATGTTCCTTTAACTTTTGTTTTTGCGATAAAAGGAAAAGGATTACATTATGATTTAAGCGCTACAAATTATTTAATCAATGCTACTTCTCCTGAAGAATTAGCGCTAAAATATGTAGAAGAACTTGAATTGAATGTTAAAAAAGCGCCAAATCAATGGTTTAATTTTTATAAATATTATGTTAGTTAACAAAGAAAATATCTTAAAATACATCCCTCAAAGGGCACCTTTTGTGATGATTGACGCTTTAATTGACGCAAATGAAACCTCTTTTGAGTCTTCTTTTTTAATTGAGCAAGATAATTTATTCTTAGCTGACAAGTGTTTGTCAGAATCTGCTTTAATTGAAAACATTGCTCAAACTTGTGCTGCTGGATTTGGCTATGTTGCAACACAAAATGGCGAAGACGCTGGAGGAATGGGATTCATTGGTGCTATTTCAAAATTGGAGGTTCTTGGAACAGCTGAAGTTGGAAATCTAATTCAAACTTCTATCAAAGTTTTAAGTTCATTTGGCACAATACATTTAATTGAAGGGGTTGCACGATGCAATGAAACGGATTTGTTAACTTGTCAATTAAAAATTGTTTTAGCATGAAAATTCTAAAAAAATCAATTGATTTAGCAGTTCGATTTAGTGAAACAGATGCAATGGGTGTTGTTTGGCATGGCAATTATTTAAAATTTTTTGAAGACGCACGCGAATGTCTTGGTAAAGAATATAATTTAGATAATTTAGCCATCTTTAATCAAGGTTATTTTACACCAATTGTTCACAGTGAAATTGATCATAAAGCTCCTATTTACTATGGTGAAAATCTACGTGTTACTGCTATTTTAGAATTTCGTTCTGCTGCTAAAATAGTTTTTCGTTACGAAGTATTGAATTTATCTACGAATAAATTGGCGGCTATTGGTCAAACAATTCAAGTTTTCTTATCTGCCAAAGAACGTACGTTGGAATTAAATAAACCCGATTTTTATGCCAATTGGGAAGCACAACAACCTTGGATCAATGCGTAATGTTTATTTAAAATATGGCTCATTAATCAGTCCGATTGGAAATGGGATAAACGCGCATTTTAATGCTTTTAAAACCAATACTTCTGGACTAAATTGGGTTGATTCAATTGGATTTAATAAAGAAAATTTACCGCTTGGAAAAATAAGTTTAGCTGAAAATAATTCACTGCAATATATGTTAAATTCTGCATGTGAAGCGCTAAAAAAAGAACATACGGCTGATCGGTTAAATAGTCCTAAAACTTGTTTTATTATCAGTTCAACAAAGGCTGATTTGGCTCAATTACCAAATGACACATTTGAACCTTTGAGAACGATTCTTAAGGCACATTTCCCATCAGCAAATGAACCGATAATTATTTCGAACGCCTGTATTTCTGGCGTTGTTGCACTTAATTTAGCAGCTCAATACATTCAATCTGAACGCTACGATGATTGCTTTGTTATAGGTATTGATGCAATTTCTGATTTCGTTATTTATGGGTTTCAAAGCTTGTTTGCTTTAAGTGATGAAATGTGTCAACCCTTTGATAAGACTAGAAAAGGGATCAATTTAGGAGAAGCGTGTGGTATTATCCAATTAACTTCAAGAAAAGAGAAAGCGTTCTGTGTTGAATACGTGAGTGGAAAAACATCCAATGATGCCAATCATATCTCCGGGCCTTCTAGAACTGGAGAAGGATTGTTTAGAGCTGTTTCTAAAGCCTTAAAAGATGCTAAGATATCGGCATTAGAAATCGATTTTATTTCTGCACATGGAACGGGTACTATTTTCAATGATGATATGGAAAGTATTGCGTTTAACCGCTTGGGAATGCAAGGAATTCCTCTTAATAGCATGAAAGGATATTTTGGCCATACTTTAGGAGCGGCAGGGGTTATTGAAACCTTAATTTGTATGCTTTCTATGGAACATTCTATTCTTTTTAAAAGTCTTGGATTTGATGAACAAGGAACGCCAGAATCGCTCAATATTCTTTCTGAAAACCAAGAAAAAAAGTGCCAATATGTTTTGAAAACTGCTTCAGGCTTTGGCGGTGGTAATGCAGTATTAATTTTAAAATCAGTGCAATGAAAATTAATACACATAGCTACTTGTCTCATTTAGGTGCGGCCGTAAATGGAAAAGAATGTTATTCTTTTCAAGAAAATGATAATTGGACAAAAGAACTTTATGGTCATTTAAAATTAGATTATCCTAAATTCCATAAAATGGATGGCTTGTCTAAAATGGCTTTATTAGCGGTTGAATTAATAGCTGACGCCTTGCCAAATCAGGAGATTGCAGATGAAGGATTACATTTGATTTTTTCAAACGCAGGTTCAAGTAGTGATTTTGATGCTAAATTTATTAATTCCTACGCTGAATTAAAAATACCAAGTCCTTCTTTATTTGTCTATACGCTGCCAAATATTGTAACAGGAGAATTAGCTATAAAGTACAAATGGTATGGCGAAAGTTGTTTTTTCATTCAAGAAAAATTTAAGGCTTCTTTTTTTGAAGAACAATTAAAATTAGCCTTTCAAAAGGGCGCTTCCCATTGTTTGTGTGCTTGGGTGGAAGATCATCCTTTAAAAACTAAAGAATGTTTTGTATTTTTAGTTGAAAATTCAACCAATCTTTCATTAGCAGAAGAAGTAGAAAAAATTTATAAACAATATAAAAATGAGTGAGTTAAAAGAAAAACTGAAAGCACAAATCATTGAACAATTAAACATTGAAGACATGCAAGTGGCTGATATTGATGACGACGTACAATTATTTAATGAAAATGGCTTAGGATTAGATTCAATTGATGCCTTAGAATTGATTGTATTATTAGACAGTCATTATGGAATTAAAATTGAAAATCCTGCAGAAGGTAGAATGATTTTTGAATCTATCAATACCATGGCAGCTTATATTGAGAAAAATAGCTAATGTCAACTAAAATTTATATTACTGGATACGGAGCAATTGCTGCTTTGGGCAATAATGTTGCTGAAATAAAGGCATCCTTATTTGCTGAAAAAACAGGCATTCATCAAGGAGAAAAACCCTATTCAGAAAAATATAAAGTTGGTGAAATTCGCTTTTCAAATGCTGAATTGATCAAACGTTTTGATTTAAAAAATGATGCATCAAGAACTGCGCTTTTGGGAATGGTTGCAGCAAAAGAGGCCTTTGAAAATCATGTGTTACACCCAGATATTCGAACTGGATTAATCTCTGGAACGTCGGTAGGCGGAATGGATGTTAGTGAAAAAGAGTATTTAAAATTCTTGAATGGGGAAGTAGACAATAAAGAAGTGTACCGGAATCATCCAAGTGGAACAACTACGCAACAAATTGCCGCTTCGTTAGGGATTGACGCTTATTTCAATACAATCTCAACAGCTTGTTCTTCAGCTACCAACGCAATTATGATGGGTGCTCGTTTGATTCAATCCGGGCAATTAGATCGTGTTATTGTTGGTGGAACCGATGGATTGAGTCAGTTTACAATTGCTGGATTTAATTCTTTGATGATTTTTGACGAAGAATGGTGTAGACCTTTCGACGAAACCCGCAAAGGACTAAATTTAGGTGAGGGGGCAGGTTTTATTGTATTGGAAGGTGAAAATTCGCTTTCTAAAACAGCAAAAACACCTTTAGCGCTTGTTTCTGGCTGGAGCAATGCTTGTGATGCTTACCATCAAACTGCTTCGTCACCTGATGGGTCAGGCGCAGTACTTTCAATGACGGAAGCACTTTCTGTTGCTGGTTTACAAGCGTCACAAATTGATTATGTCAATGCGCATGGTACTGCAACTCCCAATAATGACTTGTCGGAATCTCATGCATTAATAAGGGTTTTTGGCGAACAAGTTCCTCCTTTTAGTTCCACTAAATCATATACAGGTCATACTTTAGCTGCATCTGGTGGAATAGAAGCAATTATTTCAATTTTGAGCATTCAAGAAGGCATTCTTTTTCCAAATTTGAATTTTTCTACTTCAATAGCTGAAACAAATTTAACGCCTATTCAAACTGTTACAAAAGCACCTGTAAAACATGTGTTATCCAATGCATTTGGTTTTGGCGGAAATAATTCAACGCTCATTTTTAGTAAAATTTGATATGGCATTTATTCATTCAATCACCTCAATAGCGCACCAAGATACGTTTGCAAAAAAGAACATTTGGGATACGATTTCTATTTTAGATGAAACGAGTTCTTTGGTGCATCCTGATTATAAAGAATACATTGCTCCTGCAGCATTGAGACGGTTAAGTCCAATTTTGAGAATGGCCATTGCTGCATCAAACTATTGCCAAGCAACGTGTAATTCGCCATTTGGAGCAATTAGTGTTGGAACGGCATTGGGTTGTTTAACGGATACCGAAAAGTTTTTAAAAACGATTCATACCACTTCGGGAAGTATATTATCGCCTACAGCTTTTATACAATCAACACACAATACAATTGCAGGTCAAATATCTTTAGAATTAAAGAACCATGCGTACAACATGACGCATACACAAAATAGTTTGTCGTTTGAACTTGCCCTTCAAGATGCTTTATTATGTGTAAATGCAGGTAAATCTAATGTTCTGGCTGGTGCTGCTGATGAAGCTATTGATTTTTTAAATCGTTTGAATGATTCATTGATTCATGCTCCTGTTGCATTTACTTCTGGTGCTACTTTTTTAGTCGTTGATCAAAAGTCAAGCCCAATTGAATTGCTAGCTGTTGACTTAAACTTTTCCGCAACGAATTATAAGGATTCTATCTCAAAATTTTTAAATCAAAATGACGTTTTATTTACTGAAATGGATGCTGTTTTTGTGGCAAATAACGCTGATTTTTCACCTCAAGAAAATGTGGTAAATTACATTAATTATACGGGGTTTTATCATACAGCTTCTGCATTTGGCATGCACATGGCACACGATTGGTTATTGATGGAAGATAAAAAATACGCACTTATTGTCAATAATTTAGTAGCTAATAAATTAGGGTTGATACTGCTAAAAAAAACGGATAAATGAAACATAAAATCAGTGTGTTTATAGTAATTATTAGTGCTCTAATATGTGCTTTTGTTGCGCCAAACACTTCGATTAGAAATGAATGGTTGTTATTAATTGGGCTTGGTTTTTTCTTTGTACTTTCTGCAGGAGTGCTATTCATGCGCATGAATTATTTTGTTAAGTCTATTTCGCGTATTCAAAAACCAGCTATTTTACTCACGTTTGATGATGGTCCTCATCCAGAAAATACGCCTAAAATTTTAGCTGTTTTGAAAGAACACAATTGCAAAGCGCTCTTTTTTTTAATTGGATCAAAAGCACAGCAATTTCCTGATTTAGTGGAACAAATTCAACGAGAGGGACATTTAATTGGAAATCATACACAACACCATTCTCCATTTTTTGCCATGATGTCGAGAAAGAAAGTAAAAGATGAGGTGCTTTCTGGTCAACAAACTTTGGAACAACTTTGTAATAAGAAAATTAATCTTTTTCGACCTCCTGTAGGTATTACTAATCCAAAAATTGCAGATGTAATTAATCAATTGAAGTTGAAATCAATTAGTTGGAACAAAAGATCGTTTGATACGGTTTTTAAAACACCTCAACGGCTTGTTAGACGCTTACAATTTTTAGCAAAACCGGGGTCGATAATTTTACTGCATGATAATTTAAATGTTACGGCAGAGGCACTTCCAGTATTTATGGAAAAAAGCGCCCAAAAAAACCTAGAATTTGTAAACGAATCAACCATTAATTCTTTTTTTCAATGAAACAGATAGTTGTCCTTTTTTCAATTCTATTTTCTTTCTTTAGTGTTGCTCAGGAGTATAAATCGTGTGAAAACAGTGCCTTTTGTAAAAAGCTTATCAAAGAAAAACAAGCTTCAACGAGTACGATTTCTGCAGATTTTACAGAAACATCGTATTCTTCTATGTTGAAAGAAGCGCAAAAATCTTCGGGAGAATTGTGGTTTAAACAACCGGGTAGAATTCGTTTTGAACACCTGTCACCAAAGAAAACTGTATTGTTAATCAACAATCAATCCATTAAGTATTTCGACAATGGAAAAGAAATTAAAAATGTTGCAGCATTAAAAGTTATTCGTAAAATTCAAGATTTAATGGTGAAAATGTTCTCTGGTGCTTTTTTTGAATCCAAAGAATTTACGTTGAGTTATTATGAAAATGCATCCAATTACAAAATTAATCTAACTCCTAAGAATAAACGAATGGCTAAATACATTAGCGTAATTCAACTTGTATTTTCAAAAAAAGATGGCACTTTGAAAGAATTAACAATAAAGGAAAATGAAACAGATAAATTGGTATATACTTTTTCAAACATTCAACTAAACAAGGCGATTTTAGACACTAAATTCTCAACTTTATAAGATGATACTAAAAAACAATTTTTATACAATTTTAGCGCAAGAAAAAACGGAAAACGGTTTAAATTGCCGCTTGAAATTAAACAGCAATCATTCAATTTTTGAAGGACATTTCCCTTCTAATCCAGTTACGCCAGGAGTTGTTGAAATGGAAATGGTGAAAGAAATGGTTGGTGATTTTTTAGGAAGATCAGCGCAGTTAAAAAAAATGTCTTCATGTAAATTATTGGCAATTTTGAATCCAATTGAACACCCAGAAATTTCAATAGTAATTGAATGTTCAACAACTGAAGATGGATTTTTAAAGGTCAATGCACAACTTCATTCAACAGAACTAGTATTCATGAAGATGACTGCTTTTTACCTATAAGTATAAAAAATTGGTTTAGATTCTCCGTTTTTTTCTAAACAAAGAAAAAAGTACAAAACTGATTATCCAAGTACACAAAAACGCTGTTACTGATAAAATGATCGCACCCGTTGTATATTGAACCATATTCATTTTTATAGTAGTAAAATCTGTTTTTAAAAGTGCGGTATGATTCACTTCACCAGTTAAAAACAATTGCCCAAACACCAAACTTAGATATAGAATGAATGGTATCATTGGCGGAATGGATATGTTAGCCGCTGCAATGAATAACACTTTATTTAATCGAAAAAAGTAAGCTAAAGGAATACCAACTAATAACTGAAACCCCCAAATCGGAAAAATCCCCATAAAAATTCCAAAAGCAATAGATGTTGCTTTTTTGGCATTGGATTCATCAGATTTTAGCGCTTCTGCTTTTATCTTTTTCAATGTTGCAATGGAAAGAAGTTTTTTTGGGAAATAATACAAGAATGCGAGGGTAACTAATATAGTGTTTAACACACTTATTCTAAAAAAATCTCTGCCTGGTCGAAAATGAGAAACCCGCTCAGTTGGGTCGTACAATACATTGATTGGTACTGGTATGAATTTAATGTTTTTCCATGCCAAACGAACAATTACTTCAATCTCTAATTCAAATTTTGATGTGAATAACCGCATTTTTTTTAATGGTTTCAATGGATACAGACGATAGCCCGTTTGTGTGTCAGGCAACTTGATTCCTGTTTCCACTAAAAACCAAAAATTAGAGAATTTATTGCCAAAAGAACTTTTTTGCGGTACTCCTTCTTGTTCTAAATTTCGGGAACCCATTACAACACATGTCGGGTTTTCTTCTGCGATTTTCAACAGTTTGGGTAAATCAGTTGGAAAATGTTGTCCATCTGAATCGATGGTTATTGCATTGTCAAATCCTAATTCAATTGCGCGTTTAAACCCTTTTCTAAGAGAAAATCCTTTGCCTTGATTTTTCTTGTTATGAAGTATTTCAATGGAGTGCTGGTATTTTTCTAAAATTGACACTGTTGCATCTGTTGAGCCATCGTTTACTACTATGATACGTTCGCCTTCTACTTCATTTAATATCCCAGTCAGCACCCGTTCAAGTGTTTTAGAATTGTTATAAGTTGGCATGATTACGCACGCATTGATTTGCTTAAAAGCTTCTGTTGAATTCATTGTATACAAAAATAATGATTCTACCCAATAAAGTAAATTTCTTCACCAAATTTGACCTAAATTAGCAAGTATTAATGTATTTTTGTTGTTCATTTATTTCGCTTATTACATGCAGTTGTTGTTTGGTTTTTTGTTGTTTGTCGCTACTTTTTCTAAAGCAGAATATTTTAAAATAATTGCAGGTTCTGAAGCAGCTGCCATGTCATCAATGCAAACAAAAATCGATAAAGGATTATCAGGCACCGAAAAAGAAGCCTATGCTGGAGCGCTTAAAATGAAACAAGCGGAAACTCAAAAAACGCCAAAAGAAAAATTAGGACTTTTTAAAGAAGGAAAAACCATGCTAGAATCCGCAATTGCAACCCATCCTAAAAATGCAGAATACCGTTTTCTCCGCATAATGATTCAAGAAAATGCGCCAAAAATATTAAAGTACCAACATAATTTGAAAGAAGACGGAATTTTTGTGAAAGAACATTATTTATCACTTTCATCAGAAATCAAAAATGCTGTAATTGCATACAGCAAGACATCCAATAATTTAAAATTGTAAGTTTATTATGAAAAAAATATTGGTTATACATTACTCTCAATCTGGACAATTAACAGAAATTCTTCATAATTTTACGCGTTCTTTTCAAACGGATGATGTTGATTTTGTTGAGATTAAACCATCAAGAGCTTACACGTTTCCTTGGACTTCAGCTTCCTTTTACAAAGAAATGCCTTCATCAGTTTTAGAGATTGAAACCGCTTTAGAACCGATTCAATTCAAATACGATTCCTATGATTTAATAGTATTGGGATATCAACCTTGGTTTTTATCGCCATCTATTCCTACAACATCACTTTTAAAACATGAATCGTTTCTAAAATTGATAAATCACACACCTGTAGTAACTGTAATCGGTGCAAGAAACATGTGGTTAAATGCGCAAGAAAGTGTTAAAAAAAGGATTCAAGATGCAGGCGGAAAGTTGATAGGTAATGTTCCATTAATAGATAAAAACCCTAATTTAATAAGTGCAATAACAATTTTACATTGGATGTCAACGGGTAAAAAAACTAAAAAATGGGGGGTTTTCCCTTTTCCAGGCATTAGCGATCAAGATATAAAAAATAGCACTATTTGGGGTGATTTATTGTATAGACATTTTTCAACAGAACAATTGTCAACTTTCCAAGATAAATTAATCGAACAAAAAGGCATTGTCATCAGTGATTCGATCCTTTTTATTGAAGAACGTGCGAAAAAAATATTTAAAATCTGGGCCAAAGGAATTGTTAAGAAAAGCAACCCAACGAATTGGCTTATTGCTTTTCGTTTTTATTTACTGTTTGCGTTATTTTGTGTTGCGCCTATATTATTAATAATTAACACATTAATAATTGCCCCATTGACAAGGAATGTCATTAAAAGAAAAAAGTCTTATTTTTATCATACAGAATTAATAAAATCATGAATTTGAACGAAGTATACATCACAAGAACAGCTTCTTTTTTCCCAAATGAACCCGTTTCAAATGACGAAATGGAAACATTTTTAGGAGTCATCAACGATCAAACATCAAAATCAAGACGAATTGTATTAAGAAACAACAAAATACTCAATCGATTTTACGCCATTCAACCGGATGGAACTCCTACACATACCAATTCAGAAATGGTTGCTTTAGCAGTAAGAAAGTTATTTGAAAATCGCCCTGAAGAACTAAAAGAAGTTGATTTATTATCATGTGGAACATCAAGCCCAGATCAAATGATGCCATCTCACGCAGTGATGGTGCATGGATGGCTTCCAGATTCTAATACGATTGAAGTTGTTTCTCCAGCAGGGGTTTGTTGTTCAGGAATGCATGCCTTCAAATATGCATATATGGCGATTAAATTAGGCGAAAAGAACAAAGCAATTTCAAGTGGCTCCGAACGTCTATCACGTATTTTAAGAGCTGATCAATTTGAATTAGAAGTAAAACGCTTAGTTGAATTGGAAGAAAATCCATTTTTAGCTTTTGAAAAAGATTTTTTAAGATGGATGCTATCTGATGGCGCATCTACTTTTTTATTAGAAAATAAGAAAAGTGAGACAGGTGTTTCTCTTCGAGTTGATTGGATTGAAGGATTCTCTTTTGCTAATGAAGCTGAAGCCTGTATGTATATGGCTGCAGATAAAAATTCGGATGGAACGTTGAAAAGTTACATGGATTATACACCTACTGAAGTCTATGAAAAATCAATATTAAGCATCAAACAAGATGTAAAATTGTTAGGCGAAAACATCGTTAAATTAGGATTTAAAAAACTGAAGGAAACCATTGTTAAAAAAGGTGTTGATGTTAATGATGTAGCCTATTTTTTACCACACATGTCAAGTCACTTTTTTGAAGATAAAATCTATGATGCGCTTAAAGAATATGACATTGAAATACCGAAAGAAAAGTGGTTTACAAATTTATCTTACCAAGGAAATGTAGGCGCGGCATCAATTTACATGATGGTAGATGGGCTTATGAATAGCGGGAAACTTCAACTTGGGGATAAAATTTTATTAGCCGTTCCTGAAAGCTCACGTTTTTCATATGTATTTAGTTTATTAACAGTTTGCTAATACCTTCTTTGATGAAAAAACAAGATTTACCACAAGATAAAAGTGCCCTTGATAATTTCACAAGAGAGGTTTGTTATGTCAAAAATGAAGCCGGAAACTACGAAACTGACTTAAGTACAGGATGGGAAGCAAAAAAAGTTGCTTTGGACAATGCTTGGGACGATATTAACGATCGTATCAAAGAAGCACAACACAATGTTCGTTCAGGAATAAGCAGTCCAATTGCATTTTTTATGGAAGAAAAATTAATGGATTTTACTGTACTAAGTGGCTATACAGGATTTTGGAAATGGCAAATTAAACGCCATTTAAAACCAGCTGTATTCCAAAAATTATCAACAAAAAAATTAGAAAAATACGCTACAGCATTTGAATTATCTGTGTCGGAATTGAAGAATTACAATGGAAGCGAAGCAATTTAACCACCATCAAACTGCACATTGTGAAAATGGTGTAACAGTTAGCTTATTGAAATATCATGGATTTGATAAAATTACCGAACCTCTAGCTTTTGGAATTGGTTCAGGTTTGTTTTACATTCAGATTCCATTTATGAAAGTCAACAATGGCCCTGCAATTTCATTCAGAACAATGCCAGGTGCTATTTTTAAAAGAACATGTAAAGCTTTGGGAATAAAGGTTGAAAAGAAGAAATTTAATTCACCCGAAAAAGCAGCACTTTATTTGGAAGAAAAAGTTGCCAACAACATTCCTGTAGGTTGTCAAGTTGGTGTTTTTCACCTTAATTATTTCCCAAAAGAATACCGCTTTCATTTTAATGCACATAATTTAATTGTGTATGGAAAAAATGAAAACTCCTATTTAATCAGCGATCCAGTGATGGAAACTACAACTTCATTAACTGCAGAAGAATTGTCTAAAGTGCGTTTTGCAAAAGGTGCACTTGCTCCAAAAGGCCATGTTTATTATCCCATTCATGTTGGACAAATTTCTCATGAAACGCTTAAAAAAGCAATCATTAAAGGAATTAAAAGGAATTGTAGAGACATGCTGAATATCCCTGGAAGCTTTGCTGGTGTTGCTGGAATTCAACATACCGCTAAGAAAATTCGAAAATGGCGTTCGCAACTGGGAGAGAAACAAGCCGCATTGTATTTAGGACAAATTATTCGAATGCAAGAAGAAATTGGCACTGGTGGCGGTGGTTTTCGCTTTCTATACGCTGCCTTTTTAGAGGAAGCAGCAGCCATTCTTGACGAAAAAGAATTATTAGAAGTTTCTGAACAATTGACCAATGCAGGAGATTTGTGGAGAGACAGTGCTGTTTTAATGGCTGGAATTTTTAAAGGAAGGCTAAAAACTCAACAAGATTTTGAACGATGTGCGGATTTATTGGATCAAATTAGCGCGGTTGAAAAAGCTGCTTTTACGCAATTGTCAAAAATAAAATTTAAGTGATGGAAGATCCAAACAAATCAGTAATAATTGAAATTACTAATTTGTATAAAAAATACCCCAAATCTAAAGTAAATTCGCTAAATAACATTAATTTTTGCGTTTTTAAAGGAGAAAAAGTAGGATTTTTTGGTCCAAATGGAGCTGGGAAAACAACTTTTATTTCCTTGCTTTGTGCCCTTTTTGAACCATCGAATGGTACAATTAAGTTCACATTAAACAACCAACATTTTAGTCCAAAAGCATTTAGAAAACACATTGGTTTTGTGCCGCAGGAATTTGCTTTTTACGAAGAATTGACGGCATACCAAAACCTCTCCTATTTTGGTGCTTTGTACGAAATACCATCTGACATTCTGAAAGAAAAAATTAATACATTGCTTTCAAAATTAGGATTGAGTCATGTGAAAAATGCAAAGTTAACAACCTTCTCAGGTGGTATGAAACGCAGAATTAATTTAGCAATCGGCTTATTAAACGAACCGGAAATCTTGTTTTTAGATGAACCAACAGTTGGTGTAGACATACAAAGTAAAACAGCAATTTTTTCTTTATTGAATGAATTAAATGCTGAGGGTACAACAATCGTTTATACGTCCCATCACCTAAAAGAAGCAGAAGATTTTTGTAATCGTATTGCCTTGATTGATGCAGGAAGTATTATCGCTTGTGACAAGCTTGAAAACTTATTAATCGAAAATAACGTGCTGGATTTGGAGCAATTATTATTAACATTAACTGGTAATCAACTGCGCGACTAATGAAACAGCTATTGGCATCCATCAAGAAAGAATTTTTTATTTTATTAAATGATAAGGTAGGCTTGGCCTTGTTGTTTATAATGCCAGTGTTGTTGGTTTTAATCATTACAATTGTTCAAGATAGCGCGTTCAAAGTTGTCAATGAAAATAAGTTTTCTTTATTAATTGTCAATAAAGACGCAGGAGATTATGGTGATTCACTGATATCATTGCTTGAAAAATCAGGTAATTTTGAGTTAACAATTAAAAACAACACTAAAAAGTTTGATTTTTCAAAGGAAACATTAGCCAACAAACAGCTATTTGGCATTTATATTCCAGTTAATTTTTCTGCTAATTTGACTGGTTCTGCAGCGCTACTTTCACAAACGATGTTGTCTGCATTTGGTGCAATTGAAGAAGAACCAATCAAAACTGTCCAAAGAAATCAACCCCTCGAAGTTGTTTACGATCCTATTTTACAAGAAAACATTAGGTATACTTTTTCTTCAAGTTTGGCTACTATTTTAAAAGGATTGGAAAATAAAATTGTCCTTGAAAGCTTATTTAAAGAGATGGATTTTCGAGAAATACCAGCTGAAATAAGAAAACAAATTTCTCATCAAAGTTGGATTAAAGAATCGATTGCTCAAGAAAATAAAACAGCTGTATTGCCTAATTCAACACAACATAACGTACCTGCTTGGACGATTTTCGCTATGTTTTTTATGGTCATATCGCTTGGAGGTAACATTGTGAAAGAAAGAAATGCAGGAAGTTTTATTCGTTTGCAAACCATTCCATCTTCATTTATTGCTGCTGTTTACAGTAAAATCTTTGTTTTTTTCATTGTAGCCTTACTCCAAATTCTTTTACTTTTTGCAATGGGGCGTTTTCTTTTTCCAATTATTGGACTACCTGTTTTGACCATTAATAGTTCGATCTTAGCCTTAGTATTGTTTTCAGTTTTAGCTGCTTTTTCAGCTATAAGTTATGCGATGTGTGTTGGAACATATGCTAAAACACAAGAACAATCCAATGGTTTTGGGGCCGTATCTATTATAATTTTTGCAGCGATAGGTGGAATTTGGGTGCCTACGTTTGTGATGCCAGATTACATGCAATCAATCGCCTTAATTTCACCGCTTCATTGGTGTTTAGATGGCTATTATACCTTGTTTTTGAAAAATGGTGGCTGGAAAGATTTAATCGCTCCAATTAGTTATTTGCTTACTTTCTCGAGCATTTGTCAACTATTAATGTTGCTTAAATTAAAAAAACAACACTATATTTAATGCGTATTGGTAATAATCTCTAATTTTGAAAAAAAAAGCATATGACAACAAATGAATTAACATTAGAATTTAAAAATCATTTAATCACTTACCTGAATTTGTTAGATATTTCGATTGATGACATTAAAGATGACGAACCATTATTTGGGGGCGATTTAGGCTTAGATTCTATTGATTCTGTTGAATTAATTGTTTTATTAGACAGAGAATACGGCATTAAAATTAAAAATCCAGCTGATGGAAGACAAATTTTAGTTGACGTAAATACAATTGTTGCATACATCGAGGAAAATCGAACAAAATAAGGATGTCAAAGGTATTTGTTACAGGATTTGGAGCAATATCTGCCATCGGAAATTCAACTTTAGAAGCTAGATCATCATTGATTAATGGTACATCTGGCATCAAAAAAGCGCGTTTTTTCAAATCTAATTATGTTAATTCTTTACTTTTTGGTGAAATCCCTCTTAATGATGAGGAATTTATTAATTTGACGAATTCTCCCAAAAATAGTGGCTTAACCCGAACTTCTTTAATTGCTTTGGCAGCATTTCAACAAGCTATTACTTCAGCCAATTTATCAGAGGAAGTACTTTCTTCTTTTACAACAGGATTTATTTCTGCTTCAACTGTTGGCGGAATGTGCTACACGGATGAATTATATAAAGATGCAAATTTACATGGTGAAGCTTCTGAATTTGTTCGATCTTATGAAGCATCTGATCACACCTTTCAAATTGCTAGTCGTTACAACATTAAGGGTTACACGGATACAATAAATACTGCATGTTCTTCTTCGGCAAATGCAATATTATTAGGAGCAAGATTGATTCAAAGTGGTCGATTAGATCGTGTAATTGTTGGCGGAGCGGACAGTCTTGCAAAATATACGGTGAATGGATTTAATGCATTAATGATTTTAAGTGATGAAGCTTGTGCTCCTTTTTCAACAGATAGAAAAGGGTTGAATCTTGGTGAAGCAGGCGCTTATTTGGTACTTGAAAATGAAGCAAGTGCCAATAAGAAAAAAAAATATGCTGAAGTTATTGGGTTTGGTAACTCAAATGATGCTTTTCATCCTTCAGCAACATCACCGGATGCTGTAGGACCGGTTTTGGCCATGCAAAAAGCCCTTCAAGTTGCAGGCATCTCTGCCAATGCGATCAATTATATCAACGCGCATGGAACGGGCACAATCAATAATGACGAAACTGAATCAACTGCATTTGCTACTGTTTTTGAGAACAACCCCCCTCCCTTTAATTCTACAAAATCGTATACGGGTCACACATTAGCTGCTTCTGGAGCATTGGAGGCAGTCTTTTCAATATTAAGCATGGAAAATAATGAATTGTATCCAAGTTTAAATTGTCAGGCTCCGATACATACTTTTCCATTTCAACCGATTCAATCTTATTGTAAGCAGCAGCCAATACAATACATAATGTCTAATTCTTTTGGATTTGGCGGAAATTGTACCTCTTTAATTTTTTCAAAATGTATGTAATTGATCAACAGGCAATTTCAGCTCAAAAAACACATGATTTATCTTTTGAAAAAGGCGAATATTCAACATACTTAACTTCTACTTTTCCAATTGTTGAACCAACCTATTCTGAGTTTATCCCGCTTAATTTATTAAGAAGAATGGGTAAAGCTGTTAAAATGGGTATTGCTGCAGCGCTTCCAATCATTAATAGAAACCAACAAGTAGATGGTATCATTGTTGGCACTGCAAATGGTGGTTTAGAAAATTGCATTGATTTTTTAAATCAAATTGTAGCGTACGATGAAGGAGTTTTAACCCCTACAAATTTTGTACAAAGTACACCCAACGCATTGGCAGGGCAGTTAGCTTTAATGACAAAAAATACAGGGTATAATTCAACACATGTAAATGGATCTTTATCTTTTGAAAATGCGCTCATTGATGCAAAATTATTCTTTGAAGCTTCAACCAATATAACATCGTTATTAGTAGGTTCTGTTGAAGAAATTTCTTCTTATAACTATCACATTGACATACTAGCTGGTCGCTATAAAAAAGAAATTATTAGTAACGACCAATTAATTCAATCAAATACTGAAGGCAGTGTTTGTGGCGAAGGAGCAAGTTTTTTCCTGCTTTCGAATAGCCCTGAACATGCCGTTGCTGAAATTGTAGACACGACACAAATTATTCATCCATTAACAGCTGATTTAACAACTTTAATGAATGTTTTTTTTGAAAAAAATCAACTCTCAATGGATGCAATTGATTTGTTGCTATTAGGAAAAAATGGCGACAATAGATTAGACTATTGGTACGACGATTTTCAACAAATATTCCCTGAAACACCTGCTATTAATTTTAAGCAATTAACCGGTGATTACCGTACCATTTCAGGATTTGCAACCTATTTAGGCGTACAAATTCTTACTGGAAAAATTAATGGAGCACATCCTGCATTTAACACTGATTTCCCAACAAATTGTAACAATATTTTGATTTACAATCATTTTGATGGTATTCGACACGGATTTATACTTATAAAAAAAGGGACACGTTAATGTCCCTTTCATTCATTTGCTTTTCTAATTAACAAAACTCGTTATAAGCTTCCATTAAATTTTCTGCAATCATTTGAGCTGTTCCACCTTCAATATGGTGACGCTCTAAAAAGTGAACCAACTTTCCATCTTTAAATAATGCAATCGATGGTGATGAAGGAGGGTACGGTAAAAAATAGTTACGTGCTTGAGCAGTTGCTTCACCATCTACACCTGCAAATACAGTAGTTAATTGTGTTGGAACTTTGTCTCCTTTTAACGATAGTTTAACTCCTGGACGCATATTTCCTGCTGCACAACCACATACAGAGTTGACAACTACTAACATAGTGCCTTTAGCATTTGGAACTGTTTGATCAACCTCCGCTGCACTTGTCATTTGCTTAAAACCAACGTTGGTAAGATCGTCTTTCATTGGTTGAACTAATTCTGCTGGATACATATTTCTTTAATTTGAATGTTTACGAAACAAAAATACAAATTTCAATTACCAATTATTTTATTTTATGGTTTTTTATGGTTTTCATCTATTTTTCAAGCGTTTGGTTTTGTAAAACGTTGCACACTCATTTCTTTGTCAATCGGAACCCCATTCAGTAAATGGGCAACAAATTCACCCGCTAAAAAGGGAGCTAATAGATAGCCTTTTGCACCTAAACCATTAAAAACAAATAAGTTAGAATATTTTTCATGTGCACCCATCACCGGTCTTCTGTCTAAAATTGTTGGTCGAATACCTGCGTGATGATCAATTATTGCTATTGGTTCTTTCGATAAAAAACGAAAATTAGCAGTGATTTCATCGGCACCTTCTTTCGTCGGCACTGTATTATAGGTATTCCATTGATACGTTGAGCCGATTCGAAAACTTGATTCACCCATTGGCAAAACAAAACATTTTCTATTAAGAGACTCATTTTCAGGAATTCCACTTGCTTTTATAGTTAATATTTCTCCTT
>ERZ650308.733-NODE-733-length-17669-cov-6.095719_pt1 | contig 17669 bp, 18 predicted proteins | sample MGYA00376244_ERZ650308 | MGnify/ENA primary metagenome ERZ650308 (study PRJEB26733, sample SAMN07839295) | wastewater metagenome | biome: small river; feature: stream; material: water | place: USA: North Carolina | collected 2016-04-26 ... | reverse complement strand
ACAGCGCCACAAATCGCACTGTTCAGAACATGGACGGGGCAAGGCATTGGGTTGAACCTGTAAATGCCATCCCTCCCCGAACAAATCCTCATCGAGCTGCAAGCCCGCTGCTCTGCCGTGCCAGGCATCGTCATTCCTCCGGGTGCGTCGCTCATTGATCGCGGTGACGTGGCCTACACCGAGCGAGGCGACCGGCCTGCCGTTGCCATTCTCGAAACGGGCCACCGCATCACCGCCTCGCAGTGCGGCTGCTACTGGTCCATCGCCATGCAGCCGCAGGTGCGCATCACGGCCGATAGTGCTGCCTCGCGCGACAGCGTCACCAATGCTGTCATCGCATCGCTGCAGGCCGCGTGGCCGGTCATGGGTGTCACCGTGCTCCCGGTCGATGCCAAATCTCTCGTCGCTCGCGTCGATTCATCGCCGTGGGTCTATCTCGTCCAACTCGAAGTGAAAGGGCTGCGCTGCAAGGCATACCACCTTGACCAGGCGGCGAACTAGCTATGGCTGACTGCACCAACCACAAAGTCCTCCAACCGGCACGCGACAGCGGCATCGACTATCAACCGGGCGACGTAATGCGTCTCGACGCCGCCACGCTGGATTGGTACCGCAAACACGCGGCCGACAAGATCGATCTTGAGCCCACCGACGAAGAAGCATCGCACTATGCGCTGCTCACGGGCCCATGTGGCCGCTGCGGCGCCGAGCAAACCAAAGTCGGCTAACCGCCCGCTCCACAGAACATCGCCGCCGCTGCCACGGTGGCCTTTCTCCCCATCAGCCCGCCTTGAGCGGGCTTTTTCGTTTCAGAAAGGCCCATCATGCCAGTCACCAATCAAAAGTTCGATCTCAAAGGCACCATCGCCTACAGCCCGCTCGACGCCAGCGACAAACCAACCAAATGGTTCACGCCCGGCTGTCAGGAGGATCTGTCGCTCTCGGTTTCCACCGATGTCTACGAGCACGAAAACAAGTGCGGTGCCATCGCCGTCACCGACTATCGCAAGCTCAAAAAGATGTCGCTTGGCATCAAGTGGACGCAGTCTGACTTCTCCATCGCGTCGTTCGCTGCCGCCTTCGCGGGCAAGTCCATCGCGGCGGTTGCGTCGGGCACGGCCACCAACGAGGTGATTTGTGCCGATGCCACGCAAGTCTTCGCGGTCGATGACCAACTGTTCCTCGTGCATCAGGGTGTCACCAGCCTTGTGCTCAAGGATGGCTCCGCCGCCACCATCAGCGCGGGCAACTACACGTTCGACGCCACGACCGGCATCATCCTGTTCACGGGCGGCAGCTCTACGGCGCCCATCACGGCCAGCTACAGCTACGTCGACCCGAAAGGCGTCGCGTTGCTCACGGCTGGACTGAAAAGCTACGCCCTGTCGTTCCGCGGCACCAACATCGCCAATGGCGTCGCCGGCACCATCTACTTCCCGAAAGTCTCGGTCTCGCTGTCGGGCGACTTTGGTCTGCAAACGGACGAAATTGCCAAAGCGTCGTTCGAGGGCTCGGTGCTGAAAGACCCGAACGCCACCAGCGCCGGCACCTACGGCGACTTTGGACGCGTCATCGGCTTCGGTCTGCAATAAGCCGCCGCCCGCGCCGGTTCGCTCCGGCGCACCGTGCCACCCCCGCTCGGGGGTGGCCTGTCTCACCTCACTGCCAAACCATCATGACGCCTGCCAGCATCACCGTCGTCGTCAACGGCCGCGCCGTTGCCGTGCGCGAGCTCACTGTCTCCGAAATTCGCAACCGGTTGCGGGGCGAAGAATTGGGCTCGCCCGACATCGCCGACCCGCAGTCGCCCGAGTCGGTCGCCGAATGGTTTGCCGATCAGTTCATCACTATTGATGGCGTCAGCATGCGCGACATCCGCGCCATGTCCGATGTCACGGCAGACGACATTGCATCCGCCAAACCCTCCGATCTCGGGCAACTGGTCGAGGCCATCAAAAAGGCCAATCGTGATTTTTTCGTAGCAAGGGCACGCCTCGACAAGCATCTGGCTGGCGTCGTGCCCACGCTGCCGACCGCAACGATCTCGCCACCGCCCGCCGAGATTTCGAGCGCACCGTCAGTGCACTGATCCGCGCCGGTCATACCAACGCATGGGACTACCCGCTCTCCGTGTTTGAGAGCGCCGTCATCGACATCGAAGAAGCCAACAAAGCAGCCCAACAACAGCAATGAGCGTCTATCAATACGACGTAGTGCTCAACTACGACACCAGCAAGGCCGACGCCTCGCTGGGCGCATTCCGTGCGCGCGTCGTAGCGCAGTTGGGTGATCTCTCGTCCAAGCTGTCGAAAATCGAGCTGTTCAAGGATGCGCAAGTCGATGCCAAGGCTGCGCAGCAATCCGTTGGTGAGCTCAGTACGCGTGTCAATGAGCTAAAACGCATTCTCGCCGGGTTGTCCCAAGGCGATGCTGGTTTTCGTGAGTTGCAAACTCAGGCAAAGGCTGCGACCGCTGAAATATCAGCCATGGGTCGCGAGATTTCCAGCGGCGAGAAAAAGTTTTCCAAACTGAATGATGAGGCGGGGCGCCTCAAGGATGCTCTGCAGCCAGCATACGCGCGTGTCGCTCAGTTGCGATCAGCATTTGATGGTCTTGAAAAGGGGGATGCCGCGTTTAAGGATGTTTCGGCGGCGTTGCGTGTAGCGGAGCGTGACTTTGCAAACACCGAAAAAGCGATTGCTCGTAACCAGCAAAAAATGAGCGATCTCGCGGTATCGCTCCAGGCTGCGCGTGTCAAAGTAGACGAAATGAAGGCGGCGCAAATCACGCTCGGTGAGGCGCTGAAAAAGGCAGAGGCTGGATCGGTTGGCTACAAGACGCTTTCTGACAATCTCAAGATTGCAGAAAAGGAGCTAAGGGCCGCAGAAAAGTCAGCAGCGCTAACGGCTGACCGTATGGCTGCGCTCGATGTCGAGTTGAAGTCTGCGGGTATCGACACCAAGGCGCTGGCAGCAGAGCAAATTGCATTGAGCAAAGGTTTGGAGGCGGTGCGTCGTGAGTCGGCGATTCAAACCGCCAGGCAAACCCTCGGCGTGGTTGGCGCCGACGAAGCCCGTGGCCAGATCGCCAAGCTGACCGAGGCGTACAACGTTCTCAGGGTATCCGGTACGGCCAGTGTCAATGAGCTCGCCACCGCCAAAGCGGCGCTTGATCGCAAGATCAACGAGGTCAATGCCTCCATGACGGGGCTCACTGGCTCCACCTCGGCCTTTTCGGTCGCCGCGCTTGCAGCTGCGCTCGGGGCGGGTGGCATCGCATCAGCGCTCACTTCGGCGGTCAAGTCAGCAATCGACTACGAGCAGGGTGTGGCTCGCATTTCGTCCATCACCAACCTCAACCGGGTGCAGTTGGATGAAATGGGCCGCCAGGTCGTGCAGTTGTCGCGCAGCATCGGGCTCGACTTGCCCAATGCCTTCAACGCGCTGTACGAAATCGTCAGCTCGGGCGTGCCCACCGAAAACGCCATCAAGGTGCTGGAAATCAGCGCCAAGGCCGCGGTGGCGGGTGTCGCCAGCGTCAACGATGCGTCCAAGCTTGGCGTCGCCATCATCAACGCCTACGGCTTGCAGATCGGCGAGCTGGGCCGCGTGTTCGACATTGTGTTCCAGACGGTCAAGGATGGCGTTGTCACGCTGCCGGAGCTGTCTGAAAAGCTCGGTCTGGTGCTGCCGGCGGCAAAAAATGCCGGTGTCGCGCTGGAGGAAATTTCCGGTGCTATCGTTGTGCTCACGCGTGCTGGCCTCAATGCGCCGCGCACCATGGTCGCGTTGGAGGGTGCCATCAAGCAGCTCTCCGCGCCGACCACTGAGGCCGCGGCGGCCATGGTCGAGTTGGGCATTTCCTACAACGGCTTTCTCGGCACCATCCAGCAAATTGCGGCCAAGAACCTGTCGACCGATGTCCTGCGCCGCCTGATTCCTGACGTTGAGGGTCAGCGCGCCGTGGCCACGCTCGCGCGCAACTACTCGTTGCTTTCCGAGTCGGTCGATACGGCGCGCAGTTCGGCCGGGGCCGCCAATGAGGCATTCCTCAAGCTGGCCGGCACGCCCAAGCAGGAACTGGACAAGTTCAAGGCCACCGTCGAATCGCTCAAGATCGCCATTGGCGATGGCTTGCTGGCGTCTATCCAGGCGGGCCTCCCTGTCATGGATGCCATGACCGGCAAATGGGCCGAGTGGGAGCGCTCGGGTGTGGGGCCGGTGACTGCGGCCGTTCGCGCGCTGGTGCCCGATCTGGCGCTCATGGGTGATATGTTCTCCCGGCAACGCGAGGTGATGAGTCTGCTCGCGCCTGCGCTGTCACGCGCCGGGGTGGAATATGCCGCGGTCGCAAGCAATGTTCAGGCGCTCGATGGCAAGCTGCTCTCGCTCAGTCAAACCGCACAACAATCGGCACAAGTCGCCGTCGCCGCCATCGCGCGCTATGGTGAAGCGATCGGCCCGCTCGCCACCGATGTCGGCCAGCGCCTGAGCCTGCTCGATAACCAGGTGCGTTCCGCCGAGTCTGCGCTCGCTACGCTTGAGGCTCGCCTCAAGGCGTCGGCCGATTCCGCCAAATCGCTGTTTGACCAATCGGCGCAGTCGTCGGCACAGCAATTGCAGCGTGTCATCACTGAAACCGAGCAGGCCGTCGCGCGTCGCCAGATCGGTGAAATCGAAGGCATGAAGCGTGTCGAAGCCGCGCGTGCCGATTCGTACAAAACGCAGCTTGGCCTGCTCAACGACTACTCCGGCAAGGCGCTGCTCGCCTACGATGCCGAAGCCGCAGCCCGCCTCGCGATCGCCAAGAAAACCGGCGCCGATCTGCAAAAGGTTGAAATCGAGCTGCGCGACGGTCGCTTGGCGGTGCTTAACGACCTGCGCAACAAGTATTCGCAGATCGCTACCGAAGCCGCGCAGAATGAGCTGCGCCAGGTGCAGGCCGTGCGCGATGCCGAGGATGAAAAGCGCCGCCTGCGTGAGGCGTCCGCCAACTTCACGCGCGAGCTGCGGGTTGTCGCGTTCGGCGAGGAAATCAAGCAGCTCCGTTCCCAACTGTCCGAGGCCAACGAGTATCGCCTGCAGGCCGAGCGTGCCGCCCAGGCTGGGCGCGCTGCGCAGGCCGAGGAATACCTCAAAAAGGCGTATGACCTTGAAAAATCAGCCGCCAAGCGCGCCGCTGAAATCAAGGTATCGGAGGAAAAGAAGGCCGCCGACGAGATTGCGTCGCAGGATGCAAAATCGGCAGACGAGCGTATAAAAACGGCCACCGAAAGCGCCGCCAAGATTGCCAAGGCCAACAGCGCGGCCACTGATGCGGCAGCCGTGCTGCGCTCTGCGACCACGGATCTGCAAAGCACCGAAAAGCAGCTTGAGGCCGCCATCACCGCGCGTGCCGAAGCGGCCAAAAAAGCGGGTGAGTCCTATGCCGATGTCGCCAAGTCGGCCAAGGCCGCGCTCGACGACGTGCTGGCGCAAATCAAGGCCGCGAACGATTCGCAGCTCGGCAACGTCACCATTCGTCTGGTCGCGGATGCAAAGGCTACCGACGATCAGATCAAGAATCTGCAAACCTATCTCGACGCGCGCGCACCGGTCGCTGAGGTCAAGTTGCTGGTCGATGCCGCAATCCAGCAATCACAAAAGCTGAAAGACGACATTGAAAAGGGCAAGCCGCAAGTCCAGATCGAAGCCGACTACACCAAACTCAAGGCCGACACCGCCGCGCTGATCAAGGCGCTACCGGCGGTCGGCTTGCAGGCCGACGACAAGGCGGTGCGTGAGGCCCTGAAAGGGCTGGAAGCGCCGATTGCCGATGTCAGCAAAAAGCGCATCGAACTGCAATCAAACGTCGACGAAATCACCGCCAAGCTGGTCGCGTTGAACAAGATCGAGCTCAAGGAAAAAGAGCTGACGGTCAACGTCAAGTACGTCGGCGGTGCTGGTGCCGCCACGGGTGGCGTGGGTTCAGGGTTGCCAGGCTTTGCCGGAGGTGGTCCGGTAGGTGCGCGTGCCGGTGCTGCCATCGCCGGTATCCGTGGCTATGCGTCGGGTGGCTTTGTTGGAACGGTGCCCGGTGTTGGCAATAGCGACTCGGTGTTCAAGTTGCTCAACAGCAAATCGTTCGTGCTCAACAAGGCGGCCACACAGGCGCTTGCTCGTGCGCTGCGAGGTGGCGGCGCGGGGGGTGGGTTCAACGGCTCAACCATTGATGCGTGGCAGGCGTCGATTCAGGGTGCCGACTCGTTTGCGCGTGGCGGCATGATCGCCAGCATGTTCAATGCCGGGCTGGCCGCCATGGATCGCAACATCGCAGCCTATCGCGCCAATACGCCGGCTGGGTTTGTTGAGCCCAATGCCGAGCGCGTGTCGCGCGAGTATGCGGCGCCTGAAATTGCCAAACGTCTGAGCTACTACAACGCCGCTGTCGGCAAGCGCGATCAAGGTGCTGCGGATGCTGCCAGCAACTACGCGATCGACTACGCAAAAATCCTGTTCGGACCGCTGGGCGGCATCGACGGCAAGTCGATCTACGACCAGATCAAGGCTTTGCGCGGTGACGCCTATGTCAAGGCGCGCGGCGGCAATCTTGACGCTGCTGATCTGCCCGGTGCGGGTGGTTACGCCGGTGGCGGTGTGGTCGCTGGTGGCGGTATCGTGCCCGCCATGCTCACGCCCGGTGAAATCGTGTTTTCGCCGTCGGCCGTGCAATCCATCGGGCTCACGCAACTGATGGCGCTCAATGCCAGCCGCAACGCTGCGCGATCGGCGGCCATTCTCGCCTCGGCCCGTGCGTTCGCGGATGGTGGCTATGTGCAGGATGGTCCCACGCTGGCCGGCAGCGTCGCCGCGTTTGCGCGCCGCGCGCTCGGCTCGTCGGTGGTGAACAACTCGCCGGTCAGCAACGTCACCAACAACGCCACCAACAACTTCACCATCAACGCCGGCAGCGATGTCAGCGCCAAGCAGCTCGTGCGCATGATCGGTGACGAAATCGACGCCCGAGCCCGCCGCAAACGCTGATGTTCAATTCCATGCTCATGCGCTTCAAGCGCGCCGTGTTCGCCTATGCGTCCACCATGCCTGAATGCGCGTTCTGTCGCTATCTGCGCTTCGCGCTGATCGGATTCGTGCTCGGTTTCTCGGTGTGTGGCATCGCCGTATGGGCGTTGTGGGGCGTGCTGTGATGCGGCTTTATCAGGTGCTGGCGGCTGGCGTCACGGTGCGTGGCGCTGCGCTTGCGGTGGGCGCGCGTGTCTGGCTGTCGGCGCAGGATGCGCAGGCGCTGTCGTCGCGCGTCACGCCGTGGCGGTCGGCGGCGCGCAGTCTCGCCGCCATCGCGCAGTCGCATGATCGCCTGCTCGCGCAGCCCTGCGCGGCCTGTCTCAGTCCCAATACCCAATCGGCTCGTCGATGAACTGCGCTCAACGCATCCTCTACAACGGCATCAACCTCGCGCGCACGGCCGCGCTGTCGGCGTCGAGTGTGGCGCCGGCACAGCGCACGGCCCGCATCGTGCCAACGGCGCGCTCGGGGTCGGCAGCGGTGGCGCTGTCGGGTGACTACACGGGTGCCAACGACGCCACGTTCGACGTGCAGATCATCGACAACGCGCCCACCGTGCCCATCATGTCGGCGCCGCAGTTCTCCGGCGTGGGCAATGGTGCGCTCTCGGCGCTGTCGTTCTCCGGGGCGGCGCAGTCGTTCACGGTGGAGCTGGTCGATGCGGGCAATGATGCGGCCTACGCCATGGCCGCGTTCGATGGCGTCAAAATCGTCGCGCGTGCATCTGGTACGGCGGGTAACGGCATCACTATCGAGGTGGTGCCATCGCTCACCTACACCGCGCTCAACATGGCGCTGATCGGGCCGTTGCCCAAAGACACGCGGCGCAGCGATGCGGTCGGGCTTGATTTTCAGGCGGCCGTCATGGCCACTGACAACCTGTTCCCCGCGTCATCCAAGCGCCTTGTGTTTGGTGACGACCACACGCAGGTCTACCGCCAGGCCAAGCAGTGGACGGGTACGAAATGGGAATACGTCTTCGAGCCAGCCATTGCACGCTACATCGACAAGGGCGAGGCCGTCAGCCAGGTCACGGGCACCTACACCATCCTCGTGAAGCAGGGCGCCACCACGGAAACGCTTACCGGCATCGTCACTGTGTACGACGCGCTGGTCAAGCTCAACACGCTCTCCGCGCTGGTGCGGGTTGAGGGCGTCATCGCAAATGATCGCGCGGCCAATGGTCAGGCCATCAAGGAATTGAGCCTGCGCACTGCCGCCTACGCCCAGCCCGCCACCGGCAACGGCTCGGCGTGGGCGCAGCGCGCGCGCGTCGCCGCCGTCACGGTGGCCAGCGGTGCCGCGACGGAGGTGATCGAAGCGCGCTGCTGGGCCAATGCCGCGTCACAGCACATCGGTGCCCGGCTCGGGCACGAGCTGTGGGCCGTGTCGTCGTCGCTGCTCGGCGAGCTGGGTAACTTCGCCACGGGCGACACCATCGCTCACCCCTCGGGCGACTGGTCGTTTCAGATCGTTCCGCAATACCCCGACGGCTACGGCACGCCGCATGGCGATTTCACCGTCACCGCGATCAACCTGCCGCGTTCCGGCAGCACCGAGCCGCCGCCCGTCTGCCCCGTCGCGCTCACGCTCGGCACCGCTGCGGTCGATCAGGTCATCACGCTCACCTACACCAAACGCCCGAGCACGGCCTGTCGCTGCGACGACTTGCCGGTGCCCGATTTTTCAGCCAACACCTGTCTGTTCAACGACGGAAGCGAGGCAGTCTCAATGGCCTATCCCGCGGCAATCTTGACGCGAATGGCGAACCTCTGGTCGTGGCGCGACACGACCGTATCCAAGCTCACCACCGATCACCGCCTGTCGCTGCTTGAGCGGCAGCGCGTCGCGGTGGATCTGCCTGCCGTCTGTGCCATGTTCGAGGATGCCGCCATTGCGGTGGCTGCCTCGTCCACCGCGCTGACGGCATGGGATACCGCGTTCACCGATCTGCAAAGCTATTTCGCGCCCAGTCTCGAAAACGATCCCACCGCGCCCACTTTGGGCAACGTGGTCGCTGCCGAAGCCATCTCGGCGGGGCAGTGGGTCTACATGCGTGGCGGCAAGCTGTGGAAAGCCACGGCCTACGTCAGCGGCACCAATCGCTACAGCATCGTCAACGGCTACACGTCCGCGTCGATCAGCAACGGTGCCACGGTCGATGCGGCCACGCTCGCGCTACCGGATTTCATTGGCGGTCTGTCGGGTCTCACCACGGGGGCCGAGTACGGCATCAGCACCAGCACGCCGGGCGCCATTGAAATTGTCTCCACGGCACCGGCCAACCCGACCGAGCAATGGCGCATCGGGCAGGCGATCAACGCCACTGCCATCGAGGTGGACCCGCGCTCGGGGCTGGCCGTAGGTGCCAACGCGGCCCCGTATCGCGATGCGGGCGGTATCTACACGGTGGCTGGTCTCTCGTCGCCGGCGATCCGTGCCGACGACGACATTCAGGCGCGCTACCGCGCCAAAATGGACGCCGTGCTCGCCACGGGTGGAGTGTCGCCCGTAAAAAAAGCTGATGCCAGTACCGTAAGCGGCGACGGTTGCTGGCAGGATATTCCCACGGAGGGCTATTACTGGTCCGTGGTGGGCTCGGTCAATGGCGGCTACATGCCGGCCTTCAACAACGAGCCTTACATTTCGAGCCGCAGTGTTAACGGCGTGATCGCGAGCACGCGTGAATTCGCGTTTCAGATCAACGTCAAATGCCCTGAGCAATTGAAGGTGGGCGACCAGATCATCATGGCCATCGGCAATGCCGCATGGGCGCCCACCTATCAGGTCAACGATTCCATCAACATCAACGTCGTCGCCGCGGGTGCCCTCACGCTGGCCGGGGGTGTCAACGCCAGCCTTGACCAGGTGTGGCACGTCAACGGCAGTGTGTCGGGCGCCTTTGCGGCGTTCACCGCCACGGGGGGCTCCGGCGCCTACAGTAACGGTGGCTTGGGCTTCACGCTCACGTCGGGCGGTGTGCGCTTCGCCAAGGGCGACAGCTTCACCTTCGCGGCGGAGGGCGGTCACTGGCAGTGGCGCAAGAACGGCGGTAGCTGGACAGGGCCGCTCAACATCGGCACCACAGCGGTCGTGCTGTCCGATGGCGTGTCAGCCACCATCACGCCGGGTGCGGCGCCGTCCTACGTGGCGGCAGACACTTTCAGCTTTGCCGTGCGCCAGCCCAATGCGCCGGCCGGCGTGCAGCTCCCCAATCTGCTGGCGTGGCGCTGGGTGGGCGCCACCGCCACGCTCGACCTTGACTTTGGGTCGGCACAATCTTTCGATGCCATCGCCATCGCGCGGCACACGCTGCCGCTAACGGCGACGGTCACAATCAATGCTGGCAGTGTACTCGGCGGATCTGACGCGTTGGCAGGCGCGGCACCCACGATGCACGCCGGCACCCTTGCATGGCTCGCCGATACACCCATTTCGGCGCGCTACGTGCGCATCGCGGTCACGGGCGCTGCAGGCGCGGGCCTTGGCTGGCTGTTTGTCGGTCAGGCGTTCCGCCCGTCGCTCTCGGCTGATGTCTCGGTGCGTCGTGATTACGTCATGGACCGTGGCGCCGGGCTCAATCCAGGCGCGGCGCTGTTGGCCTCGGGCCGGTCCGGCTCGATCGCGTGGACCGAAGGATCAATGAGCGAGTCCGACTACGCCGCCGTGTGCGCCATGATCGACTGGTGCAAGCAGGGTGGCGATGAGCCCATCATCGTCTTCCCGAGCCCATCGCGGCCTACGGAAAGTCTGATCGCGCGCATCGCTGACGACCAGGTCGACATTGGCGAGGTGTCCAGCTATCAGGCCGCAAGCGACGCCGAGCGTCGTTTCCATGCGTCGATTGGGCTCTCGGCGGTAGTTGCCTAGCCATGACCATTGAGGTACGCATCGACTCGCGCGGCCAGCGCGTGCGCCTGCATCCGCCCAATGCGCCGGGGGCCGATGTCTACCCGTTCCTCGACGGTGTATCGGATTGGTACGAGCAGGCATGCGTTGATCAGGTGCCCGGTTTCGAGCAGGGTGAAACGCCCACCGCCACGGTCGTGGTCAACAATGCCGGCGGGCTGGCTGATGCCGTGCTCGACTACCCGCTCAACGCCATTGCCACCATCGTGCGTGATGGCGAGGACGTGCTCACCGGCATCGTGCACCGCTACACCGGCGGGCAAAAACCGGAGCTGACCATCGAGGTGGGTGGCCTGTCGGACAACGTGCCGCTGCGCTCGTCCGAGGCGATCGACGCCTACCGCGAGTCCAAGCCGTTGGCATGGGTGTACGGCGATCTTACGCACAGCCCGCAGGCATGCGCGCAGCTCTCCGACACCGAGTTTCACTTTGCGGACCACGCCGCCACGGTCACGGCGGTGCAGATTGACGGGCAGGACACGCAGGCGTTCGCTTTCGATGTCACGGCCGATGCCACCGGCCACACGTACACCCGCATCACGCTCGCCGCGCCGCTGCCCACCGGGGCCGTGCTCACTGCCTGCGGTACCGGCAAGCGCCGCGCGCTCAATGGCGCACTGATGCAAAACCCGGCCGACATCATTGAAGACATCATGGCCGGCTGCGGCTTCGCAATCAGCGCGCCGATGGCCGCCTCGCTGGCGCAGCTCCGTGCCGATTGTGCCGCCGAGGGCTTGACCATCGCGGGCCGGGTGTCGTTTGCCGTCACCCTGCGCGAAACGCTCAACGTGATCGCGCGCTGCATCGGCGCGCTGTGGTCCAGCGAATCGTTTGTGCTCTACCCGCCTGCCGCCGCCATGACGGCGCTGCCTGCGGGCATGCAGCCGGTGCTGGAGGGGGCGGTGGTTACCGGCATGGTGGCCGATGCGCGCTCCAGCTACGACGTGCTCGATCTGCGCTTTGATGACCAGTCCTACGCCGCGCAGCACCGCCAGGCGATCAAGCTCAAGGTCGCGCCCAGCTACGGCGAAGGCGCTGCGGCGCGCATCGTGCTGGCCGGCTGGCTGCGCACGGTGGCCAGCGCCACGGCGGTGGGCAAGCGCATGCTGCGCCGCGCGGCCGGCAAAGTGTGGTTGCTCACCATCGAGGCCAGCGCCGTGTCGCCCGCGGTGCGCAAGGGTGACGTGGTTCCGATCGCATCGCCCATGCTGCCATCGGGCTGGTGGCCGGTCACGATTCTGGCCGCAGAGCGTGTCAACGGTCGCCACAAATTCACTGCCGAACTGGTCATTCCCAATGCGGTGGCACAGTTCACGGTGGTTTCGCGCACTGTCGCGGGGGGTGTCACCCAACTCGCCGCAGTGGAGGCATCCATCACCGGCAACACCGCCACCTTCACGGTCACGGATTCCACGGGCAAGCTCATGATCGGTGCGCAGTGTTCGCTCGATGGCGCATCGCCGCGGCGCACCGATGCGCAGGGGCGCGTCAGCTTCGATGGCGTCAGTGCGGGGCTGCACACGCTCTACGTCAGTGCGGCGGGCTATCAACCGTTCGAGCTGACCGTCACGCTATGAGCCGCTATCAGGTGCGGCTGGTGCCAGGTTCGCCCGTCACTGATCTGCGCGTTGGTGTCACGCTGCGCCGTGTGGGCGAGGGTGGCGGCGCCGGATCCGGCACGGGGTCCGGCAGTGGCTCGGGGGGCGGCACCGCCGCGCCTGAAATCTACTGGCAGAACTACCCGTTCCGTGGCGAGGGTGACGACGTACTCGCGTTGATCAAGCTCTCTACGCTCAACCCGGTGGGCTGCGCCACGGTGCCCGACCAATGCGCGGTGGAGCATGTGCTGTGGGGATGGGAAGCATGGCGCGGCATCGTGTCTGCTTACATCGAGAATGTTCCCGAGGATGCGGTCATCGAGTGGTCAATCTCCGAGCCCACCATCACGCCCAGCTACACGTGGAATGACGTGGCCTACACATCGCCCGGTGGCCCGCTACTGGTCAAGATTGACAACAGCGAATCGCTGCACGCCGTGGCCTCCGGGCGCGTCGCGCAATTCCGCCTCGTCGCGCCGAGCAACTGGACGGTGCCGGTGTGGCAGCTCTCCCCGATTTACGTTTCGGCCACCGTCAACGGTGTGCCAACGCGCACGCTCACGCTCAATGTGCGCGGCGAGGCATGGGACTACAGCCCAGGCCCGATTGAATAACCCAACCAGGAAGAATCATGTCCGATGCTGCCCAAACCGCCGCCCCCGTTGCCCCCCAACCCGCCACCGCCACCGAGCCCACCGTCGTCGTCAGTCTCGCGCATCTGCAACAACTGCTAGCGCAGGGTGAAGCCCAGGCCGTGAGCGTGGGCGACAAAGTCGCGGCTGTGGGCAAATCCATGTGGCAAAACAGCTGCGATTTCGTGCGTCCGGTCAACGCCGGCTGGCTGCGCATCGTGCTGATGGTCGCCCTCTCCGCGCTGGTCATGGTGGTGGGCTACAAACTGTTCGGAAGTGCCACGGCCGATAGCGGCGCGCGCCACCCGGAGGCGCTGCTGATGGTCATGCGTTTCGCGCTCGCGGCTGGCGCGGTGGCGGCGCTGCTGCTGCTGCGTCGGCTCAAGATGCCGCTGATCGACCTGCAGGGCTTGCTGAAACAGGCCGCCGAGCAGGGGCAGGCCGGGCTCGCGGCGGTGGCGGTGGCGATCGTCACGCTGGCGCTCGCCGTCATCATCGCCGGCGTGCTGCGCTAATGCCATGATTGCCGAAACCGCGCTGCTCGTGGCGCTGCGCGTCGAAATCGAGCGCTACTGGCCGGAGCAGACAATGCGCTGGCCATTCGCCACGCAGGTCGAGATTGAAAGCGCGTGGCGCGAAAACGCGCGCCTCAAAACCTCGCGCGAGGAAGGCTGCGGTTTCGGGCAGATCACGCGCACGGCCCGATTCGACACGCTGGCCGAATTGAAAGACAAACACGCCGATGCGTTTTCTGGCTGGTCATGGGCCAACTGCACCAATCGCACCTATCAACTGCGATCTGTCGTCATCATGAATCTCGACGCAGCACGCGCATTGCCCCGGATGGCCAACGCGCGCGAGCAGTGGGCCATGATCGCCGCAGCACGCAATCGCGGCGTGGGCGGCACGGTGTCTGAGTGGCGCCTGTGCCAGCGCACGCCAGGCTGTGACGCGAGCCGCTGGTATGGCCACATCGAGCTCACCTGCACCGCCAGCCGCGCGCCGCTGCCTGGTATCGGTCGCTCGGCGTGTGAGGTCAACCGCGCTCACGTGGCCAAGGTGATGGACGAAAAGCGCGGCGCGAAGTATGTGCAGGCGCTGAAATGAACCCACTCGACATCCCGCGCCAGATCATGGCGGCCGTGTGTGCTGTCGCGCTGATCGCGCTCTCGGTGTGGCTGTGGTGGCATTTCGACGACGCGGCAAAGTACCGCGAAACGGTCAAGGCGGACGCCGCCGCCACCGCCAGCGCCAAGGCCGCCGACAAGCGCCAGGACGTGAAAGACAAGGCCGCCCGCGCGGCCGAAGCAAAGGTCATCGCCGATGTCAACAAGCAATCCACCGATCTCAAAGCTGGCAAGCCTTTTGATGCTGCTGCTCGCGCTGAGTATTTCAGGCTGTGGCGCGACGCACTATCTGACGCTCAGTGACAGCGCACGCGAGCGGCTGGAAAACGACTGCCCGCCACCGCAGCAACCGCCGCCCGAATGGTTGACCTACGAGGATGACCAGGAGGCCGAGCGCCGCGCCGTCGAGGCGCCAGTGCTGCGCGCCAACGACATCGCATACAAAAAGTGCCGCAGCGCCGTGCGCTACACGCTGGATGAGCACTATCGAAATGCCAAACCTTAACCGGGAGAAGACTGCCATGAAAAAAATCACCATTGCGCTGTGTGCGCTCGCAGCGCTCGCGCTGGCGGGCTGCGGCGCCACCACGCAGCAGATCGTCGCGCAGAACGACAAACAGGTCGAGTTTGCCAAGTTCGCGCTGCAGGAAGAAACAAAGCGCGAAATCGAGCGCTACAAGCAGCACGCAGAAGTGCTCAAGGCGATCGAAAACCGCAAGGCGGAGGAGGCCAAGGCCGCCGTCGTCGAGGCCGGCGCCATGATGCGCATTGCCGAAAAAGCCGATGCCGGTGGCCGTGCGGCCATCGCGGTCAATATGTCGCACAATGCGGTCCGGCGCAAGGCATCCGCCGCGGCAGACGACAAGCCCGCCATGCTGCCCGCCAGTGCACCGATCAAGCTGCCCGAGCTGCAACCCCTCAAGACCTCGGGTGAGGTGCTGGCCGATATCGGCAAGGCTGCGCTCAACTCGCCGCTGCTGCCGACGGTGGGCACCATCGCTCTGGAGGTCGTGCGCGCCGGCACCGCGCGCCAGCAAAGCCGCGACAACGCAGCCAGCACCCAGGCGCTCTATGCGGCGTTCACCAACATCAACGGCAAAACGGTCGACGGCATGCGCGATCTCGGCACGGCGGGTATCAATGGTGCTGTGACGCTCGGCAGCATCCCGCGCATCGGCAACGTGATCGGCGACGGCAATGCGTTCTTCGGGTCGGTCGCCACGCGCACGGTCACGGTCGATTGCCCGGTAGCGCTCAACACCAGCGGCGGCAATGCGGGCAACGGCGGCAACGGCGCCGGCGGCGCAGCGGCCAACGCCAGCGGCGGCGCAGGCGGTGGCGGTGCACCCAGCGGCAGCGTTGCCCCGGTGGCCAATGTCAACTGCGTGGCGGGGAAATAATGGCCGATCACGACACCGGGGAGCGCCGACGACGCTCTGATGTCGTGGGCGGCCACGAGGACGTGCTGATCAAGCGTCGCCACCTCACGATTGCGGTGGTGTCGCTTGGCTTTCTGCTGCTTTCCAACTGGACCTTCGTCGCCTACACGGCGGGCCAGACGACCGAGCGGCTGGCGACCATTGTCGAAGTGCTCAAGCGCATCGAGAGTGTACCGTCCCGCCTCCATGTGCTGGAAGCGGCCGATAAAGAACACGAGCGTCGGCTCAATGCGCTGGAAACGCGGAAGTAGTGGCGGCTATGGCCACCACGAAAGAGGTGTCTCGACGTTCGGGTTATGAATGCCCATTGAGCGCGCTGTGATGGCCAGCTCAGGTAATTATCCCTTGACAACAAGTACGGATAGATATACAGTAGCGCCTAACGATAGGTGCTGCCATGAAATACCCGTTCAAAGACTTCAAAGCCGAATTCCCCGATGACGATGCGTGTCTAGATCGCATCCTGTCGTTGCGCTATGGCGAGCGTCCGGCCTGTCCGTCTTGCGGCAAGGAGTCGAAACTCCACCGCATCAGTGGCCGCCGTGCCTATGCTTGCCAGCACTGCGGCCACCATGTCTATCCGTGCGTCGGCACTCCATTTGAGAAGTCCAGCACTCCGCTGACTCTCTGGTTTCATGCCATGTATCTGATGACCTCCACCCGTAACGGCGTCGCCGCTAAGGAGCTGGAGCGTCAATTGGGCGTCACCTACAAAACCGCGTGGCGCATGGGTCACGAACTGCGCAAGCTCATGGCCGATGGTTTCAGTAAGCCGTCACCCGTTACCCCGATGTCCGGTCACGTTGAGGTTGATGAAACCTACGTGGGCGGCGTACAAAAGGGCAAGCGCGGTCGCGGCGCCAAAAACAAAACGGTCATCGTCGGTATCGTCGAGCGTGGAGGCAATGTGCGCACCAAGATCATTAAGGACGTAAAGCGCGACACGCTGATGAAGGTTGTCACCAAGCATGTCGCCCCCGGTAGCACCGTGTCTACCGATGAACTCCTGAGCTATCGCACTTTGCCCGCTCACGGCTATAAACACGGCACCGTCCGCCATAGCTCTTGGCAGTGGGTGAATGACATCCACCACACCAACAGCATCGAAGGTTTCTGGTCAATCCTCAAGCGCGGTATCCGCAGCACTCACGTTCACGTTTCGCGCAAGTACCTACAGAACTACGCGAACGAGTTTGCATTTCGCTACAACAACCGCAAGGCTGGTGGCGATATGTTCAATGTGATGCTGAGAAAGGTAGGCTAGCCACGGCCTTGCCGTCTACGAGGGGGCGCCTGCGGGTTGACAGCAGCGATGTCAAGAACGACATCGCCAGCGGGTGGCGCTCCAGACCAATGCCAATTCACGTTGCCCTTAACCTTGTAGAGCCTAACGCGATGACCTCCAAGAAAAGAATACCCGCTGTTTTTTAACTCAAATCTTTCTGCGCATATTTCATGCACAGTGCCAATTGAGTTTAGGTTTGCCCACTTCTTTCCGTCATGGTCGCGTACAGCGACAGTTACGGACGCCACCTCAAGCAACCACCTTTACGCCCTTGCTTTTGAGCGACGCAACGGCAATGGTCACGTTGCCAAGGGGCAAATCAAGTGCTTTAGCAATTTCGCTGGCGTTTACGGTCGTTCTTCCCAACGAGCGGATAGCCTTAATGTGCGCAAACACCGCGCCCTCAACGCTCTTGTCAACCTTCTTCACTGCAGTTGATTTACGAATAGGTGACGAACTTGGCGCATAGTCAAGTTGCGTTGCAGTCGTGAGACTTGTGTAGTGGTCGTACATTGCTATTCCTCGCTCGGTTGCTTTTCTGTCAATTTCTTGTGAGATTCCAGTTGATCTTTAAGGGCTGCTATCAACTTCGGAACAATCCTTGGCGGCAAGACG
>ERZ650308.732-NODE-732-length-17678-cov-6.185439_pt1 | contig 17678 bp, 18 predicted proteins | sample MGYA00376244_ERZ650308 | MGnify/ENA primary metagenome ERZ650308 (study PRJEB26733, sample SAMN07839295) | wastewater metagenome | biome: small river; feature: stream; material: water | place: USA: North Carolina | collected 2016-04-26 ... | reverse complement strand
GCTCATTGGTGAAAACGTTGCTGGAATCGTCACGATGGAACTCGACAATATCCTTTCTGACCTGGAAGCCATCGGCTACGCCGCGTGGCCGCTTGTTATTCCGGCTTGTGCCGTCGATGCCAGACACAGACGAGATCGAGTCTGGATTGTGGCTGGGGACGCCAACGGCTTCAATGTCGATACGCTCGGAAAGGTTCAGAACAGTATCACCTGCCCCGGCGGAAGAAGTCGGTGGCTGCCCGCACCCGGAATGGGTCGAAAGGCTGATGGGATACCCCGAGCGGTGGACCGAAATCACGGACTTGGAAACGCCATCGTGCCGCAAGTCGCCGCTGAAATCCTCCGCGCCATGATGGCTGTGGATTGTATGTCGAACACCCAGCTCTCCGACGCGCAGCGTTCGGAGCAGCGCCACGGTTCGAGTTGACTTTACGACCTGCATTCAACCTCATACAAGCATGCCTGCATTGAAGAATCTAAAGCACGAAGCCTTTGCCCGAAATGTCGGCATTCATGGCATGTCGGCAGCGGAGGCTTACCGGACTGGATGGCCGAACTGCTCTGAGGCGACGGCAGAAACGACCGGCCCTAAGTTGGCTCGCGATTCTCAGATCAATCTCAGGATTATGGAGTTTAGAGAAGAGGCAGCAAAGCGAGCGGCTGAAAAAGACTTCCTGACCGTCGAGGAAAAGCGGGCGTTTCTGGCGAAGATCGTGCGGACGCCCCTTGGCGAGGTCACAAAAGACAGCGAGCTTTGCCAAGAGTGGAGCCTGACGGATGGCGAGCGAACGACTACGGAGCGAATCAAGATGCCTTCCAAGCTCGACGCCATCAAGATCGACAACGATCTTGCTACCGATGGGGCGCAAGCGGTCGGCAACAAAGCCGTCGCGGATGCCCTGCCAGACCTCGCGGCAGTGGTGGCGAGCATCTTCAAACCAAAAGCATGAGCACGCCACACAAACCATTATTTCAATTGGTTTTCTGCGGTTGGAAATCATGGCATTTTGGATTTTGGCGACCGGGGCAGTCTGACGCCATGCGTCATGTTTATCGTTGGGTTGCGCATCTCGGGCCGTTGGAAATTCGCCGTTGGAAACAGTTATGACCCCCACCGTTACAGCCGAGCAAATGGCCGCGTGCCTGGGCGACAAGCGATGGCGGCTCAATAACCTCATGCAGATTTTGCCCGAGGACGACGAGGACGGCGGGCTAATCCCGTTCGTGATGCGTGCCGAGCAAGAGCAGTTCCTTCGCGAGCGCCACCACCGGAACTTTGTCCCGAAGGCTCGCAAGCTGGGCATGTCCACGCTGATCGTGCTCGACAACCTAGACGAGGCCCTGACGGTGCCAAACACGCATTGCGCCATTGTGGACTACCGCGAGGACGACGCTTTGAAGAAGCTCGACATTGCACGCCGGGCATGGAAAGAGGGGCCACGGCATCCGAATCCAGTAATTGCCCACATTTGGGCGCAAATTCACAAGGGGCTGAAAATGGTCAAAGACACGACGGAACGGCTCGAATGGTCGAACGGCTCCTGCATGGAGGCCTCGACTTCGTTCATGGGCGGGACACCTCGCCGCATCCATTGGAGCGAGGCAGGGCCGCAGTCTGCCCATGCGCCGGATCGTGCTCGCAAGGTCAAGAGAGGAACCCTGAACGCCATCGGGGCAAACGGCATTATCGACGTAGAGACGACGATGGAGGGCGGAGAAGGCACGCCAGCGCGTGACTTGTTCGACCTCGCGCTTTCGATGGTCGGCAAGCCGCTCTCGCGCATGGACTGGCGGCTTCACTTCTTCCCGTGGTATGGGCATCCGTCCTACGACCTGCCGGGCCACGTCCCGCATTCTGACGAGGTTCTCAAATACGCCGTCGAGATGCAGGCAAAGCACGGCATCACGCTTTCGGCCTCGCGCTGGGCATGGTATGAGAAGAAGCGCCAAGAGCAGAAAGACGACGTTTGGACGCAGTTTCCGACCGTCGCCGAGGAGGCAATCCGCACCGTCATAGCCGGGCAAATCTTCCCTGGCATGGTGACGCTCAAGGGGGCTGGCCGCATCCGACCGCTGACCATCGAGGCCAAGTATCCGCTTTGGACCTTTTGGGACATCGGCAACGATGGCCTGTCGTGCTGGCTGGGCCAACAGGTGTTCCGTGACATCCTGTGGCATCGCTTCCGGTTCACGACCGGCCAGGGTGCCGTCATGGCTGCCGAGTGGATCCGGCAAATGGAGCAAGAGACGGGGCGGAGCATCGCGAAGCATTTCTTCCCGCACGACGTGGACTATCGGGACAGGGGCTATTCCAAAACCTACCGGCAGCAGCTTTGCGACGCTGGCGTTCCGAATCACAAGATCATCACGGTTCCGATTGCGGGCGACAAGTGGGACGGCATCAACGCTGTGCGTGACCGGCTGCCGCGAATGTGGTTTGACCCTGCCTGCGAGACGCCGCAAACCGACGAATACGGCGACAAACTGCCGTCTGGCGTCGGATGTCTGAGCAACTACCGGACGCAGCCAAAGGCCGCAAGCGGGGCCATTCGCGCCCTACCCTTGCACGACATCAATTCGCACGGGGCGGACGCGATGATTACCTTTGGGGCTGCCGACGAGCAGGGTTTCATCAACTCCAATATCGAGGCCGGAGACGAGCCGCGATTGAAACGCCGCGCCGCTGTGGCAAAGTTCAGCTTTGTAGGACGATGACGCCCTTCGATCACGTCTTGAAGCTCTACGCGGAGCATCCGTGGATGGACTTCGGGGTGGATCGCTTGGCGCATTTCCGGCATGGCTACGTCGTAGCGACGCCCGAAGCGTTCGCGATGGCTCGACTTGTGCGGCGCGATTGGACACCCGAAAGGCTCAACAATCCGTTCCACGTGGAACCTGCCGCAACGGCGGATTGCTGGTTTATTTGGGTTCTGGCCGGTGATTTGACCGTTGCGGCTCGATGGCTGCCGTTTGACCTGCCGTGGCTGGGGTTTGCCCGGCGAGGCAAGGCGGCAAAGTTTGTGAAGGCGTCGAGGCTATTGAGTAAAGCGGGGCAATGAACGCAAAACGCGTGATTTTGAACGGCAAATGAACGGGAAACGCCAAGTCTTCAACGGCTAGGCAACGGAAGGCGCTGCCGAAACTGCCAAAACCAGGTTTCGGCGGTTTTGGCAGTTCAGGTCGAGTGGGAATTACTCCGCTAAATCCGCTGCGAAATGGGCGAGAAAAGCGGGTAAATGACCAGTTTCACGCAGTTTTTCCGTGGTTTGCTATGGTCACGGTTGCGCTCAAAACCGCCCAAAAGGCACAATTTAGCGCAATCGCTTTGCTCCAGAAAGCACTTGCAAAAGCCAAGTGAGTTCCGCCTAAACTGCCCATGCGGCAGATTAACCTCTCGACTTTCCTCAATTTCGGACGGCCTCTTTACTTCGGCGGTGGCGGTGGTGGCGGAATGCCAGCCTCGCAAGTCCAAGCGGCTCCGATGGCTGACACCGAAGCAGCCAAAGCCAAAACGGCAGACGCCAATCGACGGCGCATTGGCGGCGTTGATGCCCTCAAGGGCACGGCGATTGCTGATCTGGCCCAAAAGGGCAAAACCAAAACCCTCGGAGGCAGCGGCTACACTGGCGAGGCATGAGCGCGGAAATGTCCAAAGCTCAAAAGCTGTGCGAACGCTGGCAGACCATGCAGGCGGATCGTATGCCGTGGCTCGTCCAGTGGCAGGAAATCGCCGACTTGATGGCCCCGCGCTCGGCGGGCATCAGCACGAAGACTAACCTTCCCGGCACCTCGCGAGAGGCTACGCTGTTCGACACGACAGCGGGCGACGCGCTTCTGACAATGGCTGGTGGCCTCATGTCGTGGATGATGCCCGCAAACGAGCCTTGGTTTGGCTTCGAGCCGGTGCGCGAGCTTCGCGGCTCGGATCGCGTCAAAAAGTGGACGCAGGAATGCGAGGAGCTTGGCCGGGAATACCTGTCCAACTCCAGCTTCTACACCGAGTCGCACGAAGATTTGCTCTCGCATTGTGGCTTTGGCACCTCCGCGCTGTACTTTGCCCTCGAAGACGGCGAGCTTCGTTTCGAGCATCTTCCGACTGGCTCCTACTGCATCGAAGAGAACCGCTTTGGCGTGGTCGATACGCTGTTCCGTGAGTTTGAATGGTCGATTGAGCAGGTCGCCAAGCATTTCGGCGAAGAGGCTCTTTCGGCCAAAAGCCGCGAGGCGCTCAAGGATGACAAGCGCAGGCTCGCCAAGATCAAGATTTTGCACGCCGTCTATCCTCGACCGAACGACGAACGCCCGCGAGACGAGCTTTCTCGCATGGCCGATTGGGGCAAGGCGTTCGCGTCCTGCTACGTCGAGACGGCGGAAAAGAATTTGCTTCGCGAGTCGGGTTTCGATGCGTTTCCGTTCTCGGTGGGCCGTTACCTGAAATGGACGGCGCTGGAAGGAAAGACCGCCTACGGCTACGGGCCGGGCTTTGCGGCGCTGCCTGACACTCGGCAAATCAACTTCCTGCAAATGATGATGGACTGCGAAGCTGAAAAGCGCGTGCGTCCTTCCATGATCGCAGACGAGCGAATGGAGGGCGACATCGTGCTTTCTGCCGGTGGCATCACCTACATTTCGCAGGGCATGTTTGAGCCGAAGCCCATCCAGGTCGGCGGAGACTACAACGTGGGCCAAGATCGCGTGAAGATGCGGCAGGACGCCATCCGGGCCAAGTTCCACGCCCAACTCTTCAACATGTTTGAAGGCCTCGACGGCGTGAGGACGGCGACGGAAATCAACGAGCGTGCTGCCGAGAAAATCACGGCCATAACGCCCGCGTTTTCTCGTCTCGCCACCGAGAAGCATACGCCCATGCTCAAGGCTCTATTTGGTCAATGGCTCGAAGCTGGGATGTTGCCAGCGCCGCCCCCCGAAGCCATCCAGCGCATTTCTGATTCGGTCGGCATGGTGCCAAATCCGGCCATTTCGTTCTCGTCTCGCCTCGCTCTTGCAATCAAGAGCCTGCGCAACGTCGATGCAGACCGCCACATTCAGCGCATCACGGCCATTGCGCCGCTGCGTCCCGAAGTCTTGGAGCCGTTCGACTGGCTCGCCTGGGCGCGTGGTTCTGGGCGCGATGCTGGCGTTCCTACGGATTACATCCTCGATGAGGAAGTCGTGGCGCAAAACATGGCGGCGAAGCAACAAGCAGCAGCCGCGCAAGCTCAAATGGCGATGCTCGAACAAGGCGCGAAGGCGCTCGGCAGCGTCGGCGGAGTCGAAGCCCTGAAAGGAGCCGCCGCATGATCTTTGCCGCTGCCATCACTGGAACGCTTAAAGGCATCGCGGCCATTCTGTCGATGCTGGTTTGCGTGTGCGTCGTGTTCTGGATCGCTGGAAAACTTGATTGATTCGATGAAAATCACCTCTGACCATTGGCTCGAAGGCGTAAAACGTGACCTGATTCCGGGCGGTTCCGCGATGCCAGTTCGGCGTTTCCTTGTGATCCACTTCACAAGCGGGGCGTCGGCGCAAAGCTCAATCAACTTCTGGAAGACTCCAGCGGCCAAGGGCGCATCCGCTCATATCGTGATCGACCGCAACGGCACCGTTTACCAATGCCGACCGTTCAACGTCACGGCAGGCCATGCGGGCGTCTCGCAGTGGCAGGGCTTCAAGGGGTTGAATGCCTGTTCTATCGGCATCGAGCTTGCAAACGCGGGCGACGACGTGGCGCTGGCGGCTCGATATTCAAAGTTTGAGCCGGTTACGGCCAAGCACAAGAACGGCGGTAAGCCGCAAAAGTGGGAAGTCTATCCGCCCGAACAACTCGCCGCCTGTGAGGAAGTCGCTAAGGCGCTGGTGGCTCGCTACAAACTGGACGACGTAATCGGCCACGAAGACATTGCGCCGGATCGGAAGAATGATCCTGGCCCGGCCTTCCCGATGGCGGCGCTTCGTGTGGCCTGCGGATTCAAACCGGAGGTGAAGCCATGAATGACCGTTCCAAGCTCGACCTCGCGCAACCGTTCAACCGGGGAAATGACCTGTTTGAATACACCTTCACGGTCGCGACAAAGCGCCATGAGGTGCAGGCGGCGGTGCTGCGTGCCTTCAAGGAAGGCTTTAACTGCTTCCTGTTCAAGTTCGAGTTCAAGGGGCGCAAGTTCGAGGATCGCATTGCGCTTCCGCATGCCGCTGGATTCGATGAGCGCGACGCCGTGGAGATGGCCGAATATGCCCACGACCGTTTTTTGAACACGGTGAAGAAACTCGTCAAAGCATGAAACTTGCCTTTCTTGCCGCCACGCTGGCCTTGCAAGCCTGCCAACACATTTTTGAGCCTCCGATGAGCGCACCAGTCCGCAACGCGCACAAGTGGGAGATTCAACCCAATCCGCGATGGATGCCGTTCTGACATGACCGAAGCCGAGCAAATCGAAGCCAAGCGAAAGGATCGCCAAGCGCGTTTGAATGACGCTTGGGCAGACCTTGCCACAAGCAAGTCATTCCGGCTTGTGATGGAAGACGCGCAGCTTCATTTCGGCATGTTCAAAGAATCGTTTCTGCCGACTGACAATTTCAACCCGCACGCTGCCGCGCAACGCGACGGCCAGAAAAGCGTGCTGACCTTTTTCGCCCGCCGCCTCGCTCGCGGCGCGGCACTCTTGGAAGACGAAGCCGAGAGCAAACCAACGAGCGCACTCTAACCACCCATGAACATCGAAATCAAAAACGGAGTCGTCACCAAAGACGGCGACGAAATCGGAGTCATTCAAGACTCGACCTGTTACCTGACTGCGCAAGTCGGGCCTACCGTGAAAGGCGCAATCAAGAAAACCGCTGGCGTCGAACTGTCCTTTGTGGTCGGCAATGCGCCGGACGCGCCGGACGCGCCCGAAGAAGAAGACAGCGACAGCAAAGACGTTGACGCGCCCAAGCCATCCCTCGCCGACATGAGCGACGACGAATTGGCCGAAGAAATGAAGCGTCGCAGCCTGATTCAGGAAGTCAAAAACGAGCCTGTCGTAGAACAGCCTCCCGTCATCGAGCGCGATCTGTCCGCCGTCGAACGCCTGCACAAGCTCGCCAACGAGGGCCGGATTCCGCAGCCTCCGGCCAAACACCCGGCGATGGGCGACAAAACGCCCGAATATGTCGCGTGGTTCAAGGCGCACGCGACGCCCGAAGAAATCGCCGTCCGCTATCCTGACAACCGGCGCATTCCGGCATCGGTCCGCGAGTTCCAGGCTGCCGAGGAAAAGCTGAAAGGGAAACTGCCCGGCGAGAAGAAGGACACGGCACCCGAAAACGACTTCATTGGAAAGGGGGGTGACGAGTAATGAAACTCTTTCCTCGATTCTTCCTCGAAGGTGAAGGCGGCGACGGCGGCAGCAATGGCGGAGGCGGCGCTTCTGGCGGCTCTACGCTGCTCGGCGGCGCGGCTGGCGGCAGTTCCGGCTCTGGACAAGGCGACGGCTCAAAAGCCGGTTCTGGCTCAAGCGGCCACGCTGGCGACGGCGGCAGTTCGGGCGCATGGGATTTCCGTTCCTCGCTGGACGACAAGGGCAACTTCCGGCCCGGCTGGGATGCAAGCCTCCCCGATGACCTCAAGGCGTCGGCGGCTGCTCTTGCCAAGTATCCGAATCCGCTCGAACTCATGCGCGGCCACGTCAATGCCTCCAAGTTGATCGGCCAGAAAACGGCCCTCAAGGCTCCGGCTCCAGACGCCAAGCCCGAAGAAGTCGCCAAGTTCAACGCGCAAATCCGCGAGGTTCTCGGCGTCCCGGCCAAGGCGGAGGAATACAAGCTGACGAAGCCGGACAATCTGCCGCAAGGCCTGTCATGGGACGAGGCCAAGGTGGGCGACTGGCAGAAGTTCTTCCACGACGCCAACATTCCGCCAGCCGTCGCTGACAAGATCGTTGCCAAGCAGGCTGCCGAAATCGCCAGCCAAGCCGAGGCGGGCAAAGGCAAGCTCGATCAATGGGTGAAGTCCCAAGAGGCTGAACTGCGGAAAGAATGGGGCGCGGACTTCGACGCCAATCTCGGGCTTGCTGCCAAGGCTGCATCCATTGCCGGTTTTGACCTGAACGACAGCGAGCTTGGCAATAATGCAAAGTTCGTGCAGGCCATGTTGACCGTTTCGCGGCTCATCTCCCCCGACAAGCTCGTCGGCGGCGACAAGGCTGCAACGGTCATGGATGGAGCCGCACAAGCCGAGGACATTCGCCGCAACCCGAACAACCCCTGGCACAAGGCATTCATGGGCCAAGAGGGCGACGCACGCCAACGCGAGGCCGCTGCCCTCATGGCAAGGCTGCAAGGCGTCCAAGTGTCTTGGTCATGAGCAATGCTTGAAGCGCTACGCGGATCACAAGGCCGGGGCCGAAAAGCCCCGGCTTTTTTGTGCTCGCGTCTTGTTCAAACGATTGTGATTTCACTCCATTTCCGCCCGTTTCCAGTGCGTTCAGACAGCCATTGCACGGCATCTTGCCATGTTGCGCATTCTTGGCTGTCAATGGCGACTCTCAGGTGGTTGTAGATAATGGCGCGGAACATGCTGTTTTTGAGGGCTTGATGGTTTCGGAGCATAGCAGTCCCGGTAAAGGGTAACTGCAAGCTGTCTGTTTCGTCGGGAATCAGGATCATCGCTTTGATGCTTTCGCACCGCTGAAAACTCGTCGCTCGGCTGTCTCAGTAGAACACGACTCGAATGCTTTCAGCGCAGCCCTAGGCGTGAACCTAGCGACTTCTGCATGGCTGAACTGCATCCACCATGCGCCGATTATGTTTCTACTGGCCCGCGTTGCCCACTGAGGGACGCTGCCAGACTGTCGCAGGAAACTTCTACACAAAGAAGCCGACTTCCTGGTAGAAAAGTCGGCTTCCTGCGGATTGCTCGCGGATTGGGCGGACGCCCCTACCAGAGAGCAAACCTATTTGGTGAGCGCGATAATGCCGCTTCCCCTCGAATCGTCAAGCCTCAATTTCTCGTTTGAAGGTTGAATTGAGCGGGCAGGATTTGAACCAGCTCCTCGACAGGACTCGCCGCGCTGCATTACCAAAATACACTACCGCTCAATTCAGCCTTCGGAGAGCAGAGTTCATGCTTTATGAAGTCGCCAACTTCGCCCGCGTGTCCGCCCCAGCACATCAGCAGCCGGGGCAAGTCGGGAGCCACGGCTGATTCCGTGCCTACGCTTGCCGGTAAAACATGAACTCTGCTCTCAAACACCTTTGCCAAGTGACCGCCTTCTTAGGGGCGAGTGTTGACGCTAGAACGGTAAGCAAAGAGGTATAGCTTTGCCTCAAAGCGTCAACCTTGAATTTCTAAGTTGACATTCTGCAATGAGTTCAACCTAATCCTCGCAGAGTCAAAGCGGCCCGCGTCCTGCGGATACCCGCGAGAGCCAAGCAGCGGCCTCGAAAGAGACACCCGCGAGAGGGTAAATCACCCGGCAAGTCACGACTCGGACAAGCCAGTCTCGCAATCATCAACTCTTTCTCACGTCATGTCTGACGCCCTCACAACCTATTTCGAAACCGAGTATTCCAAGAATTGGGAAATGCTCGCGCAGCAGACCGATTCGCGCCTTGGCGCTGCGGTCACGCCCACGACCATCACCGGCAAGCGCCGCAAGTTCAACCAGCTCGATGTCGGCAGCATGTCCGAAGTGACCGAGCGCAAAGGGGACACGCCCGATGGTGACTCGACCGGACAATCTTACTGGCTCTACCGCCGCAAATTCGAACGCGTGATTGTGTTCGATGAAGACGACGAGGTGCAACTTGGCACCATCGCGCGCCCGAACTCCGAAGAAGTGCAGTCCATGACGGCTTCCTCGAACCGCACGAAGGATGATGTCATCATCCAGGCTTTCGACGCCACCCGCTACATCGGCGAGAACGGCACCACGTCGGACAGTTTTCTTGCTGCGATGTCCATCGCCGTCGATTACGTTGCTTCTGGCTCGCCCGCCAATAGCGGCCTGACGCTGGCGAAGATCGCCCGTGCCAAGAAGCTCCTCGATGAGCAGGAAGTCGAAGACGGTGAACGCTACTTCGTCCATGCGGCGCAGCAGCTTCAAGACATGCTCCTGGTGGACAAGATGACCTCCGAGGACTACGCCAGCGTGAAAGCTCTGGTGGACGGCAAAATTGACCGCTTCCTCGGCTTCAAGTTCATCCGCTCCGAGCGCCTGAGCCGCAACACCTTGACCGATGTCCGCACCTGCTTTGCGTGGCACAAGTCCGGCATCAAGTTCGCGGAAGGTGGTCGCAATGTCCACATGGACGTGCTTCCCTCGAAGCGTCACTGCCAGCAGATTCGCGGCGTTTATCGCTGCGGTGCTGTTCGCACGCAGAACGAAAAGGTCGTCCGCATCTATACGGACGAAAGCCCGTAACCCAATCTTGAGCGGGGGTCGCAAGGCTCCCGCTCTTTCCTCCCTCGTTTTAATCTTCATCTCCTCACGATTATGGCTAACGTCTTCACTGATTTTGCAACTGCTCAACTTGCGGCTGTCTCCGACATCTCGCAGGCCCCCAATCTCCGCTCCTACGGCGGCAACCTGAAAGTCATTCAGGTCACGAAATCCGCCTACACGGGCGCGACCGCTGACCCGCTCTTTCTGGTTCGCCTTCCTGCCGGTGCGCGTCTCATCCCTCAACTGTGCTCCGTCGATTACGGCGATCCTGGCGACGCTCTCACGGGCAAAATCGGCACCTTTACCGATGCCGCCACGCCCGCCGCGATTGACGATGACGTTTACGGCGCTGGTCTGGCGCTCGGCAATGCTGCCGGGCGGAAGGCCTTCACCGAAGCGGGCACCGTTGGCGCTGGCATCCTGACGTCTGCCGCTCTCACGCAGGACGCTTGGATTGTCGTCACCTGGACGACCGCAACCAACGCCGCGTCTCACACGCAGGTCTGGACGCTGGCCTATACGCTCGCGTAATCCCTCTCTCTTCCGTGGTGGTAGAGTCCTCGCCCTCGTCGCTCTCTCGCAGGGCGGCGGGGGTTCTCCTTTTTTGAGCCATGACCAAAACCGAAATCTGCAACTTGGCGCTCTCGATGCTTGGCGCGAACACCGCGACGGACATCGACACCGACACGACCCCACAAGCGGAGGCAACGCGGCGCTGGTTTGCTCCGGCCCGTGATGAGGCGCTGGCCTCGCATCCGTGGAACTTTGCCACAACACGCGCACGGCTGACGCTGACTTGGACGGACCTTGTTGGCGTGGCGCTGACTGACAACGGTAGCGGCTTGATTCGCGTCGCGCACACAGGGCACGGATACCAGACCGGCGAACGCACAACCTTCAAAGATGTCGAGGGCGTAAATGCGAACGGATCATGGTTCATCACGCGCATCGACAACGACACGTTCGACCTGCAAGATTCGGTGTTCAGCGGATCGCACACAAGTGGCACGGGTTCGTTCATCCGCGTGCCTCTGTTCGGCTGGGACTACCAGCACACGATGCCGGATGACTGCTTGCGCGTCGTCCGGTTCAACGGCCTCGAAGGCAACGAGGAAGACTCGCAGCCGTTCGTGGTCGAGGCTGACAAGCTACTGACCAACGCCGATGTGGTAGAACTTCGATACATCTACCAGCACACGACCGTTGCCGAGTGGCCTCAAGAGTTCATCAATGCTTTCGCGCTCTTGCTGGCATCGTATCTCGCTGCCGAGATTGTTGAAAGCAGCGGGCGGGCTGAAATGCTCCGCAAGCAATATGAGGGCATTGTGGCACCTCAGAAGCGCCGCAACGACGCACGGGCCGGAAAGGGCCGCGTTCTCCAGCCAACCTATGACTCCCAACTGGTCGCGGCTCGTCGCGGCTTCATACCGTAATGCGATCACTTCACGTCAATTTCAACGGCGGCGTCTTCACTCCTCTCATGGAGGGACGGGTTGATTTCGAGCAATACCGCTCCGGCTGCCTGCAAATGGAGAACTTCATTGTGCGGCCCTACGGCGGGGCCTTCAAGGCTCCGGGGACGCAGTATGTTGGCGAGGTCAAGGATTCATCCTCGGCCACGCGCTTGATTCCAATTCGCGTTTCGACCTCGGAAAACTACGTCCTCGAAGTCGGGGCCGGTTACTTCCGCTTTTGGAGCGACGGCGATCCAGGCGCATATCTGCAAATCCGCTCTGGCTACTCTGTCCCGGCTCACTCGACCTCGACAACCTACTACCTCGGTGACTTGGTGACGAGTGGCGGAACGAATTACGTCCGCGTCGCCAACGACGAGGCAACCGATAGCTCGTTTGCGTCGGCGCTCTCGGCTGGCTATTGGTATGCGCTGACCGGCAGCGTGATCGAGTGGCCGAACGACTACACGGCGGCAGAATTGCCCGTGATCCAGTTTCAGCAGGTCGGCAGGTTGATCGTTTTCGTTCATCCGTCGCATCCGCCTTTGCTGGTGGAGTCCGTGCCGGTCGACACCCTGACGGGCAATTTCATCCGTAACACAGCATGGAGCGATGCCGCCACAACGGCGGTCGATTACTCGTTTCTCGTTCAGCCCATCAGCTACGTTTTCCCGCCCCTCAAAGAGCACGATCTAAGCCGCGACGGCTACACGGTCACGATCTCCTATGCTCATTCTGCATGGGCTACGACAACTTATGCGGTCGGCGACGTGGTGGTGGAAAACAGCCTCGCCTACATTTGCCTAACCGCGCACACGAGCGGCACGTTTGCGACCGATCTTGCGGCGGCAAAATGGCGGCTCGCGACGGGCGACGAAGTGGATTACAATCTGACGGCCTCTAGTGCGTTGGTCTTCACCGGGCTTGACGTGGGCGATCAATTCATCGTCGAGCCGTCGCTGTATCGTTATTCGAGTGGTTCGCAGCCTCGCGGCGCTTCGCTCAACTTGTGGACAGGTGGGACACCCGGCACAGAGTATACGCCTTCGCAGGCCATTTTCATCCAAGGTGCCTTTACCGTCACTTCATCGTGGAAGTCGAACGAGTCGCCGCTTGGCGCTTTGAGGCTCGAACGCTCAAACGACGGCGTGACGTGGGAGGTAGCTCGCGAGTGGACGTTTGCGGATGTGACGCAAGGCACCATCGTTTTCGATGACGAGGCAACCCCGGCTGGCGAGTGGTATCGCCTTGGCGGTTACTGCCAGGCCCTTTCCAGTTCGCCGGCCTCGATTCTGCTCGAAGCGGCTGACGCGCAAATCAAGGTTCCCTTTACGGTCCTTTCTGTCACGTCCGCGACGGTCCTCAAGGCGCGGAACAATCTGCCGCATGGTAGCGTGGTGCCGTCTTCGGCGGTCGGCATTGCGGCCTCGGCCTTCTACACCTCGGCGTTTTCGGAAGATAACGGCTATCCGGCGGCGGTTGCGGTTCACAATTTGCGACTGTGGTTCGGGGGCACCTCCAAGGAGCCGAATCGCATCAGGGGCAGTGTCGTTGACGACTTCTTCAACTTCCGCACGGGCGAGGGTGACAACGACGGCTTCGATCTTGTGCTGAACAGCAACGAGGCCAATCTGGTGCGCTGGATCGCCTCGTTCCGTCAAGGCCTGGTGATCGGCACGGCTGGCGACGAATGGACGATTCAGGGTGGTGGCGATGGCTCGGAAGTGCTCAAGCCTTCCAACGTCCAGGCTGTGCGCCGCAATCGTGCCGGTTCATCGACGGTGCAGCCGGTGCAGACCAAAGACGCGCTGCTTTGGGTTTCTCCAACCGGGCGCAAAGTGTTCGAGTTCGCTTATGTGTTCTCGAATGACGCCTACGAGGCAAATGACATGGTGCTCCGAGCGGAATCGGTCACGAAGTCGGGCATTGTCGAGACGGCCTACCAAAGCGAGCCGGACCCGGTTCTTTGGTGTGTGACTGGCGACGGTCGCTTGCTGGGCTTCTCCTACAACCGGGCCAATCAGATCACGGCATGGTTTGAGCGCACAACGGACGGCAATTTTGAAAGCATCGCGACATTTCGAGGCGACGGGGCGGCGGATCGTGTCTGGATGATCGTCAATCGCACGATCAACGGCGCAACGAAGCGATACATCGAACGCTTTTACCCGACCGCGCAGGCCTTCGACTTCGACACGGCAACGGATTTTTGTTACCTCGATTGTGCCAAGAAGATCACGCAGGCCAGCAGCACGGCGGTTTCAGGCCTTTCGCATCTCGAAGGCGAGGCCGTCAAGGTATGGGCAAACGGGACGACCATCGAAAGCAAGACGGTTGCGAGCGGGGCCATTACGCTCAGCGCCGCCGCTACGTCGGTCATGGTCGGGCTACCCTACACGGCCAAGCTCCAGCCAATGCCCTTGGAGTTCATGCTGCAAGATGGCACCGCCCAAGGGAAACGCTTCAACGCCTACGCGATGCAACTCTTGTTGCGGAGTTCGCTCGGCGGAGGCTACCGGCACGCCACGGGCGGGACGCTGTATGCGGTGGAGTATCCGGCTGGGACGACCACGCCGTTTTCTGGTCGCAAAGATCAGCAGCTAAAAAAGGATTGGGTGGATGCGCTGACGTTGACTTTTGAGCATTCGGACCCCACGCCCTTCAATATGCTTGGCTACGTTCTGAAATGTGAAGTCTCCGAAAAATGAACCTGCTCCTTTTGCCTCCAATGCTGGCCGTCTTCGGATGGGATGACCTCATTTATTACGCCATTTTGCTCGGCACCACGGCTGCCACGACTTATGCGTCCTATTCTGCCACCACACAAGCGGCTGATCGGCAGGCCAAAAATGCTGAAGCACAGGCCGCTCTTGAAGCGCAGCAGGCAGCGGCAGAGCGGGACGCAGCGCTTCGAGCCAAGCAATCCGAACAACGCCGCTTTCGCCAGCAGCAGGCGGCAGCAATCTCCGGGCAAGGCATCCAGTTCGCCGGAACGCCGCTCGACATCTTGGCGGATACAGAGGTGCAGAGCGCCCTTGAACTGCAAAATATCGACTACGCAAATCGCATCCAGCAAATGAACATTGCCAACCGGCGCGAGTCTGGCTTGTCGGACGCGGCAGCCAATAAACCCTCGACCGGGGCCACGTTGCTTGCGGCTGGCTCGTCTCTGCTTTCGCAGGCTGGCAGCGCCTATGCTTCGCAGCCTCGGACGCAAACCACCACGAAAGCCTGACCATGCCTCTTGTGCCTCTCGCTCCCATTGCTCGCCCGATTCAGGGCGTGCGCGTCCAAGCCGCACAACAGGCCGTCAATACTCGCGCCGATCAGCAGCGCGTCCAGGCCATCCAGCAGGCGGGCGGCGCTGTCGTGGGTTTGCTCGACCGCTACAACGAACTGACGGACACGCGGAACCTTGTCGAGGCCGAAAACGAAATGCGGAAGGCCACACAGGACTTTAACGCATGGCGGCTTGATCCAGCAAACGCCGACGAATCGCAATGGCTGCCAAAATGGGAAGAAACGCAGGCCGCAGTTCAGAAAAAATTCGACGGCCTCAAACTCTCGGATCGCGCTCGCCTCGGGCTGTCTCGCTCGTTTGGGCAGTGGTCGGATGGGCAGACCATCAGCCTGCAAGGCGACGTGTTCAAACAGGGCGCACGACGCACCAGCGAGGCGCTGCAACTTCGCGTCAAGCAGGCGGTCGATTCGGGCGACGATGCTCTTGTGAGTTCGTCCTTTGACCAAATGAGCAAGCTCGGCGTGATGTTGCGCGAAGAGGCCGAAACTGCCAAGTATGACGCGCTCAAGCGGTCCAAGGAAACACGCCGGAACCAGCAGGAAATGCAGGCGGAGGCGATTATTAAAAATCAAGGCCTTGCGGGTGTAAATGCTGCAAACGCCATATTTGATGAGTCTCCAGATTGGAAGCCTGAAGAAAAAGCTCTCAAAAAAGCAGGAACAGAGCGGGCAGCAGAGTTTGAAAACCTTACTGTTTTGGCGGTAGATAATCCGCGCATGGCAAAAGAGTTGGCACTTGAAGGCGAGAAGGCTGGTCGCATTTCAGCGCCTCAACGCATTCGTATCATCGACGCAGCAGATGCGACTTTGAATGGCCTGCGTGCTTCCAAAGTGCAAAATCTTGCGCATTTCGTTTGTCACTTTGTCCGTCTGTATCTCTAGTATTGGCAAGCATGTCTTCGATGTTTCGACCACTAAGCTTACCATAATTATGCGTTTCGTTAAATTTTACCACATCAAAATAAACCGATCCATTGGCTTCATATCCAAATCCGTTATTGATGATGCCTTTCACAATTTCGATTTGTTCGATGATATGCCCAGTAGCTGTAGGTTCTATACTTGGAGGTAAAAAATTAAATTTATCTAAAATGGTATGAAAATCAACGGTGTACTTTTGTACGATTTCCATCGGCTCCAATTGTTCCAGACGCGCTTTTTTAGCAATTTTATCTTCTCCATCATCCACGTCATCTACAATATGTCCAACATCAGTAATGTTACGCACATATCTTGTTTTGTATCCTAAATGTACTAAATATCTAAATATCACATCAAAGCTCATGAAGGTTCTAACGTTGCCTAAATGCACATTGCTATATACGGTAGGTCCACAAACATACATCCCTACATTTCCTTCATGTACAGGTGTAAAAAGTTCTTTTTCGCCCGAAAGCGAATTGTAAATCTTTAGTGTTTGCTCTTTGTATAATGACATATTTATTATTTTTAAAATGCAATTACTTGCTTTTAATTTCAATCTAGTTTATTGGATTAAAAAAACGGTATTAGTTAAAATCTAGTTTCTAATTGAATGAATTCTAAGAATTCTTTTCGAACATTTTCATTTTTAAATTTACCACCATATTCAGCAGTAACTGTGCTACTGTCAATGTCTTTTATTCCTCTTGAATTCACACACATGTGCTTAGCATCAATGATACAAGCAACATCGTCTGTATTCAAAACTTTTTGTAATTCGCGCACAATTTGAATGGTTAAACGTTCTTGAACTTGTGGTCTTTTAGCAAAATATTCCACAATTCGATTCATTTTTGACAATCCAACAACCGTTCCGTTTGAAATGTAACCGATATGCGCTCTACCGTAAATAGGCAATAAGTGATGCTCACACGTTGAATATACAACGATGTTTTTTTCGACTAACATTTCGTTGTATTTGTATTTGTTTTCGAAGGTAGATGAGCTTGGTTTTTTTGCAGGATTTAATCCGCCGAATAGTTCTTTCACGAACATTTTGGCCACTCTGTTGGGCGTTCCTTTCAAGCTATCGTCAGTTAAATCAATACCTAAAGTATCCAGGATGTGTTCCACATCTTTTTTAATGCGCTCTATTTTTTCTTCATCAGAAAGGTCAAATGCATCCGTCCTTATGGGCGTTTCTTCGTTTGTAGCAATATGATTATTGCCTATTTCTTCATTAATTTCGTCTCTGTTTATCATGATGTATTTGACTAATCTGTTTTTTTTGAAAATTATTAACCGCAAATATAATTAATATCTAAGTAAAAAGAAACTATTAACTTAAATTTAAAAAAATCGACAACATAAGTAATAATTGACTGATTTTTACTAAATTTAGCCCCTTTTAATTCCCAAAACCGATGAATAAAAATATTTTTTCGTTACTATTTAGATATGCCCATCATTACTTTAACATCTGATATAGGCCAAGAAGATTTTATCATTGGCGCTATCAAAGGGCAAATATTGTCAACCATTCCGGGTTGTACGATTGCAGATATCACGCATTATTTAT
>ERZ650308.731-NODE-731-length-17688-cov-7.534169_pt1 | contig 17688 bp, 12 predicted proteins | sample MGYA00376244_ERZ650308 | MGnify/ENA primary metagenome ERZ650308 (study PRJEB26733, sample SAMN07839295) | wastewater metagenome | biome: small river; feature: stream; material: water | place: USA: North Carolina | collected 2016-04-26 ... | reverse complement strand
CGTGCCAAAGTTGCTATTGCAAATGGATGCTTATGACGGATATTCAGTAACCCGCATTGCTATGCAGTTGATGGCCCTGACATTTTTGCGAACATCCGAATTGATATCAGGTCGTTGGGAGGAAATTGATTTCAAAAACGCTGTATGGCGAATCCCACCGCATCGCATGAAAGTCAAAATGCGCGGCGAGCATTGGGTGCCGTTGTCAAAACAAGCTATCTATCACCTCAGGGCGTTGCACCTCTTAACAGGTCACAACGAGTTTCTATTTCCAGGTGCGCGCGACAGGACTAAGCCAATGTCAAATAACACCATTCTTGGCGCGTTAAAGAGAATGGGATATCTCGGCATGATGACTGGTCACGGGTTTAGAGGGCTTGCATCAACTGCTTTCCATGAGGCAAATTTTCGCGAAAAACATATTGAAGTTCAGTTGGCCCATCTAGAGCCTAATCGGACTGCTGCAGCCTATAACCACGCTAAATACTTTTCTCAAAGAACTTTGATGATGCAGTGGTGGGCCGATTTTCTCGACTTGGCTCGACAGGGTGTTGTTCTGCCACTGCCTAAGTTGCCTGCTGGTTACTCAGACTAGAAGTTGTTGGCGTGGAGCTACTTGAAACTGTTTGGAAGTTACGTCTTATTAACTGATTTGTAGTTGATGAGCCTAGACTTTATCAACTGCCCAATGACAGCATTAGGCTGGAAGCAGCCACTGAACGCGTTAGTTCTTGAGGTCAGCTCACGACCAAGTGCTGACATTAGCGACATCGACTTGGAGGTCTGGTGCACAGCAGTTTGGCGTTCATGGTTAAGTCATGAATCTGAGGCCAAAACAGATTGTATTCATTGCGTCGGTGAATTCGGGATGAATGCAATAATTAGTATCAAGTACGATGCGGTTACTTGTAAACACTAATAACGTAATCGTCCATCAAAAACCAACGCCTACTTGATGGGTACAGAGTTGCGCAATTGCGAGAGGGAAGTCTGTGTGGCATGACAACGAAACTACCGTCGACTATTTGAACTTCGGTGTCGTGGCAGATGCGTGTGCGAAGTTGCTTCAACAAGCTCGCGGGGAACCCATATCTGTCGGCATCTCCGGCGGATGGGGCGCTGGCAAGACCTCGCTGGTGAAAATGGTCGCGCAGCGCCTTGAAGCGCTGAATAAGCCTGGTGAAAACACGTACGTGCTCGTCACATTCAACCCGTGGCTCTACCAAGATTTTGATAGCGCTCGCAATGCACTTCTGCAATTGGTAGGCGACGAAGTCCTTGAGCGAGCGAGGAAGGATGACGTACTGTACGAGAAGGCCAAGCGCCTTCTGAAGCGCATCAACATACTGCGACTTGTCCAGCTGGGGGGCGAAGCTGCTGCTACCTATTTCACCGGTGTGCCGGTTGGAATGGTAGGTCGAGCCATGCAGAGGTTCGGGCTTATTGGCAAGGGTGATGAAGACGACAAAGATGCTCAAGGCAAGGATAAGAAGGAAGGCGGGGATAACCTCCTCCAACCGGCCGAACCGGTTTCTCTGCCCGGTGAAATTCAGGCATTCCGATTGGCACTTGAGGCCTTGCTGGATGAACTAAAAATTACCTTGGTAGTTTTCGTGGATGACCTCGACCGCTGCTTACCTAAGACGGCGATTTCGACGCTTGAATCCATCCGCCTGCTGCTCTTTATCAAACGCAGCGCATTCGTGATCGCTGCAGATAATGACTTCATTAAAGGGGCTGTTCGGGTTCATTTCGCCGGGACTGGCATCAAAGATGAAGTCGCTACGAACTACTTCGACAAGCTAATCCAGGTTCCTTTGCAGGTTCCGAGGCTAGGGGTAAACGAGGCCAAGGCGTACATCGCGCTTTTGCTTATGCAGCGAGCAAGAGAGGACGACGTCTTCGACCAGATGAAGTTCGAAATTGCTCTGGAAGCCGTGTCTAAGAGACTACGAGAAGCCTGGCGCGGCGATTCGGTGACCCTGGAGTTTCTGGAAGCGCAAGTAGGCGTCGGTAACCAACACATGGTCGACTTGATGAAGCTTGCTGACGGGCTTGCGCCATTGCTGACAAGGTCTCTTGCAGTTGATGGAAATCCGAGATTGATGAAGCGCTTCCTAAACACCGTCTTCCTGCGGTCCAGCTTAGCAGAACCCCAAGGCATCAAGCTTGACCTTGAGGCACTTGCGAAGTGGCATCTGCTCGAGCGTTGTGCGCCAGCACTTGCCACAACGCTGGCCAACATGGTTACGTCCGAGTCTGACGGGCGCGTGGCTTCTCTGAAGGCTGCGGAGGACGCCACCGCCTTGGGGCTGGAGCTTACAGTGCCCTTCGATGCCAATGATTCGTTTGTGCGCCAGTGGCTTGGACTTGCCCCGCAGCTTGGCAGCGAGGACCTTCGTCCATTGCTTCACCTTAGCAGGGACACTGAAACCCGCGACTTCGGCAACGACAATTTGACGGTCGTTGGTCGTGACCTTCGCGACGCCCTTGCGGCGGCTACTGGGCGAAATGCACCCCTGACAGAGGCTATAACCAAGGCCGGTGCGACCCAGGCTGGCTTGGCAATGACTCGAGCATGGGCGCTCCAAGCATCGAAGCGGACCTGGCGCAGTGCAGCCGACGTGCTGATGCTTATCGAAACCTGCAAAGTGTTCGCGCAGCATGGTGCTACGGCGGCAGAGCTGCTTTCCAAAGCCCCCGTTGCCTCGATCGGCAGCGGGCTCATTCCGGAGCTCGCCGCTCAGGAGTGGGCAAAGCCCGCACTGGAAGAGTGGCTCGCTCATCCTGATGTCGACAAGGCGGTAAAACGTGCAATCGAGCAAATGAAAAAGAGGGGGGGTTAATGGGGACGTCTACTTCGAGCAAGGGAGGCGGACCGCGTTCTCCATTCGACCCCGAGTGGTTAGAAAGCCCCGAGGGAGGAGGCGGCGGTGGCGTTGGTCAAGGTAGTGACGGCGAAGGTGATGGCGCACCACAGGGAAACGGGGAACAGGATCAACCTTTGCCAACCTTAAATCCCTCGCGACGGCTTGCTGGAGCCCGGACCGCAATGTCTGGATCTCTTGGGGGAGGCGGAAGAGACGCCTTCAAGTCCGCTGCGAAGCGAATGGTTGGGCGAGGGATGGGTGGGCCTGCCCGTGCTGCCAACACCATGCGTTCTACGGCGCAGGGAGCCGGTGCACTGGGTCAGTTCCTTATCCAAGTGCGTGATGGAACCGACCCAGGCGTCGTCAACTGGGTTCAGCGTGTCCGCGCGGCCAACCTCTCGGCGAATGACCTCATCCTGGAAGTCGTCAAAGAGGTCATCCCGAATTCAGGCAGCATTGATGAAGAGTCGCTTCGTAACGCAGTTACGGAGACGTTCTCCATGCTGTACGAAACGTCGCCCGATATCGACATCTTCAATCTGACGGACCAGCAAATCGGAGACATTATTGGCTTTACCGTCGCCAACGACATCTGTAATCGCGTGGACTTGCTCCTCGGCCAGAGCTATGAGAAGCTGAAGTACCCCCCGCAGCAGGTGCAGTTGTGCCGCAATGACATTCGCGAATACGTGCGCGGGCTGGTGCGAGTAGCGCTCGACAAGTTAGGGCCAAGACCCGTCGATTCCCACGGGCTGGCCCGCGACGTCCTTGCTGCAACTTTGGAGGTGTTCGGCGAATGAAAATCTTATGCACAAGCGTTGATAGTCTGCCGGCAAACCTTCAGCCGGATGAGCAGGCCTTCTCGTTCTTTAAACCAGCCGGTCGCGAAGGCGTCGGCAACATCGCCAACAAATGGAAGCGCTTATTGAAGCGCAAAGGCTTCGCTCCCGATGCCGCGACCTGGGACTTCGTGCAGGTCTGCCTCGCCGTCTGCGCGGCCGACTTGGCTTGCCCAAGAGCGACTAGCGCAGATGGTTGGACTCGCGTCATTGAACTAACCGTAGGTTTGCATGAGCCCATGCGGTGGGTTGGATTCGAGGAGCACCTTGCAAAGATGCTCAAGCTGCTGACGGGCGACTATTGGACGCTCCATTTCGTCGCAGGGGGTGAGGCACCGCCCGCTGGCAGGGTGACAGTAGTGCCGCATGATTGCGTATGCCTGCTTTCCGGTGGATTGGACAGCTTGGTCGGGGGCATCGACCTCGTGTCCCAAGACCGACAGCCAGTCTTCGTTTCTCAACTCGCCCACGATGACTCGCGTCGACAAGTGTCATACGCGGCCCGGCTGGGCGGAGCCAACGCACATTGGCAGTGGAGTCACGGCATCAACTTCCCTGGGGCTCGTGAGCCATCTACGCGTGCTCGGTCCATGGCCTTCTATGCTTTTGCTGTCTTGGCTGCTTCTCGGATTGAAGGAGAGCGTGTTCAGGTGTTCGTGCCTGAAAACGGATTCATCTGCATCAACCCGCCTTTGGTGCCAGGCCGTGTGTCGAGCTTGAGCACCAAGACCACCCATCCCCAGTTCATTGCGATGATGCAGGAGCTGCTGGACGGGCTCGGAGTCGGCGTGGCGCTTGAGTTGCCCTACAGGTTTAAAACTAAGGGGCAGATGCTTCAAGAGTGCCGCAATCAGTCACTCCTGGAAGAGCTTGCATCTGGTACCACAAGCTGCGGTCGCTTCCGGACCTACAACCGCACCCACTGCGGGCGTTGCGTCCCGTGCATGATTCGCAAAGGGGCGTTCTATGCATGGGGACCGGACCGGGATGGAACGAACTACGTCCACGACTCCCTTGCTGAAGCAGACAAGTCCAGTGGACCCGACGATGCAATGGCGGCCGCGCTCGCGGTGCTCACCGTAGAGGAACGAGGACTCGACCGATTCCTGGGTGCAACGCTTGGCTTTGCAGCTACGGACGAACGGTCTTCGTATCGGCAGGTATTGAGCGAGGGTTTGGCTGAGGTCGAAGCGGTTCTGCGGAAGGATGGCGTGCTTTGATGGACTTTCATTGCCACTTGGACATTTACCCGAGCGCAAAAGCGGTCTCTGAGGAGGCTGCGCTTCGTAACGAGTTCACGTGGCTCGTGACCACCAGCCCTCGAGCCTATAAGGCCACTTCAAAAGTTCTTGGCCATATTCCGCGCGTACTCATAACCCCTGGGTTGCATCCCGAGTTGGTTGAAAGTCGCGCTGGCGAGCTTTTTCAACTGCTTGAGCAAATGGAGCGGGTAGCAGCTGTGGGCGAAGTCGGCATTGATGGCTCCTATCGCTTCAAATCGAGCCTGTCGGAACAGAGGCAGGTTTTTGATGCCATCGTGTCGCGCAGCAGGGAGCTCGGCGGCAGAGTCCTAAGTATCCATTCACGAGGTGCCGTAAGGGAGGTTCTGTCTATTCTGCTCAAGTACCCCGGATTCGGCACTGCTGTACTTCACTGGTTTACTGGGACCATTGCAGAGATGGAAGCAGCCTACAAAATGGGGTGTTGGTTCAGCATGGGGCCTGCCGCGTTCGAAAGTGCAGCCGGTCGCGCGCTCGCCGCTAAGCTCCCGCGCGACAGGGTCGTTCCCGAAAGTGATGGACCGTTCGCCAAAGAGAATGGAGCAACTGTTCAACCGTGGAGCATGAGACGAACTGCCCATCTGTTCGCCCCCCATTGGGAATGCACGGAGCACGAAGCGTTGGCAACGCTAAATGCCAACGGGCAGAGGTTGTTACACACAATGGGCTGGACGTCTTAGCAAGTCGAAAAAAGCGGACGGCCGTCCGACCTAGTTGAGAGTCTGCGTTTGACCTGTTCGAGTCCACCTGCAAACCGACATCTATGTCTGCTCCCGCTGCAGTGCGGACATAAAACATATGGCCGCAATAGGCTGGAAGCTACCCCTCGTTGGTTTGCATGTGGACGGCAGCATCTGACCCGTTGCGGTCTGTCGCAAGTTGAGAAAGTAGACGCTCAACGCATGGGTTAACCGGCGCCGAAAGCCGGAGGCTGGAGGAAACCGACATTGACCATCAAAATCGCGAAGCGATGGCCAATGTTGGCGTCCGCGTTGAACTCAAAGTTAGGCTGTGGAGCGTAGGCACGGTTGTTTGTTGACGATCTTGTTAAACCGGTTGCGACATTCTTCCCTCTTCAAAGGCATTGAGAACGGGCATTTTTTGAAGGGCTTCCAACAAGGCTAACAGTTTGATAAACGCGTCGTTATCCTTGGGGCAAATCACTTTTGAATAGCCACTCAGATCGGGGCCATGCATTTTTTTTGGGTCTGGGTGACCCGCAAAGAGTTTGGGCTTGTCAATGGGGAGCTTGGCGACCTTTTCAATAAATTGTGAGTCCATGCTATCTACCATGCGCAGATAGTAGTTGAGCGAAATGTCGCTATCACTACCAACCAGACAGGGGAAAGATTGACCATCTTGCGATCCAACTCCGTAGCAATTCATGCTGTACATCAGCAAGCCAAGTGAGTTTGGCCATATGGCCGATATTTCTTTGAGCGCCGCTTCCTTTGAGTGCATTGACCATATGCAGCAGCTTCCTTCCACGAGAATCTCCCATATAGGGGCAGCCTCTATCTTTGCGATGCCAGACCAATAACTAATAGCCGCCTCACGCCAGCCGGGAAGAAGTTTTCCTTGTTCGCTAATGATGTCACTGATCCAAGCCGCATCAACCTTTGTTGTTCTTCTGGCATAGACACCAACATCAGCCAAATACTCGTCGATGAAGTGGCCACCCCATTTGTTGGATGTCCAAATTCTTGAAATACTGTCAAGATCGTTGAAGACAAAAATGCCACGTAGCCTTGAGACACTACTTGGCGCAACAGCCATGCGCACTAGCTCAAGCGAAAGTTCAGCCTCCAACCTACTAGCAGATGAGTTTTGGATCATCGATGCAAGCGAGACTGAGATAGCGAACTTACGCTCCCCTTCGGGCAATAGGTCAACGGAGTCGAATCCACCCCGAACTATGTTCCAGAGGATCGGCGGGTAGTGATGGTCGAGATAGACATGACCTTCAAAAGTACTCATGTTCGTAGGCGTGACGAGTGGACCTTGCTCTTCTCTGATGGAAGCCTAACCTGGAAGTGAGCGGCCTGCGAGACATTTCGCGCAGGTCCGCTCGACTGCCGGTTTAGAAGGGAAGGTTAACGAGCCCCCTGTCATTTACTTTTTTGGGGATTGCTAGATTTGCTTGGTTTAAGAGACGGAGTATTCCCTGGTGTGGTTTTGTTATCCCGGTGCCGCTGATCCGGTTTTCCTGTTGATTTTGCTATCGGCTTGGGTCCTGGTTTAAGTGCCATGTATGCTCTCCTTTGTGAATTTCCAGTAATACCGCATGTTATTCTGACCCATTGTGCCCATCCTTACTACACGCCTCGCCCCCTCATTCGCGCCATGATTGAAATCACCAATCCGCAGATTGGAGAACGCATTTACGACGGGGCCTGCGGCTCTGCTGGCTTCTTGTGCGAGGCGTTTGATTACATGCGCCCCAAGGCAACCAACGCCAAAGATCTAAGCACCTTGCAAGAGAAAACCTTCTACGGCAAAGAGAAGAAGAGCTTGGCCTATGTGATTGCGATCATGAACATGATCTTGCATGGCATCGAAACGCCAAACATCGTGCACACCAACACGCTAGGCGAAAACATCAACGACATTCAAGAACGCGACCGCTTTGATGTGATTCTGGCCAACCCGCCTTTTGGCGGCAAAGAGCGCAAAGAGGTGCAACAAAACTTCCCCATCAAAACAGGGGAAACGGCTTTTCTGTTCATGCAGCATTTTGTAAAGAGCCTGCGTGCAGGCGGGCGGGCTGCGGTGGTCATCAAAAACACATTCCTTAGCAACACCGATAACGCAAGCGTGGCTCTACGCAAGTTGCTATTGACCGAATGCAACCTGCACACTGTGCTCGACTGTCCCGGCGGTACTTTTCAGGGGGCGGGCGTCAAAACCGTGGTGCTGTTCTTCACCAAAGGCGAGCCCACAAGCAAGACTTGGTTCTACCAACTGGACCCCGGCCGCAACATGGGCAAAACCAACCCGCTGAACGACGCGGACCTGGTGGAGTTTGTGCAGCTGCAAAAGACGTTTGCCGACTCGCCCAAAAGCTGGAGCGTGGCTGCCGACACTGTGAATCTGGACACGTTTGACCTGTCGGTGAAAAACCCAAATGGCGGCGAAGAAGTGGTGCACCGCAGCCCGGCGGACATCCTAGACGAGATCGCCGCGCTGGATGCTGAGGCGGCGGAGGTGTTGGGGAATATTCGGGGGTTGTTAGCGTGAAGGCGGGGTGGACAAATAAGACCCTCGCTGATGTCTGCACGGTATTTGCTGACGGCGATTGGATTGAAAGCAAAGACCAGTCAACTGATGGGATTCGTTTGATTCAAACGGGCAACGTAGGTGAAGGCGAATTTAAAGATCGCAGCGACAAGGCTCGCTACATCAGTGAAGAGACCTTTGCACGCTTGCGATGCACAGAAATTTTTGAAGGTGATTGCCTAATTTCGCGTCTGCCAGACCCTGTGGGTCGAAGCGCAATCCTGCCCGACACTGGCGAACGAATGATTACGGCAGTTGACTGCACCATCGTCCGCTTTGATCAAACACTTTGTCTGCCTACATTTTTTAACTACTACTCGCAGTCAACCGAGTACATCAACAACATCGCAGAGCGATGCACTGGAACGACTCGAAATCGTATCAGCAGAAGTCAGTTGGGCAATACGACTTTGCCAATTCCTTCAATTAAAGAACAGCACCGCATCGTCACCCTCCTCGACGAAGCCTTTGCCGACATCGCCACCGCCAAAGCCAACGCCGAAAAGAGCCTCCAAAACGCCCACGAACTTTTTGAAAGTCACCTCGACGCGATCGTTACCAACGCACAGACAAACGGCGAATTAGTCCCCTTGAGTGAACTGGCCACAGACATCACGGATGGCGATCACATGCCTCCGCCGAAAGTTGAACAGGGTTTACCTTTCATTACCATCGGCAACATCGACAAACAAACCAGAGTGATCGACTTTTCAGACACTTTTCAAGTACCACGTGAATATTTTGATGGCTTGAAAGCCAACAAAAAGCCAATGCGTGGCGATGTGCTTTACACGGTCACAGGCTCATTTGGCATTCCCGTCTTGGTTGAAGAAGATAAAGAGTTTTGCTTTCAGCGACACATCGGCCTGATTCGCCCCAAAGCGGATGTGGATAGCACCTGGCTTCATTACCTACTGCAATCGCCGCAGGTTTTTAACCAAGCGGCGGATGGCGCTACCGGCACTGCACAAAAAACGGTATCTCTCAAAGTTTTGCGCAATCTTCAAGTGCCAAAGACTTCCACCAAGGAACAATTGGCTCATGTTGAAACACTTAAAAGTGTAGAAACGGAATGCCGTCGACTCGAATCCATCTACCGCCAAAAACTAACCGCTCTAGAAGACCTCAAGAAATCGCTTCTGCACCACGCCTTCACTGGGCAGCTATAAGACATTAATCATGAACGAAGCCGAAACCCGAGCCGAACACATTGACCCAGTTTTAGCCTCTGCAGGTTGGGGCTCAGTTGATGGCAGTAGGATTTTGCGTGAGCACCACATCACACAAGGTCGTTTGCAAGGCGCAGGTCAACGTGCGCGAGCAGATATCGCTGACTACGTGCTGGTATATCGAAATACAAAACTGGGCGTAGTAGAAGCAAAAGCCTGGGACAAGCCACTTACTGAAGGTGTTGGACAAGCTAAAAGCTATGCGTCAAAGCTTTCTGTTCGGTTTACATATTCCACCAATGGTCAAGGCTTTTACGGCATTGACATGCAAACAGGTGCAGAAGGTGAAGTTCAGAAGTTCCCTTCGCCTGATGAGTTGTGGGCACAGACATTTGCTGAATTGAATGCGTGGCGCGACAGATTTGCAGCCGTTCCTTTTGAAGACAAGGGTGGTACTTGGCAAGGCCGGTATTACCAAGACAACGCCATCGCAGCGGTGCTAAAGCGAATCAGCGAAGGGCAGGATCGCATCTTGCTCACGCTGGCAACAGGCACAGGCAAGACCTTCATCGCGTTTCAACTAGCGTGGAAGCTGTTTCAAAGTCGCTGGAACTTAAACGACTGGAAAAGTGGTGGCGAGCCCACACGCCGCCCACGCATCCTTTTCTTAGCTGACCGCAATACTCTGGCAGATCAAGCCTACAACTCGTTCTCTGCATTTGCAGACGATGCCTTGATGCGTATTGACCCAGCAGACATCCGTAAGAAGGGGCGTGTTCCAAAGAACGGCAGCATCTTCTTCACCATCTTCCAAACCTTCATGAGTGGCCCACCCAAGGACGGGAAGGCATCTCCCTACTTTGGTGAGTACCCACCAGACTTCTTTGACATCATCATCATTGACGAGTGCCACCGTGGTGGTGCGAACGATGAAAGCGCATGGCGCGACATCCTGAACTACTTCAGCCCTGCCGTGCAGCTAGGCTTAACAGCTACTCCAAAGCGCAAAGGCAATGCAGACACCTACGCCTACTTTGGCGAGCCTGTGTATGTGTACTCGCTGAAGGAAGGCATTGAAGACGGCTTCTTGACGCCATTCAAGGTTCGTCAAATCGCCACGACGCTGGATGACTACGTCTACACCTCTGATGACGAAATCATTGAAGGTGAAGTGGAACAAGGTAAGCGCTACGAAGAGAAAGATTTCAACCGCGTGATTGAAATCAAAGAGCGCGAGGCCTATCGCGTCAAGCAACTCATGAGCATGATTGACCAGCGAGAGAAGACCATCGTATTTTGCGCAAGCCAAGCCCATGCAGCAGCTGTGCGCGACTTGATCAATCAAAACAAAACCAGCACGAACCCAAACTACTGTGTTCGTGTGACTGCAAGTGATGGCGCACTGGGCGATCAGAACCTTCGTGAGTTTCAGGATAACGAGAAGACGATTCCCACGATCCTGACCACTTCACAAAAGCTGACTACCGGCGTAGATGCTCGCAACGTGCGTAACGTGGTTCTTTTGCGCCCCGTGAACTCCATGATTGAGTTCAAACAAATCATCGGCCGTGGCACACGCTTGTATGACGGTAAAGACTATTTCACAATCTATGACTTCGTGAAAGCGCACCACTTGTTCAGTGACCCTGAGTGGGATGGTGAGCCGATAGAACCTGATACGCCTAAGGCTCCAAAAGACTATCCGGCTACTACGCCAACACCCAAACCTGCTGACGAAGGAAAACCAGATCACGAACCGCCAAAGCGTATCGTTATCAAGCTGGCTGATGGCAAAGCTCGCACCATACGCAGCATGTCTGCCACGTCGTATTGGGCGGGCGGCAAGCTGGTCTCAGCAGCGCAATTTATGGAAATTTTGTTTGGAGCATTGCCCGAGTTCTTCAAGGATGAAGACGAGTTGCGTCAAATTTGGAGCGTGCCGGGAACACGCAGAAAACTACTGCAAGGTTTGACTGAAAAGGGCTTTGGCGCTGAACAACTGGCAGACATGCAAAAAGCCATCGATGCAGAGAACAGCGACTTGTTTGATGTACTCGCCAACATCCGCTTTGCCGTTTATCCAACCACACGCGCAGAACGTGCGGAAAAGGCGCGTACGCATCTGAGTCATGACTTCAACGACAAACAACAAGCGTTCTTAGACTTTGTACTGTCTCAATATGTGAGCCAAGGTGTGAACGTTCTTGATGACACACAGATCAAACCATTGATCGAGTTGAAGTACGGCGGTTTATCAGAGGCAATGGGCTCGTTGGGTAACCCTGCTGAGATTAGGCAGGCGTTTGTTGGATTTCAGAAGTTTCTTTATGTTTCATGACTGTTTTTAACCAGAAGCAGCAGCTCACCAATCACCGATTGCTGACTCATGGCGACCATACTTACGTTAGGCAACCAAGCTAAGCGGAATAGTTCGAAATCCGGCTTAACGATACGCACTGGCTCGGAGCATATTTCTAAACACAACAGGCTCCACTTCTGGAGAGCAGATTTTCGTATCTCAATCGAACAAGCGGGAAACTATTCATATGCAGAAAAACATATCAATCGACAAAAATGCCGTCAGCCGCGCAGTCAGTTCGTCACTTCCAGCCTACTACAAGGAAGTAAACACAACTGGATATGACGGTACCACCGAAAGGCCTGGCACATGGGAAGAAGATGAAACGCTATGTAAAGCGTTGTACAAATCGAAATATGTCGCCAGCCATTTGGACTGGATCTATGTAACCGAGCTCATATATTCAGTGCTCGACAACAATCCGCCGTTAAAGGCTGCTGACTTTGCTGAGAAGATAGAAGATCTTATCGTTGCAACAGCTAGTCGCCGAGATTACCTTGCGATTTTCCCATTGAGCTTCAAACCTGCAATCACATTTAACCTTGCGAGCATGCAAAAGTCTGTGGTCAAGCGCAAGGCAATTGGAAGATTCACCCTCTCCCCTTCTGCGCCAACGGTTAAAGTTTTCAATAAGATCACTGCAAGACATGGGTTTCCCGAGCTGAACGAATTTGATTTCCAGCACGCGATGAAAACATCTAATAAGGCATTTTCTCGCGACATGATGGTGACTTTCGATGTCCACGGGGCAGAAGATCAATTACGCCGTGTTGCTGACCTTGAATTCACCCACTTTCGTCGTCTCGTTGAGGTATTCGGTGTTCTATTCGGGAACGCTTATTCTGGTTTTACCTCGGCGACATCAGTCAATCACTTTTTCCTACTGAACAAAACTACTGGTGAGCTCAGGCGATTTCCGACTAGGGCACCATCATTAGTCGAGCTCATCCTAGACAAAACGCTATTCCAAGCCATTGGACACCCCAACTTCAACAATTTTTTATCGAAAATTTCTTCTTCGAACGAAGGCATGTACCAGCGAGCGACGAATGCGATCAAGTTCTTCTCAATGGCGTTCAACGCCAACGATGACGTGTCAAGCTTTCTGTTTTACGTAATTTCGATGGAATCCATCTTCTCGCGAGACAAGAACAATCCGATTAAGGTGACTTTGGCTGACTTCGGCGCTATGCTGTGCTTTCCCCTCGCACAGAGGCTTGAAGCACATGAAAGAATCCGAAACGCCTATGACCTCAGATCAGCTATCGTGCACAACGGGACCTCGTTCGTACCTCGTAAAGAGGTCAGAATAGCCAAATTACTCGCAGCTCGAGCAATCTACGCCAGTCTGTACTTATGTCATCAGTTGGGGGAAAGTGGGAAGGGCACACTCGAGAAACGGTTCTTTGATCATCTACGAGATCAAAAACTTGGGCTAGTTAAGGCCATGGTGCCGAGTGAACTCTGGGCTCTTCCTGAGATCGTTGATCTAGAGAACGAATAGGCAGTCAACAATGCGCGAGCCCTGATACAGTCAACATTAAACTGTTATTTTCGATATACAACAGAGGTCTGCAAAGTTACGATGATCTATAAGCTGACTATGAATGTCAGCTTTCGAGCTTTTGAGGCATTCGCCGAAAAATTAAGCTCTCTCTCTTGCTTACGATAGTCGTCAGGAATGAAAAGATCTCGGCAAGCTGCCGATCATGTCTGAATTTCGATTGCGACTGGTGCTGCAATCTGCTGCGCGACTATCGCATAGAGATCCTGCTGAACATCTGGCGCATCGATCGATACAACTAGGCTGTACCTAGCCGATCTCTCGAACCGCCCATGGCTAGGACGATTACGCCACCATCCCATAGCAGGAAAAATCGCCAACTGTCCACGGTTGGCAAGTGCAGCGGCGGTTCCAGTCCAGCTATCGCTGACGAGCGATCCACGAGCGCGGGCGCGTTCACCTATCGTCCAACCGGCGTCGGCGACACCAGTAGTGGGAAGCCCTTGTTCTTCTGCTGCGGCTTGAGCGTTGATGCGCCCACGAAAGGATGCCTCGGTTTCTAAGGGGCGCCGCACGGCGAATCGCAGCGCATGCGACTGATACGCATATTTGTCGATACCGCCACGCTCGCCAGGGTTGGGCTCAATGAAATACGAAAGCGTAACCCGAAGCGTCACTTGCGCGTCGCCAAGAGCCTGAAGCTGCTCTGTCGGCCAGGGCAGATCGTGCAAATGCATATCACGGGTACGGACTTCCGAATCTACCTTATGGTATGGCTGCAATTGATCCTGCACAATCAACGTGAGTGAGTTGCCTGCGCTGTACAACGCCCGCTCAAAATTGGGAACGCCGTAGCCGCAATGCCGGAGTAGTTGTCGGATGTTAGTTTGGTTGCGGAGTCCGTTTGGAATATAAGCGTCGAGCATCGGCTGCGTCCATCGCGCAGAGTGGACCATCAAAGCACGAATGGTTTCAGGCCAAAAGCTAGGATATGCGGCTTGGATTCGAGCCGCCATGCCCGCAGCAAGAGCAGTAGATGCACTTGTCGCCCAACTCAATGTGAACAGGCGCTCGTGGGGCTTGTGGTTAGTCGTCAGAAGCGATAGGCTGTCCAACTGACTTGTAAAGCCAGTCCCATCAATAGCCACATTACCGCCCTCCATCACGATATCGGGTTTGAACGGCCAGCCAGGCTGCCAAGTCGACGATGTCGTCGTATAAGGACTTAGACCACCAGCAGCAGCGATTGGAGTGTACTCATGACCAAAGCCCTCAGAGATCATCGTGAGCTCAGAGTACGCGCCCACTGTGACAGCATTCCAAGCTTGCCCTGGATCGTGTACTAGATTCGTCGAAAGACTAGCTGGGTAGTCACACCAAGCATTCGGATCTTGCGAATTTCCCGCGCAAAGTACAAACAATCGCGGTGTTTCACCCTGTCCCTCGTAATCGCATGCGAGTCGATCGACTTCCGCAGACCAAGAGGAGGGGCGCCCTCGATCACGACCATCGGTGGATGACACTGCCATCGCGAATACACGACGTCGATCTTGTGCAGTAATTTCTACACGCGCAACGGCTTCCGCTGTTATTGCACCGTAGGACTGTCCGTCATTGTCGCCAGGCCCTTGCAAAATCTTCACTGATTCGAGACGATGGGGAACAGATAGAACACCATCATCTGAAAGCGTTGATGTCAGGTCACCGAACAATGCCAAACCAGCCAATTCGGTGCCATGGCCATTTGAGTCATCAGTTCCCCAGCTAGGTTCTACAGTGTGGACATCTCCACCGTTGACCATCTGAGCCAACAATGGGTGTCCTTGATTAACCCCTGTATCCAGCAAAGTGACATAAGAGTTACCCGCATGCTGATGTATCAGACGACCCTGCAAGTTTCCGCCCCAATCAGCTTCTTCTTCAAGTGGAAGCGCTGCGAAGAACTCTGCGGTCGTCTTTGCTCTCCGCAACTCGGCCACCATATTCAGAACTAGCGAGGCCTGAAGTAGCTGCTCTTTGCTGCCGTGCATCTGCACGACCGAGCGCTCCGGAAAGTACAGCGCTTGCTCCTGTACAAGTAGACCTGCCATTTCACCTACCTTGCGGAAGTCAGCAATAACCTGCTGCCGATTGTCGCCAGCGGGAAGCCAAGCCTCCCACCAGATTGCCTCGGCGTCGTTGGCTGGTAGCGCCTCGAAACTGTCTGTCCACAAGGACTCAAACGTAGCCACACGCACTGAGCGAATCGCATCAATCAACGGTTGATTGTCACGCGAACGTCCTCCAGCGCCAGTGCGATGCTCGGCGTAGGCTTCTATCAACCTTTCAAAGTGCGTTAGCTTCCCCTGGGGGACAAAAACGGTGGCCAGAACTTGATTGCCCTGCTTCCTAACGTTCATGAGTTCAATGCCTTGCCTATCGCGGGCTAAGCTCTCGGCAGCCAACTCAACGCCAAATTGACTCTCGAACTCAATCTGGATGCCGATTGCTGTTTGCACTTCTAAAGCCTTCTGCTCGGCCACCCGCTGAATCTGAACCGCCTCTACCTCTGCAAACTGTGTACGTAGTTCATACGCGTGTTGCTCACGAGGTTGATGTGGCACTGCAGCTCTGGCGATAACAGCTTTCTTAGCGGTGTACCCCTCAGCGGAACGTGTGCCCTGCGGCAAAAGATGCTGTCGCTGTTGCGGATTCTCTGTAGCCATGCAAAAAGAACGTGCTTATTCTTTGCTGCCAGCGGTACGGCGACGCACTGCTTGGCGTTGCTGCAATAGGATGCGCAGCGATTTAGTTGGAATAATCTCCTGATCTTGCATCACAGCTTCTTTAACCGCATCGTCGATCGCTCGCACAATCTCCGCATGGCTTAAACCGGTTGCATCTTTTGCAAGATCTGCAAGGTCCCTTTTCGACCTTACATAAACTGCTAGCCGCAGGAGCAGAAGTGCTCGAACCTCCACCGTAGAAGGGACGTGGTACTCAACCACATCATCAAAGCGCCTGAAAAGAGCTTCGTCCAGAATGTCTGGGTGGTTGGTCGCGGCAACAATCACGCTGTTCGAATCATCCTGCTCAATCATTAGCAGGAAACTGTTCAAAATTCGACGGATTTCGCCTACATCATTGGCCATTCCTCGCTGACTGCCAATCGCATCAAACTCGTCAAAGAAATACACACCTCGAGTGGCACCAACAGCATCGAAGACTTGACGAAGCTTTGCAGCTGTCTCGCCCATATACTTTGTGATGAGTGAGTCCAAACGTACTACAAAAAGCGGAATACCTAGTTCGCCAGCAAGTGCCGCGGCTGTCATCGTCTTGCCGGTACCTGATGGGCCAACAAGTAGTAGTTTGCGCCGCGGGCAAAGTCCGTGACTGCGCAACTTTGACAGATGCATTTGCTCTTTGAGTACGCGCTGCAAGCTCTCGTGTAACGACTCAGAGAGCACCATGTCGCTCACACGGCGCGAAGGATAGGAGACAGTAAGTAGTCCTGCAAGCTCGCCTTTAGGTCTAGCGATCGGAATAGTGCCATTACCGCTGGCGTTCCGAAGAGCCTTCGCAGCGTCAATTAATTCGCGCAGTTCCTCGGCCAGTTTTCCATGACCTTGTTTCGCCTCATGTGCGGCCATCTGCATGGCCACCGAGTAAAAGTGGCGATCATCACCCTCCGCGTGAGAACGCAGCAGTGCTTTGAGTTGATCGCCATTTGCCATTATTCCGCTATTGTCCCGCATTCTGTAGACCTACTCAATCACCGTCGCCGAAGGGCGCATTTCGGGTTTCAGATCGAGGCTGTCTTGTAGTCAAAAACAGACTGTTCGCATTCTAAAAATTTAAAACTTAACTGTAATTTCAGGTAAGTGGGTTCTTTGATTTTCTAACGTCCACAACATCACGAAGTGAAGGCGTCAATGGCGACTTTCTGAAAAACTCATATAAATCAAACACATGCAAATCAACTCAGTTCTAAACTTAACTGTAAAAATTCAAAACTTAATTTCAATCGACAGCGCGGCTGACCTCTTGAAATTCATCAAGATGGCCTAAAATTAGCACTCAATGGCAGGGAGTGCTAACAGCGCCCCGCCAGTGGCTTAATCGGCGTCCAGCGTGTCTGGGCGCTTTGCTTTCAAACCCTTAGTTCCTATTTGGAGATGCAATGAAACTTCGTCCTCTCGGCGACCGCGTGATCGTTAAACGTATCGAAAGCGAAACCAAAACCGCCTCTGGCATCGTGATTCCTGATTCAGCTGCTGAAAAGCCTGATCAAGGTGAAGTTGTGGCCGTGGGCCCAGGCAAGACCAATGACAAAGGCGAGACCAAAGCTTTGACAGTGAAAGTCGGCGACCGCGTGTTGTTCGGCAAGTACAGCGGCCAAACCGTCAAGG
>ERZ650308.730-NODE-730-length-17688-cov-50.808144_pt1 | contig 17688 bp, 10 predicted proteins | sample MGYA00376244_ERZ650308 | MGnify/ENA primary metagenome ERZ650308 (study PRJEB26733, sample SAMN07839295) | wastewater metagenome | biome: small river; feature: stream; material: water | place: USA: North Carolina | collected 2016-04-26 ... | reverse complement strand
TTCCTAATAGCTTTCCAACGATTGCCAATATTGGCAATTTAGAAAAGAAACTCACTTACGATAGTTATGATAGTTCAGGGAATCTGACCCAGTACACTCCTGAAGGAGGCACATCGGTGACTCTCCTTTGGGGTTATAACAAAACCCAGCCTATTGCCAAGATTGAAAACGCTACTACAGCCCAAGTAATGAGTGCTTTGGGAGTCAGCGACCTTAGCACTGTAAACGAATCTAATTTAACTGCTATAAATGCTTTAAGACAAGGGTTACCCAATGCGATGGTAACTACCTATACTCATATTCCACAAGTAGGCGTATCGAGTATTACTGATCCTAAAGGACAAACGGTATATTATAATTATGATGGACTAGGCAGGTTACAGAACGTCAAAGATGCACAAGGTAATATTTTGGGTGAGAATCAGTACCATTATAAAAATCAATCCAATCAATCATTGTTTTGAATCAAATAAAGAGAATCATTATGAGCGATAAAAAAATATCAATTCAACTCTATTTAAGTTTGGCAGTATTCTTTTTAATGTCAAACACCAGTTTTAGTCAAGTGCTGATGTATTGTAGTAATAACAATTACTCTTTTGCCCATTTACACACCTATCTCTACATTGATGCTGATAGGGATGGTTATGGGAGCACTCAAAAATCAACAAGTTTGCAATGTACCTACAAAGTGCCGAGCGGATATTCAACATCTAATACTGATTGTAATGATTCAAACGCTACTATTAATCCGGGCACAATATGGTACAGTGATGCTGATGGGGACAGCTATGGAAATGCTGCTAGTACTACCTCTTCTTGTACACAACCCACAGGTTATGTGAGTAATTACAGTGACTGTAATGATTCGGATGGTTCCGTGGCATTTACCTCGCTTTGGTATCGTGATGCCGATGGTGACGGGTATGGAACCAGTAGTGTAAGTACCACATCTTGTAATCAGCCCGCTGGTTATGTACATAATTCAAGTGATTACAATGATGGCACGGCAAATATTACCAATATTGCTCCCCAAACGTTTTACAGGGATGCCGATGGAGATGGATATGGTAGTACTTCGGTAAGTGTGTATTATAGCGTTCAACCTTCGGGCTATGTGACTAATAATTCAGATTGTAATGATGGAGATTCAAGTCTAAATCCCAATACACCTTGGTTTAGAGACAATGATAGTGATGGATATGGAATAGGAGGACCAGTGTTTGGTTGTGCACAACCTTCAGGTTATGCAAGAAATTCAGGAGATTGTAACGATTATGATAGTTCATTACATCCAGCTACGGTTTGGTACCGAGATGCTGATGGAGATGGGTATGGAACCAGTAGCACCACTACCGCTTCGTGTACCCAGCCTACAGGGTATGTACGTAATGCTAGTGACTACAATGATACCACTGCCAATATTACCAATATTGCTCCTTCCACCTTTTATCGTGATGCCGATGGGGATGGGTATGGAAGTTCGACCGTAACGGTATATTATAGCGTAAAACCAGCAGGCTATGTGACTAATAATTTAGATTGTGCTGACGGTGATGCTTCGATCAATCCAAACACAGTTTGGTATAGAGATGCCGACGGTGATGGGTATGGAACCAGTAGTACAACCACCGCTTCGTGTACCCAGCCTACGGGTTATGTTCGTAATGCCAGTGATTATAACGACGGAACGACAAACATTACCAATATTGCGCCTTCCACCTTTTATAGAGATGCCGATGGTGATGGATATGGTAGTGCTTCGGTAACGGTCTACTACAGTGTTCTACCAACAGGCTATGTGACAAACAGTTCCGATTGTAACGATGGTGATTCCAGTCTAAATCCAAATACCCCATGGTTTCGTGATAATGATGGCGATGGATATGGCTCTGGTGGTGCTCCAGTATTGAGTTGTACCCAGCCTACAGCCTATGTTCGCAATTCAAGTGATTATGATGATTCAACATCTAACATTACCAATATTGCACCTTCCACCTTTTATAGAGATGCTGATGGGGACACCTATGGTAGTCCAACAGTAACGGTCTATTACAGTGTTAAACCAACAGGATATGTAACCAATAACACCGATTGTAATGACGGAGATGCTACGCTGAATCCAACCACAGTTTGGTATCGTGATGCGGACTCAGATGGATATGGAACTTCAGCCACGACCACTGCTTCGTGTACACAACCTACAGGATATGTACGCAACTCAAGTGACTATGACGATACTACTGTAAATATAACCAACATTGCCCCTTCTACGTTTTACAGAGATGCCGATGGGGATACCTATGGAAGCCCAACAGTAACGGTATATTACAGCGTGAAACCTGCGGGTTATGTAACTAATAATTTAGATTGTGCTGACGGTGATGCCACATTGAATCCAACTACGGTTTGGTACCGTGATGCGGACTCAGATGGGTATGGAACAAGTGCTACCACAACAACTTCGTGTACCCAGCCTACAGGGTATGTGCGCAATTCAAGTGACTATGACGACACTACGGTAAATATTACCAATATTGCTCCCCAAACGTTCTATCGTGATGCCGATGGTGATACTTTCGGAAGTAAAACAGTAAGTGTTTATTATAGCGCCAAACCTACGGGTTATGTAACCAATAACAGCGATTATGATGATGGTACAGTAAATATTACCAACATTGCCCCACAAACGTTTTATGCCGATGTTGATGTTGATGGTTTTGGGAATCTAAATTCAACCATTTATTACAGTGTGATACCAACTACAGGTTATGTTACCAATAGTTTGGATTGCGATGATACTAAAAACAACATTAACCCGAACACCAAGTGGTATGCTGATACCGACGGCGATGGACTGGGTGACCCTGCTAGTTTTGTGACGCAGTGTACGGCGCCAGCCGGATATGTGTTGGATGCTACCGATAATTGTCCGTTAGTATCAGGAACAAGTAGTGATTGTGGAGGACTTGCTAATCCTTCTTTAGATAAAAACTACATTATTACCAAAGCGTATAAGGTAGCCAGCACAACTGCTATTGCTTCACCAACACCAGTTCAAGCTACAGTTGCTATTACCTATTACGACGGACTAGGCAGACCCATACAACAAATTGCCAACCAGCAATCCAATACGGGTAAGGACATTGTAACCCACATGGAATATGACACCTTTGGAAGACAAACTAAGGAATATTTACCTTTTGTGGGAACCAATCGCAACATGACCTACGATAGTAGTGCTCAAAATAATGTATTGGCGTTTTACAATACCCCTAATTATGAGAATACAGCTAATGCATTCTCAGAGAAAGTACTGGAAGCCTCTCCGCTTAACCGAGTATTGAAACAAGCGGCACCTGGTACTGATTGGGCTTTAGGGCAAGGACACGAAATAAAATTGGACTATCAAACCAATATCGCTAGTGAAGTTAAATTTTTTAAAGCTACCACAACTTGGAATGCTACTACAGGAGTGTATGATACCACTTTAGACAATGCATCAGGAACTATTTTTTATGAGCCAAATCAACTCTACAAAAACCTGACCTTTGATGAGAATACCATTGCTACACCAACCGAAACTAATGGGTCAACAGTAGAGTTCAAAAACAAAGAAGGAAAGGTAGTACTTAAAAGAACCTATGCCACTACTGGTAGTGTGGAAACTTCTATGGAGAAACACGATACCTACTATGTGTATGATATTTATGGTAATTTAACCTATGTTATTCCTCCTATGGCTGATATGGCATTGACCCAAGCTATCTTGGATGATTTGTGTTACCAATACCAATACGATGCTCGCAACCGCTTAGTAGCTAAAAAACTACCAGGCAAGCAATGGGAGTTTATGGTGTATGATAAATTAGACCGAGTAGTAGCCACAGGACCTGCATTTTCTCCTTTTAGTGATGTGTCGGCTTCGGGCTGGATGATTACCAAATACGATGCGTTTAATAGAGCCGTATACACAGGCTGGTCAAACAGTGGTGCCACAGCAGCCACACGAGCTACATTACAACAAGCTCAAAACGGGGCTACTACTATTAACGAGAACAAGCAAAACGGAAATACTATAGATACCGTACCAGTAAACTACAGTAACAATGTAGTGCCAACCACATTCAAACTTTTAAGTGTGAATTACTACGATACGTATGAGATACCTAATGTTAGCGGATTAGCTACTAGTGTAGAGGGGCAAACTGCTACAACAGCTACCAAAGGACTCTCAACAGGTTCTTGGATACGTGTGGCTACCACTACGGCTGAGACTAAAGCAGAAATGAGTTACATTTTGTATGATGCCAAGTTTAGACCAATACGTAGTTATACTACTAACTATTTAGGTGGATCTACGTGTACTGATAGTAAATTAGACTCTTTCTCAGGGCAATTGCAATACACCGTGCAAAAACACAAACGGACCGATGCTGATACGGAATTGACCATTAAAGATGCGTTTACCTATTCAGCTCAAGATAGACTGCTGACCCACACCCAACAAATCAACGGTGGAGCGGTACAGCTCTTGGCGGAGAATACTTATGATGAACTAGGTAAACTCATCAGTAAAAAAGTAGGGAATACGAGTGCCACACCGCTTCAAAAAGTGGATTATAGCTACAACATTAGAGGTTGGATGAAATCCATTAACAATCCTACTGCTTTGCAACAAGGGACAGACCCTGCCGATTTGTTTGGGTTTAAGATGAATTACAATACGGTTGATGGAAATGCTGCTGTGGCGAACAAACTCTACAACGGGAATATAGCCGAGACGTTTTGGAGTACGGCTACCGATGGTGGATTCGTGAGAAATTATGGTTATAAATACGATAATTTGAACCGTTTGAAGGATGCAACCTACCAAAAATCAAACTTGGTTACCCGTATGTATGATGAGAACCTAACTTATGATAAAAACGGAAATATCATGACTCTTAAACGCAACGGAGATAATGATGCGCAAACAGGAACGTTTGCCATAGATAATTTAGGGTATGCTTATGCGACTAACTCCAATAAACTCATGAGTGTGACCGACACCCCTGCCTCGGCAACTAGTGGGTTTAAGGACGGTAACACTACAGGAGATGATTATGTGTACGATGCCAATGGCAATATGACCGTGGATAAAAACAAGAAGATTACAAGTATTGTTTACAACCACTTGAACCTACCTACTAAAATTGTTTTCCCAACTGGAAATATTGTGTACATTTACAACGCTAGTGGTCAAAAGGTACAAAAAGTAGTCACGGAAAATACTACGGTAACTACCACGGATTATTTAGGGGGCTACCAGTATAAAAATACAGTATTGCAATTCTTCCCAACGGCAGAAGGGTATGTAAAAAATACTCCTGTTAGTGGGGCTAACACTTACAGTTATGTGTTTAACTACACTGACCATTTAGGGAATGTGAGATTGAGTTACACAAAAAACCCTAGCACCAACGTTCTTACTATTTTGGAAGAAAGTAATTACTATCCATTTGGGCTCATGCACAAAGGGTATAATAATTTAGTTTCTACCAACAATCCTGCTGAAAAATTGCTCTTCAATGGGAAAGAATTACAGGATGAGTTGAATTTGAATGAATACGATTTTGGTGCTAGGATGTATGACCCGTCTTATGTTAGAACACCAACACAAGACCCATTAGCAGAGAAATTTTATTCGTATTCTTCGTATTCATTTTTGAATAATAATCCGATAAGTTATATTGACCCTAGTGGAATGGAAGCTTACAAATCGCAAGTCGATAGAAGTAGCGAAATGAGCAATAGTGAATGGAACTCCAATCGAAGAGCCGATATGGATAGGCAAGCTGGAGGAGATGGAATGGATATTGCAAATCCTGATGGATACGTTAAAAAACGTTCAACAGCCACTGCTTCTGATGCTCAAGAGGAAGATGAAGATAGTCCCGATAATGGTTATGATGAGAACGGAAATAAGATTAATGACAATGGAGGTGACACTACAGATTATTTGTATAGAGATGGTAAAATCATATCATCTACCTCAGTAAGTTACAGAACTGTTGCTGGCAATGGAAGTTTAAGAGGCTATGGCTTCAAAGGTTTTAGAATGGCTAGTGGATATGCAGAGTCAATGGAGTTTAGTTCTCCTTTTTTTCCAACTGCTTGGGCAGGAAAATTGATTAGTACTATAGGTAATGCGGCCACTAATGGACGTGTATTTTGGTCCGGTGGAAATATTGCAAAATCCGCTGCAGCAAATTTTGCAAAAGCAAATGGAATGAAAACTTTGGAAATGACTACAGCTGGTAGACTTATGAATTCAGCCAGTCCTTACTTACCGAGAACAATAACAAACCCTATTTGGGATAGATTATCATCAAATTTTGCTAAGGGAGCAGCAGGAGAAGTTAATTTTTTCACAACTGCAGCAGGTCCAAGAGCTACAAGTATTTGGCTACAAGTTGAAAAGCCTATATTGCAGTCAAAAGGAATAAACATAATAACAAACACAGCAAAATAAATTATGGGAATATTTGATATTTTTCAATCTAAAAAGTCATTAAAAAGAAAAATTAAAACGATTGAACAAGAAATTAAAAAAACTGTTTCGATGAGTTTTAGTGGAAAATTCTCTATACTTCGTTATGGAGCTTATGAAATTGAACCTAAACATTTAGTTTTTTGGATATCTGTCGATACAGACGAAATAAAAGATAAGTTAGAAAATGATAAAGAATTAAATAATGAGTTAAGAAATATACTTGTTAAAAATGAATATCCAAAAGATTCGATTAATAATGTTCATATAGGTTTTGAGTCTCAAGAAACGGTAGATAGGGAATCTAACGGAGATTGGTACATGCATTTTAAGTAATTATAGAAAAGTGGTAGTGTATCAAAATTAGTGATGGCTATAAATGCATAAGTTATTATATTGATAATCAATGTTGGTAGTGTATCAAAATTAGTGATGGCTCTAAATAATGGTAATGTATCAAAGTTAGTGATGGAAGTATAATTGCTAGTTAATAAACTGAAAATCAATTGTATTATTAATTTAAAAAGAAAAAAGAGAAGCTATGGCTTCTCTTTTTTTATATTTATTATTTCTTAAAAACGCTTAAAATGGCTTTTAATCCGTCCTCGTGTATCAAAGTTAGTGATACTAAAATTTGTCCTCATTGTAATGCTGCTACACTCAATAAAAATGGGTATACTGCGAACCAGAAACAACAATTTTATTGTACAACTTGTACGAAACGGTGCATTGATTTTTATACCAATAAAGGTTATGGCAGAGAAATCAATGCTAATATCGTAGTACTTATTAAAGAAGGAATGGGAATTAGGAGTATGGCTCGGTTTTTAGGTATTTCTACTACCACTTTATTAAAGCGCATATTATTTATTGCTAAAGGAGTACAATCGCCACCCATCTGTTCAGGTCAAACCTATGAAGTAGACGAAATGAGAACTTTTTTAAGGCATAAAGGCAAGGTAATTTGGATTGTGTATGCTTTAGATAGAATCAATAAAAACGTAATTAGTTTTGCTGTGGGGTCAAGAAGCAAGAAAACACTCAATCAAGTGATTAAAACAGTTGTGCTTTCCAATCCTAAAACGATTTATACTGATGGATTGCTACTCTACAAACTTTTAATTCACAAAACGATTCATAAAGTCACTCGCTTTGGCACCAACAGAATTGAAAGAAAGAACTTGAGCCTTCGTACTCAATTGAAACGCCTCAATAGAAGGTCAATTTGTTTTTCTAAAAGTTTGCTTGTACTTAGTGCAGTGTTAAGGATTTATTTTTGGTTGTGATTGGAATACGATTATTTGTAAAATGAATTTAAAGTTTCGTGGCTTAAAGGCCTGGCGAACTTCGTAACCACTTATTTTTCCACTAAGATAAAAATTATTGCGAAAGAAGAACGTGAATTTACCACAAAACGCGCAATTGCGCGAAACCGCTGTTATCTGTAGGCAAATTATCTATTATGTCTAAAAATAGGCCCAAAAAGTGCATTTAGGTTATTTTTATTGGCTTGAATAGAGTAAAATGCTTCACAAAAAGCGGCAAAAAAATGTAGCTTAATTCTTTTGTTATCTTCGTTTGTTTGTGAAGATATATTATTGCAGATCCAGGATAATCTATTTTTTGCATCTTCACGTGGATTTGTTGAAGTATTCGGGAAATTAGTATTACAACCTCTTAACAATCTAGTCAAGTCTATTGATGAATCTGGAAATCTTTTATCTATTAGTGGTTGCGCGTTTTGTATATTATCTTTTAACCATTCCCAGACACCCGATTCGGGAGTAAAATCCAAGTATTTAATTCTATTTTCCAATTCTAAAAATAATTGCCAAATCCTATTTTCCCCTTCTGTACGATTGTGCCCCTTATGCTTTAAATTATTTTTTGTTTCTAAAACATCTCCATCTAAAAAAGCGAATTGACCAATTCTTCTATTAAGTAAATAAGAATCAGCATTTTTTGTAAATTTTAATACTTCATGAAACCCGCCAATAGGTAATATTTTCCACAGAGGTTTATGTCTTTGTGGATTTATATTTAAATATGTCAAAATCATTTCTCTCAATATCGAAAGTGCTGAATCATCTTCTACAAAAAAAATAAAGTCTGGTTGCATATCTTCTTCAACTGCTACTTCCTTTAATGCAAGTGTTGGATAGCAATTGTAATGGACGTTTATGTAACCATTATCATCAGCGTCTAAGTAGATAAGATTTGGTGAACATTTTATAAGGCTACTGGAATGTGTTGAAACTAAAACCGTGAGGTTTTTTTCTTCAGCTCTTTGTTTTAGATAGTTTAATAAATTAATTTGAACTTTCGGATGTAAAGCAACTTCTAACTCATCAATTACTAACAATGAATTATTTGGGATTGTCTCTAATTCAAATAATAAATTAAGTGTAAAAATTTCACCAAGACTAAAGCTGCTTTCGGAATAGAATGTTCTATGTCGTTTTCCATCACTCCCGAGCTCATAGTCTCCCAAAAGTAAGAATGCGGTATTATTTCGTCTATTTCTACCTCGTCTTCCACGAGTTTCTCCTAAATTTATTTTTCTTAATTCATTAAATTTTGGATTTTCAAGAACTGTGGACATGGCATTTCTTAAACTTTGTGAGGCAGCTCTTAAAGTACCGCTCTCTATAGTTTGTCTTTGAACATATACTCTTTGTCCAAGCGTAGGAATAACGACTATTTCATTATATCCAAATTCTCTTATTGCATCTATATTCTGATTAGTTGGGCGCCAAGAATCTGAACCTGACCTATATGTATAGGTTACAGAGGAATTGTTTTGTGAAGTGTAGGTTATTTTACTTTTTCTATATGAGTCTACATTCCAAGCTCTATGTTGAATGAAATTTGTGTTAAAAGTACGGCTATTATTTAGTCTTGAGATGCATGTTATGAGTGTTGTTTTTCCACTTCCATTACTTGCAGTTAATATATGAACTCCAGGATTAGGAATTTTGAAGTTCATCTCTTTTATCCCTTTAAGATTCTCAATTTTTATATAATTTTCTGGCATTCTTTATATGTGTTTATTTGCTTGTAGATAACGTTTTGGCGCTTGGCGAAGGTGGCGATTTTTACCACAAATGTGTCTGCGGAGCACTGAACCGCCACTTTTACCAAACGACTGTTACTAGCTGTTTTTATTTATTTTATTAATATTTTTTCAATGTCTGCCATCATTATAGGTGATAAATTTAATAACTCTAAGTCTGCACTTTCTAGCCATTTTAATGATTGTTCCTTTGTAAGTTCTGTATTAGAAATAAATTCAGTCAAAGCGATAACAGTATTTCTACTCAAACCTAGAGAAAGTAAGGAAAGTTGAGTTGTCTGGGAAACACCAAATTCTAACCATAAATTTAAATCAGGTATTAATTCAATTAAATCAGCTCTCTCAATATTTCTTAGGTAATATTTTAAAATATCGATGTAACAACTAGATTCCTTAGCAAATCGAAATCTTGCAAAGTTTTCAACTTCATCCATAGTATCCCTACATACTTTATCAATTGAAATTTTCTTTCCTTTTTCTATATAATTCTTATATGAACTACTTATCAAATATGACAAGGGCTTTCCTGACATCCAATTAATTAAAAGTATAGACCTAGGGGCATTTAACTGTGGTGGGAAGAATGCCAAAGTTTTACCAATTCGTCCTATTAATTTAATATACTCATTGTAACAATTTACATCTTCAGGATAAACTGGAATAAGTTCTTCAGGTGAATCTGATTTTGTTTTAAAATAATCAAGTAATTCCTGTTGTGCAATTGGCGAAATACCAGGGTTTCTAAAAATAATTTCTTGTGGAATAGTAATACTATCTTGAATTGAGATGAATAAACTTTCTAATTCTCTGTGGAATTTAGAATTTGGGTTAAGTTTATTTTGGAGATATTTTGAGTAATAATAACTAAATGCAAATTCAAACTCTTGATTACTTTCTGCCTCTATCCTTGGACTGCCACTTTTTATATAATTGATTAAATCGTCTGCTTTTGAGATTTCAATTGTATCAATTGCCTTTTCTATTTTTTGTTTCTTCTTGTCAGGTGATGGTTTAATACCCCATAAATTTGGCTCAATACAAATGATATTGCCACTAAATTCTTTACCCCACCTTCCAGCTCTCCCTGCAAGATTCCAAAAATCATTTTCGTTTAAAGGTTTACCTTTCCCTCTTGTCGGCTTTCTAATAAAAACAGCAGTAGCAGGCAAATTAACACCTTCAAGTAAAGTTGATGTGCAAACCAAATACTGGATTTCGTTTTCTTTGAATAGTTTTTCTATTTCTTGTCGAACTAACAATGGCATATTTCCATAATGAAAGGCGATCTTATTGTCCAAAACCTTTCCTAGAATATACTCTTTATGAATCGTTGTTTTAACTAGCTTTATAAGTTCTTTAACTTTTGGACTGCTAGATTTTTTTTCAACTAATTGGGTTAAAATTTTTGCGAATTTTTCGGATTCAGCTGCTCCGTTTGAATAAATCAAATTCCCATTATTCTCACCCGATATTGCTTTTGTAATTAGAGCAATTTTTTTTGCTTCATTTGTTGGTCTGTCTTGCAACGTTATAGTCCCAATTTCAATTTTTTCGTCTTTTAAGATTAATTCTATTTCCCATTCTTTGGGTTTATTTTTTACTTGTGTTACATAAAGTAAATTCTGATTTACAGCTACAAATTCTGTATTAATTGTATCCTTAGATTTTGACTCACCAATATTTTCGAGAAGTATTTCTGGGTTTGAAGTAAATGGGCTAGAAAAAAACAATCTTACTTCTGGATTTTTATCGATAACTTCTTCAATTTTTCTTTGTAAAAGAATACCTCTATTGCTGTTGTCAATTTTATGAGCTTCGTCCACTAGCAAAAAGTCTACCCTTGGATTTTCTGATTGTAACAAATACCAATGAAGTCTTTCTTGAGTAAAAACAAATAAGTTTGTTTCGCCATTACTACTGTTGTAATGAAGCGGAACAGTCGTTAAATTTACATTTTTAATATTATTCTCTTTCAAAAGAACTCTTAAGTCATCCTCAACTTGACTAATTAATGCTCTAGTAGGAACAATGTAAATAATTGTTTTCTCTTTGTTTTTTAATTCATCAAGTAAAAGTTGGTAAAGGATAAATGACTTTCCAGATGAGGTTGGAGCAGAAATGCTAATTGAATTATTCTTTTTTGACGAATCAAAAACTTTTTTTTGAAATCGATTTAATGATATAATTTGGTCTTCAAACAATATAGAATTTTCAATCTTAATTCTATTTGTTTGCAACTTGAATGGAAGTGGCAATTCATCTTCATAATTCTCTTTTATAAGATTTCTTTTTACAGCAAGTTTAAGTGCTGGAATATTTGTCAAGTTTTCAAGTATTACAACTGAAGCTTTTTTTTGACTTTCTTCAAGATTTAAGTTCAAACAAGTTTGAGCAATTCTAAGAGCTGCTTCTAAATGTTTACTTGATTCAGAATGGCTCAAAATACTTGCTATTCCTAAAATATTATTCCAATTTATTTGTCCATTTAACTCATCAAAATCAACTTTCCATTTTAAATTCTTAATTGTGCTACTTACTGAAATCGCAATAATTGATTTATACTGTCTTTTAAAACTTTCAAGACTAAAAACTTTGTCAGCTATCATATTGCAATTGTTTTTAGAAAATGAGTTCTAAACTCTTGTACTGACGGAAATGGAATTAGAAATAAATGAATCTCGAATTTTTCTAAATTTGGATGTTTTTTAATTTGGTTACCTGAACTTTTAAGCCAATTTGACATTTCTAATTGAAATACCTCAATAAGTTCTTTGGTGTTCTTTTCCAAAGGAGCCTTTGGGTAATTTTTAGAATCAAAACCAACAAAACAGACCCCTTTGTATTTAAGCTTGTTTGATAAGTCATCATCTAAATCAAAATACCGAACGAGTATATCTTCTAGTTTTGGATTATTTAAGTTATTTGCAATGTTGCTAGTTATTAGATGTAAATCTCTTGTTTGTGTCGAGTCGTGTCCATAGGTGTCAAGAAGAAAAGATTTTAAACTGTCAAAACAATTTTTTAAACCAGAGTAAATTGTCTGTTCCATTTTTGATTCACCCCAATATAATGAGAGAGAATTATCTGTTTCATCATATTTGACGTGAATACCATCTGCTCCTTGATAATGCAATTGACCTGATGTTTTTAGTGACATTTTACTGATTAGTTGAGGTAACTCTAAAATTTCCTGAACTAAAATATAAAGTAATATTTCTCCAAACTCGCCAGTTTTCTCAAGGTCTGTAAAAAGATGTTTTGCTCTCTTACCTAGTTCAATTATTTTTGAGGTTGAACCTGTTTTATTTAGATGTTCCTTTGCTTCATCCTGTAATTTTTTAGGAATTGAATAGTCGATAAGCTTTGAAGCTACAAATTCAATTAAATCCTTTGTCCTTGTATTGCCCTGTCCATCTAGTTTCAGTCCATAGCAATAGGCGTAAGCTTCTGTTCCTTCTATTTTCAATTTACTACCAATGGTTTCAATTCTAGAAAAGATCTCTCCTTCTCCCTTTATAAGTAAATTTTGTATTGCTCCTTCAATCCAATTCATCTTTTAGAATTCAAATTTGTTAGTAATGGATTTCGTTTTAAAATAGCCGCTAACATCCAAATATATGCATTGCGTCAATCTACAATTAAAAACATGCGTAAATCAATTTATTTATTAGATTGGTATTAAAGCATAATTAATTTATTATTAATAGATTATGATATTAATTCCTAAAAATAGTATTAATTTGACGCAAGTTTTTTTCATTATTTACAAAAATCGTTTTATCTTTTAAATAAGTTTTACGGTTTTTTTGGATTGTTTTTACGGTTTTCCAGACAATTCATCACGGTCAATAATAATTGAAGAATGCCAAGTGAATGGCTTAATGTGGTTGGGAGCGAACTAAAGTTTTAATTTGTATTGTCATAATCTTAAAATAGTTCTAATTGTATTAGTAGGTAGAATAAGTGTTTTGCTTTGGTTTTATTGGCTATTTCAAAGTTAGAATTTACTTGGTAGGTTGTTGTTTTTATACAATTGTAACTAAACTTGGTCGCAATACGGTTTACGGCTTGTAAGGTTTCGCCTTTGGTTCTGGAAGTACAAAACAGTACTTTGGGGTTGTAGTTTCGAATAATGGTTTCTAAACGGTTTTCTAATTGTGAATTAGGACTGCCTTGACTTTCAAACGCCACAATACTCCCTTTGGCTTTAATAATCAAGGTGAAGTCAATACTGGTTTTATGTTTGTAGGAGTAGAGTATTTCTACATCTAAGTATTTACTCAGAAATACATTGGCTAGTTCTACTAATGTACTTGATTTTCCTTTTTTTGCCGAATTTGAAACTAAGATAATTTCACTCATGTTCCCCAATAGATTTTTTCGAAATACTTAACCTTTTCAAGTAAATCAATATTAATTATTTAAAACAAAAATTAATTTTAGGTCAAAGGGGACAATAATTATTTCAACTTAGCTATTGGTAAAATTAATTCAAATTTAAAAGGAGAATTTACGGTTTTATTAAGGATTTTGTTACGGTTTAAAAATTATCTAGGGTTGCTAAACAACCCTAAATTATTAACACGCTCTATCAGTTCTGCATCAGTGCCTCCTTTAAAAATGAGTTGCTTTTTGAGGTTTGCTTTTCTCTTTTCTATGGTACTTAAAGATAGTGGGATGTATCGAGTTAGATCTTTTGTTTTAACTCCCTCGGCAATGAGTTGAATTATTTTACTATCATGTTCATCCCAATGGATATTTTTAATAATAAACTCTTTTTGTGCTTCTAGAATTGAAGCAGTATAATAAGTTTCTTTGTTTGTTATAGCTTCCATGATAGAGGGGAAGCTTTTATAGTTGATATCATTTTTTGAAATGAATCCCAATGGATTGAGTGTTTTTGCGATTCGATTTACCCAAACTGGATCACAGTGCATGGAAATTATTACAAGGCTACAATCAGGAAAACGTTGTTTTACCAGACTCCCTATTTCATCACCAGAGCGCAAATTCATTTCCTCATAGGGTGGTAGATTTACATCAATAAAAGCAACATCTAATAGTGTATCACTAGCCTTTAAAACATTTATTTTTTCATACGCTTGTTTACAATTGTAGGCTAAGTGAAAATTGGTATTCTTGTTGGATTCAATAGCAGATAATAGTGTTACATAACTATCTACAATTAATGGATGGTCGTCTACAATAAGAATATTCATCTTGGAATTATTTAATGACTAAAATCAACCAAACCTAATCAAAATTTATCGAAAATATTACGGTTTCCCGTAAAATTTGATTTTGAGTAGGTTTTAAATTGCAAACAAAAATGCAATTTTCTTATGTACTTATTGATGGGTCTCAAATCATTGAACCTACATTAGAAATGATAAAAGTTCATGATGGTTTCTTGTGTGTAGCAGTTTGTGCTACTCGAACCGAAGGCATCAATAAAATATTGGAATTAAAGCCTGATGTCGTTTTTATGAATATCAGTGATGCTTCAAATCAATCTGAAGATGCTGTACGACTTTCTTTATTGAGTGAATTGCATGAATTTTTAGATGTGTTACCTACCATTATTGTACTAAGTAATTCCAAAGACCAGGCATTTGACGCCTACCAACGCGGAGTTTCTGGGTATTTGTTGCATCCAATAGATGCAAATGAATTGCGCAAGTGTTTGCTACGTTACCAAAAGACACATACGTCCTTGTATGCTGATAAAATTTCGATTAAGTCCAATGGAGATTACCACTTTATAAAAGCACAAGACATCGTGTATTTGAAAGCAGATAACAACACTACTGATTTCTATTTGCAATCCGGAAAAGTAATTACAGCTTTCAAAACTTTGAAACATTTTGAGAAACTGTTACCGTTTTATTTTTTTAGAATTCACCACGGTTATGTTATAAATGTAGACCATGTGAGTCGTATCAATTTAGGTAAGAGTCAGTGCTATCTTTTGAATAATGAGATTGCTTTACCGTTTTCAAGAACATACAAAGACAATATAACTACAATCATTATACGAATTTCATAGGTAAGTTTTTGTTGCTTACTCATAATAGCTGTCTACTTGCTACAGCTACTTTACCACTTGCTAATCAAGACTTTATTTCTCAGGATAACTTATTTCTCCACACTACATTTGGCTTATCCAATCAATGGAATTAAAGCTTTAGTTGTTGTTTTTAGCGTAGGGTAAGGATGCTAAAAACGGCTCTGTGAAAGACCACCCTTCTTTTCAGAAAAATCAATTGAATCGCTGCGCTCAGAAGGCACAGCTAGGATGTTATTTCTAATCCTTAAATGATTTATTATGAAAACCCCATTTTTATCAAAATTAGTAGTGTTATTTGTTTTTAGTATTGTTTTACAATCGTGTACGGCAGATGCATTACCTGCCGATCCAGCAGCTAACCAAACAAAAACGGTAGTTAAACCAGCGGATGCAAGTGCTGAAGTTTCAGGTGAACCTAGCTTACAAAGGGTAAGATAATTTTAAAAAGACTGTGTTTTCACAGTCTTTTTTATTTATTTTTGGAATAAAATATTTTGAAATTTTTAAGTTTATTATTGGTCTTTACTTTAATTCTATTTTCTTGTGAAGATAAGAAAAATCCAAATTTTAATTCTTCCTATTTTCAAAACTCTAAATTTGATAATTTAGAGTTAAACGAGAAAAAAGATAAATTAGATTCTTTAAAAGGAAACATCATTGGTATGTCTCCAACAAATCCAAATATTAATTATCTTTTTGATTTATCTAATAAATATTATTATCTAAACGAATTTTCTAATTCGATTGAAGTTTGTAAACAAATAGTGAAGTTGTCCGAATCTATTAACGATACACTATTGATAGCAAAATCATATAATTATATTGGAGATGCATATGACCAAGAACATAAGGACAGCTCATATTTCTATTATAAAAAAGCTGAAAAATTATACAAATTAATTGGGAATGATGAATTACGCGCAAAAATGCTTTTTAATGAAGGTTTTGTTTTGTTTTTAGAAGGCAATTATATAGAAAGTGAAATTAAATTATCTAATGCTCTTAAGTATTTAAAAAACAGTAATAATTATGAAATTAAGTATACTGTTCACAATCTTTTAGGTTGTAATTTAGAAAAGTTAGAAGATTATGATGAAGCTCTTAAATACTACATATATGCTAATAATGAGCTAAATAAAATTAATAAAAATGAGCTTTCAGTAGATAAATTAAATGATTATAAAATTACATTATCAATAAATAAAGCCAATATATACGATAAGAAACTAGAATATAAAAAATCAATTAAAGAATTGAATTTAGTTTTAGAAAATAATCCAAAACACAAATTTTCCAAAAATTATGCAATTCTACTCAGTAATTTAGGGTATTCAAAAATGAAAAATGGTGATTTTGTTGGGGTTGAAAAACTTTTGTCTAATGCTTTAATTTTAGCTTTAAATAATGGTAATAATACAGAAGTTATAGGTAAATTAATCAATTTGGGAGAATATTATTTGATTAAAAAAGACACTGCTAAATCACAAAATTTTTTAAACAGAGCATTGGTTTTGGGAAAAAAAATAAAAGCGAGTAATGAATTGAAATTAGTTTATGATTTACTTTCTAAAGCGGAACCCCAACGTGATTCTTATTATAAAGGAAAGATTATACGACTTACAGATAGTCTAGCTGTTGTACAACGTAAGAATCGAAACAAGTACGCACGTATTGAATACGAGACTTCAGTGGTGGAGGATGCGAATAAAGAATTGAGTAATAAGAACTTGTATTTGATTGTTGGTGTAGTGGTATTGCTAGGTGCTTTGGGGGTTCGTTTTATTATTGGACAGCGCAAAGAGATTGAGTATAGAAAACAATTGCAGGCTGCCGAGATGGAGTTTTTCGAATTGATGCAGTCTTCTCAAATCGCGCTTAATGAGGCCAGAAAGGATGAGCAGAATCGGATTTCGAGAGACTTACATGATAATGTGATGAATCGTCTTTATGGCACTCGACTTCAATTAGGTATGCTCAACTCCATAAAAAATATAGAGGCTGAAGAAAAGAGACTAG
>ERZ650308.729-NODE-729-length-17698-cov-5.407300_pt1 | contig 17698 bp, 21 predicted proteins | sample MGYA00376244_ERZ650308 | MGnify/ENA primary metagenome ERZ650308 (study PRJEB26733, sample SAMN07839295) | wastewater metagenome | biome: small river; feature: stream; material: water | place: USA: North Carolina | collected 2016-04-26 ... | reverse complement strand
ACTGGCGTCAATCAAGCCAAGTTACCCCCAACTTCCTGAATTCACGGGTCCTTCCGGGCGATAAACCTATGCGGGGGGCAAAGGCGCGAGATTTCGCTACCGACAGCCCTAAATTCGGGGTACGCAGTACGCACCGGGTACGCACCCAGTGGCTTTCTCAAATGATTTGAATGTCGCCTAGCTTGACGTAGTGGTCGAGCTTATCGAGTGGCATGAACACGCTGTGCTCAGCATCTTTCTTGACTTCGAGTTGGCCGTCCTTGGCGGGGCCTGTGACCTCGTAAGTCCCTGCGACTAGTGGTGCAAAGCCTGCATCGCTTCCATCTTTATTTTTCTGACGGGCTAAGACCCCGTTTATGACTTTTATCCGCACTGCAGCTTCTCGTTGTTGTTTGCGAAATTTTAACCAAGGCCCCTATGACACCCGAGATCCGAATGGTCGCGGTCGATACGCTCATCCCGTACGCCCGTAATGCACGCACGCACAACGATTCTCAAGTTGTGCAAATTGCCGCCTCCATTGCCGAGTACGGCTGGACCAACCCCACCAACAGCTTGTCCATCAACGACAGCCTCAGCGCGTCTTGGACCCACTTCACCGGCGACGAGCAGCGGATCACAACACACCAATTCCGACGCTTCTTCGCCTACTTCTTCCTGCGCAGACATCAAGGCAACCTCGACGCCGTGAGGAGACATTTTCGCCATGTGTCGCGCGACATGGTTTGGGCCTACGCCAAAGACGCTCTGAACGCCAGCTATCTGACTCTCGAGAAACAAGGCCTGGCCCAAGATATCGCAAAATCTGTTGTATTCGGCGAAGGGCATGTCTCGGTCGGCGTCGCCCAAGATTTGAAGGCCGTGTGCGATACATTGCGTCTAGGGGCGAAGGTTCTCACCGTGGAGGATGCCGCCACCTACATCGACAGACAGATCAAGAAGTTTTTTTTGGACGTTCAGGCTATGGAGTGGGGTTACTGTCTCTTACAGGGTGGCGACAAGGGTGGCGCTTGCGAAGGTCAGGTCGGCCCGATTGAAGACCGGTCCGAACCCAGCGTCTGCGGACGCTGCAAGTTCTTTTGCACCGGGCCGGAGAACGAGGAGTTTTGGAGGCAGTCTGCCGGGCTCCACGAGGAGATCATGGCCCATCCAAAATCAACGCGCCTTATGAAGAGCGAAAGCGAACGGTTCGTGGCGACCGCCGAGAGAATTCTCAAGCGGCATGACAAGCCGTCGAACGTGGAGGTTGTCCATGAGTAGAGTTTTTTCCATCGACGGTTATCGACGGACTGCGTCTGAAGCGGCGGCGCCTAGCGTAGCTGAACTGGGCGAGCCAGTCGCTGCTAGGCGGGAGAAACTGGACGAGCCGAGAGTAACGCCAATGCAGGAGTTACCGCAGCCCAAGCTGACCAAAGCGGGCCTCGATTTCAGGCAGCGCTTCCATGACGCGCTTGCCCAACTCAAAGCCGAGGCGACGACGGAAATCAAGGCGGCGGCCAAACCTGCCGACGCGAGAACAAAAATCACCGTCAGCTCGGTCTTGAAGCGAGCCAAGGCATCTCCACTGGCGGCCTACTCGCCACTGCATAGAGACGCTCTGTTGCCTCTCGTGGAGGCCGCCAGCGATGAAATTTCGGCATTGATGGCGGCCTCTTTCAAGCGGAAAACGCGCAGCCGCCCATCGGCAAAAGAGTTGGCTGCCGAGCTTAAAAAAGCTCGGCATGATCACGCCAAAGCCATAGCAAAACTGGCATCGCAACGACTCTCAGAGTTTCTTGCTAAATCTGGATGAAATGGACACCTGTTCTGACAGTACATGGACAGCACAATGTTTTTGCTGGTCAGGCTGCTATTGGGTCAGAAGCGGCCTTTCAGCACCTGGCGCCGACCGACCGCTAGAGACTGAATGCTGTCCTTCATCAGTCGTGAGCCACCGACCGGTTTCGACGACAAAGCGGAAGTCCAAGTGTCTGAACTGGCCGCCATAAAGCAGACATTCACCATCGCTTGTCGACAACTCTGGTGCCGGGCTCAGATACAAAATATGTGGTCGCTCAAGTTTGACGTTTGAACGACTATGGCAAAAAACAGCCTGGGTGTCACCGAAGCGTGCGAAAGAACCGGTGCCCACATCAATGACGGTTCTCGGTACGCCATCAAACAATTCAAGGTAGCTGTTGCCAGCGCTGCCAGTCGTTCGTGAACCACCCAAGCCGAACGCCACCAGTTCCAGTGGTGCAGCGCTTGAAGTTTGAGCCGGATTCCCGGAAGCTAAAGGTGCTGGCGGCCCCGCAATGGCAAGAGTCGCTATCGCAGCGTGACAGCCAGCCTTGTCAGAGCCTTACAGCGGCCTCTATCTTCACGCTGTACCGGACAACGCTCACTTCGACTGCTCGTTGCCGTAGGTTTTGGCCAGGTAATCCACGATGAGCGGAATGTCCGCATCGTCTACCGGCGCCTTGAACACGGTCTTCATGCGCTTGACCATGGCCTCCCAATAGGGACGCGCCGCCGTTGGCGGCTGGTACTGCATGTATTCGGCGGAATGGCAGGCCGCGCAAATGGCCTGCGCCTTGGCGTAGCCCGGCAGGATACTGGGCTTGAGCTGCACGCCATCAGGCGGCAAGTCAATGGATTTGGAGCCAGCCTGGGCCAGTGCAGACACCGCGAGAAGTACAACTGCAATCAGGGTTTTGGGCATAGGGTACCTTGAAAAGTGGGACATGCTCATGCTCCTTAAACTGCGGTGACTTTGACGGACTCGACCACATTGCGCATGTAACCGGCGGGCTGCCACAGCGCTTCCATCGGCTGGCTTTGGCCGGAGCGGTTCCAGGCACGCACACGCAGATCGTGGTTGCCCTTTTCCGGGGTGAATGCGAAGGTGAACTCGCGAAAGGAATAGCGACCCATGTCGGCACCCAGCCTGGCGCCGCGCCAACTCTGCCCACCATCAGTGGAGTAAGCCACTTCGCGAACGCCCTGCCCGCCATCAAAGGCGATGCCCCGCACCACGGTCTGCTCACCCGCCCGCACCCGGCCACCGTTCTGGACCGAGGTGATGAAGGAGCGCACATTGAAGCGACCGATGGGCCGCGTCGCCGCTGGTGCCGTCCCCGGCTCGACACAGGCGCAGTCGTTGTCGGGAATGCGGTAAGCCGGCTTCATCCAGAAGCCCTCGAAGCTCTGGTCCACTACCTCGATCTCGGACAGGTGCTTGACCCAGTAGGTGCCGTAATAGCCGGGCACGATCAGCTTGACCGGGTAGCCGTTCAGCAGCGGAATGTCCGCGCCGTTCATCTGGTAGGCGATCATCACTTCGCCATCCATCGCGTGGTTCATCTCAATCGACTTGACGAAATCACCGCCGCCAAACAGCGCCTGATCCAGGCCGTTGAAGGTGACCTCGCGCGCACTGTTCTTGAGCTCGGCGCGGGCCAGCACGTCCTTGAGCGCCACACCCACCCAGCGCGCATTGCCCATGGCGCCATTTGAAAGCTGACCGCCCGTGACGCGCGGTGAAAAATGGCCGCGGCTGTTGCCTGAGCACTGATTAACCGCCAGGTACTCGATGGGTTTGAACTGCGTCTTAAGATCGGCCAGCGTCAGCTCATAGGGCTTGCCCGCCGCATTGCCGCCAATCTTGATCACGTGTTTGTCCGCATCAATCGTGGTCGGGATGCCGGCATTGTGATAGCGTACAAAGAAAGCGTCGTTGGGCGTGATCAGGCCATCGTTGAACACCTCAAACGGCGTTTCCAGTTGTGGTGGCCGCGACGTCAGCACAATCAGGGGGCGCTTTTCCGGATAAGCGACCAGATTGCGCTTGCCATTGACGAAAGGCAGCTCAACCCCGGCGCTTTGCGCCAAAGCACTTCGACCAAAGGCAGCTGCAGCAAGGGCGCCGGCGCCTCCGGCGAGCAGCCTGCGGCGCAGCAGGTGTTTGGTGTTGTGACCATCTGTCATGGGTGTCTCCTTGTGGTTGGTGAACTGAAAGTGGGTGGCAAAACGCTAAGGGGGTGACTGGGCCGGATCTGCTGGCGAAAATGTGGCTTGAGCGACCGACAGCGCATGCTTTTTCTGCGCCACCATGACCAGCGGCTTACCGTCACGCGACGCCACCACCTGCCAGTACACATTGCCCCACCAGCCGTGGTCTTCGCTGAGCTTCACCGGCTGGTCAAAGGCGAACACCGTCACCATGCCGCCTTTTTCAAAAAAAGTGGTCAGGTGATAGACCAAATGGCCTTCAATATCGCAAGGCCGCATCAGCTGCGGGTAGCCGGGGAGGGTCTGGGATTGACGCAGTCCCAGATGCTCCAGGATTTTCCGGCCTTCCATGAAGTTGCCGCGCAGCGTTCGCTCGTAGTACTCGTGTTCAATCGCACCACGCACCAGCTCTGGAGGCCGCATGGCGAACACGGCACCGACGCCGGTACCCAGCAACAACAAAGCTGCGATCGCGCGCTGTACCGCGGGACGCAACAGCCAGCGACTCTGCCGGAACAGGCTGGCGGGCGCTTGACCCGGCGCGTAGGCCAGTGCCAACTCGGCGCGAGCGCGCAGATCAAATTCGCTGTCGTCGAAGGGCTTCAACCCGATGGTTTCTTTCATGGTCAGGACTCCCGGCTTTTGCGCAGCAACGTGACCTTGCTGTCCTCGGCATAGTCCCCCGCTGCCTGCTGGTCTGTGGATTTCACCGGCGTCATGGCCGCTTTTAGCGCATCACGCGCGCGCGCCAGCCGCGACAAAACCGTGCCGGTCGCCACTTCCAGCGCCTCCGCCATCAGGGCGGTGGGCATGTCGTCAAAGTAATAGAGCACCAGCACTTCGCGGTGGATGGGGGCGATTTTTTGCAAGGCGCGCACCACATCGAGACGGTCGTCAATGCCGGACGCCGGTGCGGCGCGTGAGGCTGCATCCAAATCCAGCGCGTCGTTGTCATCCAGCGAGAGCAGGCCGGGCGCCATATGGCGCAGCGCGCTGCGGCGCATGATCTGGAACAGCCAGGCGCGGGCGAGTTCAGGTTCCCGGAGCTGGCTGCGGTATTTCCACGCACTGGTGAAACAATCCTGCACCACATCCTCGGCCACGGCGCGCGAACCGCTCATGGCCCACGCGCTGCGCATCAGGAATCGGTAGTGGTCACGCACCCATTGGTTGTAGCGGGACTCGGCTGTGTCGAACATGCGTATAAGAGCAGTGGTCCAGGGCGCACATTCCATTGCCCCAGAAAATATTCGCAGGGGTTTACCCGCAGACCTGGAGGCGCGCTCAGCCACCACCCCGGACAGCACCGAGTGCCGGATAACCACCCGGCTCTGGGTTGGGCCCGTTCCGCAGCACCGCCATACGCCCGCGCATAGCGGCGATCTCCACAGTCTGGCTGGCAATGATGTCCTCGGCAATCTGACGCACCAGCGGGTCGCGGCCATGAATCAACACCAGCCGCGCCATGTCCACTGCACCCTCGTGGTGGGGAATCATCATCGCCAGAAAGTCCGCATCCGGGTTGCCGGTGTAGCCCGGCCCGTGCATGTCCTGCATCATGCGGGCCATGCCGGTAGCCATGTCGGATTCAAAGCTGTTGCGCCCTGCCGTCGTAACACCGGGAGCCGCGTGCGCGCTGTGGTCCGTCATGCGGTCTGCCCCTTGGTCCCCGGCCGCACGTAGACCAGGTTGATGCTCTTCTTATTGCGCAATTCGCCGGAAGGCAGTTTGAGTGCGCCCAGCGGAATCTGGGTGATGAGCTTGGGCTCCAGCGGCGACGACACGTCGAAAGCGGAGCAGACTACTTGACCGGCATTGGGAGTGCCGGGCAGTTCGTCCTGTTCATGCGCCACGTAGAGCAAGTTGTTGGCCGGGTTGGTCCAGAGGCCGTGGGCCTCGCGGCCGCCGGTATAGACCATGCCCACCACTTTTTGCTGGGCCACGGGCACCGAGCGGTCGATGATGGCCAGGCGGCTGGAGGCGGCGCCGTTCGGGCCCCCGTCGTCCACACGCGCCAGGCTCATATAAGTCACCTGGCCGCGCGCATTGTCCACAAACTCCAGGTGATTGGGGCGTGCCAGCTCACCTAGCGCAATCGTGCTCAACACCGTGCCCGGGTCTTTCACCGAGACGATGGAAACCGCATCGGCCAGCTTGTGCGACAACCACATCTGGCTGCCGTCCGGCGAGAGTTTCTGGAACGGCGTGAAGGCGGGCTTGTCCTGGCTGCTCAAGTCCACCAGGCGCAGGCGTTTGGGGCGTGAATGGCCTTTCGCGTCGGCGTTGACCTGCAGAATATCGAGCTGCGCGGTTTTTTGGCTGATGACAAAAGCCAGCGTGCCGTCTTTGGAAAACCAGACCTGGGCCGGGCCGTTAAGCGTGGGAATGTACGCGCGAACGGCTTGCGCGGGTATGCCGGTCGGGCTGGTCAGCTGTTGGGTGGCCTGCGCCACGTCGATAATGGCGATGCGGTCTTCACCGCGCAGCGTGACCCACAGCTCCTTGCCATTGCGGGTGAAGGTGGGCTCGTGCGGCTCACGACCCAACAAGATGCCGCTGGACAACCGCTCCGGGTTGGTGGTGGCGCCAGCCTGCGGATTGGCCACATTGCCCACCACGCGACGGTTCACCGCGTCAATCAGGTAAATGTTGCTGCTGCCTCGGCCCGAAGTGGCCAGCAGTGTGCCGTCCGGGTTGGGCACCGCGCCGTGGGCGTCAATGCAGCCGTGGTACAGCGGCTTGTGGATCATGGCGGCATGGGTAGGCATGACGCCGCCCGTGACAAAACGAAACGGTGGCCGCACGTCCTCGTCAAAGCTGGTGAGGTTAATGGTGGTGTCCACTGTGTTGCTGGCTGGATTGATCACGCTGATCGTGTTGGAGTCCTCGTTGGTGATGAAGACGCGATCTGCGGGAGCGATGTCTGCGCTGGCAGAAGCATTCATCGTGGACGCGGGGGCGGATGAGGCACCTTGAGCCAAAGCCCACGGTGCCGCTGCGACAGCCGGGATTACAGCAGCGGCTTTCAGAAAGTCGCGGCGTGAGTCGTTGAGTGGGTCGGTCATGGGGTCTTTCGGGAAGTTAAGAAAACGGGTTTGGCCAAAGTGCAGGCCAAGCACAGCGCTGGTGTAAGCCAGCGGGATGGACCGTCGCGCTCTTGATCGCGCCAACGGCTGTCAGGTTTGTTCGATGAATCGGGTACAGAGTGTGGCTAGCGTGCCTTTCGCAGTCAACGCAATCGGTGTGGTAGGTACGTTCAGCGCGACGCATCGAGCTGCCGGTATACCTCGCCGGACACCCGCGCGAGCTCGGCCTTGTCGGCGTCGGCCGAAATGGCATAGCCGAAAGGTCCATTGACCCAGTAGAAAACATTGACGCCGCCTTCCCGGGCAAAGCGGAAGGCCGTTTCCTGGTTTTTCTGGCCCTGCGCCGCAGCACCTACGGCATTGACCTCATTGGACACATACAGAGTCAGCTTGGCACCGGCGTTGTCGTGGTACATAAATTGCGCGACAGGCCCCTTGTCGCCCGGCAACAGCCGGCCACCGTCGAGCGCGTAGCCCAGGGTTTGCAGATGGGGTGGCTTCATGGGTGAGCCCATGCGCTTGGACAGCCAGGCCACGAGCTGGTCTTCATGGTCGGCACCGACCTCCACGGCCCGCCTCACGTCAGGGCTGTAGACCGCATGGGCAATCGCCGCGCGCTGCGCAAACCCGGTGGCCGACGCGACAGTGATGGCACTGGGCGTGCGCTGGGCCACCATGCCGGCACCCTGCTCGGCGCCCAGCCCGCCGCGCAGACCCCAGCCTGCAACGCCACTGACCACGGCAATCGCGATGCCGGCCGCCATGCGCTGAAGGTACCACGGCGTACGAGGCCTGGCGGCCTCCCGCAGCCGCTGCGGCAGCGGTTCTTCGAGCACCGGATTGAACAATGCGCGCAGTTCGCGCTTTTGGGCCAGATAGCTTTCAACGCGCTGCGCCTCTTCGGGACGCCGGGCCAGATACGCTTCGATCTCGCGCTGACGCTCCGGCGTGAGTTGACGATCCACGTAAGCTTGCAATTCAGCTTCGGTGACGGGCGTTGGGGGGGGCATGACAGGGTTCATGACAGGCTATTCATTTAACGACTTTGAGGCGAACGGGATCAGGTTGGCCTTCCATGAGAGAACGCAAGCGCTCGCGACCACGCGACAGGCGCGACATCACCGAGCCGATGGGGATACCCAGGGTAGCGGCCACTTCGGCATAGCTCATGTCTTCCAGCGCAATCAGCAAAATAATCTCCCTTTGCTCCACGGGCAGCTTCTCCAGCGCCGCCTGCAAATCCATGACGGCCAGACTTTCACCCTGGGTCGCTGCGACCGGTACCTCGGGGGTGTCGTCATCCAGAATTACGGTGTGCAGCTTGGGCCGCCGGACACCGTCCACGTGCAGGTTGTGCATCATGCCGAACAACCAGGCCCGCATGTCCGAGACACCCCGCCAGAGCGCCGATTTGGCGAGTGCCCGCTCCAGCGTGTCCTGCACCAGGTCATCGGCGTCCTCGCGGTTGCCCACCAGCGCCCGCGCGTAACGGCGCAGGCGCGGCACCCAGGTCAGCAGGTGGTCGTCACCGTTCTCGTCGTAGAGGTCGTTTTGCACGCCATTACCTGGTTGTCTTGCCGGTCTGAAAGTCAGCCCATCATTCCTTGATGATGTGCCAGACGTCCTTGAAGTTGTCACCTGTGCGGTCGCCCGCTTTCTGGTCGGCTTTGTAAAAGTACACCGGCTTGCCCTTGTAGGCCACCTGGCGCGCGCCATCGTCGCGCGTCACCACACTGTACTCCCCGGACGGCTGATCAGCAGCCAGCAATGGCGGCCACAGCCCGGCGCAGGGGCCATTGCAAGCGCTTTTGCCGCTGCCGGCCTTGTCCGCGTCAAAGGTGTAGAGCGTCATGCCGTTGGCGGCAACCAGTGCGCCGCCAGACATCTTGGCCGGCGCATCGGCCGCTACGGCAGACACGCTGACGGCCATCGAGGCTGCGCTGATGGCAAGGGTCGCCAGAAAAAGCGGAATTTTCATACTGTTCTCCAGGGAAGGTGTGTGGTGAGCTGGCGATCAATACGCAGCCACTGACAGCTTGGGGTCAATCTGCCAGGTTTCGCTGACGATCTTGCCTTCACGGAAGGTCAGCACGTAGCGAACCTTGATGGGTGCCTTGCCTTCGAACTGCACGTTGGCCGAAATGGTGGAACCTTTTGGATTGGCGGACTCTTCCAGCTTGTCGACACTGACCTTCAGCGGACCTTGCGACTTGGTGAATTTCTCCCACACGCCGCGGATGGCATCCGCGTTGGCGTATGTGCCATCCAGTGGACCACCTACCCAGTTGAATTGGGCCTGGTCGGCATAGCCACGCATGACGATGGACAAGTCGCCCGAGCCGATGGCCTGGAAGTGGGTCTTGGCGTCATCAGCCGGTGCGGCCATGGCGCCAGAGGCGGTAAGCAGCACAGCGGCGGCGCAAGCGGTCAGGGAAAGGGTTTTGAACATGAAAAGCTCCTGTGTAGGTGAGACGAGTGAAGTTGAGGTAAGGACTTGAACTTGGTTGCAGCAGCCAATTGCTGCTGTCATGGAGGTAGACGGTTCGCGACAGCGGTTTATTCCAGAAGCCTGAAAATAATTAACCGATCAGGGCAAACACCCACCGATTGATCAGCGCACCGCCCACCACCAGCCAGGTGAAGAGGATCAGCGCCAGCAAGAGAGGCTTGATGCCTGCTTTGCGTATGGACGATATGTGGGTGGCAAGACCCAGCGCTGCCATCGCCATGGCCAGCAAAATGGTGTCGACCTCGGTCGTTACAGCCACGACACTTGGCGGCAGCAGGTTCAACGAGTTGAACAGCACCACACCGACAAAGGCAAAGGCAAACCAGGGCACAGCCAGCTTGGGCTTGATGGGCGCCTCAAGACGTGCAGTGTGCTCATTGGCAACCGGTACAGAAGTCATTCGCACGGTACGCCTGGCGTCGTCCCGCGCCAGCCAGGCCGACAGCATGATGAGAAACGGCGCCAGCATCATCACACGTACCATCTTGGCAATGACAGCCGTGTCGGCCGCGTGGGGACCCACTGAGCGCGCCGCGGCCACCACTTGGGCCACCTCGTGAATGGTGGAGCCGACGTAGATGCCGAAGCCGTCGGTGCCGCCCGGAACCAGCTGCCACTGACGATTGAGTTCAAACAGCAGTGGGTACAAAAAGATGGCGATGGTGCCGAACACCACCACGGTGGCCACAGCGACCGTCACCTGCTCGGCGCGCGCTTTCACCACCGGCTCAGCGGCCATCACGGCAGCAGCGCCACAAATCGAGCTGCCGGCACCAATCAACATCGCCGTCTTGCGGTCCATGCCGAGCCAGCGGATGCCGATGACGCATGCCAGCGCAAAGGTCGAACCCAGCACCAACGCATCGGTGGCCACACCCGCCAGGCCGACGTGGCCGATGTCCTGCACCGTGAGCCGCAGGCCGTACAGCACCACACCCAGGCGCAGCAGGTTTTGTTTGGAAAAATTTACCCCTGCGCCGCTCATGCTGGCCACACGCGGATAGACCGTGTTGCCGACCAGCATGCCCAGCACGATGGCGAGTGTCAGGGCGCTGAAGCCATGGTCCTGCAGCCAGCCGATGCGGCCCAGCGCCATCGCGAACGCTGCCAGCGCACCGCTGATCAACAGGCCAGGCAGCAGACGCAGCAACGGGTCCATCGCATTTCCAATGGCTCCGCCAGACGCAAGGGCTGGGGCGGAAGAGCGGGAGGGTGCGGCGGTGGTCATGGTGTTCTCCATCGGGTTTGGTTCGTCAGGGTCGAATGTAGGGTTCTGACATTTATCTGTCCAACAACTTGTTTGAGTAAGATATAGCTGTTTTATAGATAAACGAACCACTCGGGGAAATCAGCCATGGACGTACTGCGCCTGACACTGCGCCAACTGCAAATTTTTGTGGCGGTGGCCCAAACCGGCAGCACGACGGCAGCCAGCACGCAAATTGCCCTGTCGCAGTCGGCGACCAGCGCGGCCGTCAAGGAGCTGGAGCGCCTGCTGTCGCTCCACCTGTTCGACAGGGCAGGTAAACGCCTGCTGCTCAACGACAACGGACGGGCCCTGCTGCCGCGTGCGCAGGCTCTGCTGGACGGCGCGGCCGGGATCGAGCAGATGTCCCGTGATGCCATGGCGCAGTCCCAGTCGCTGCGGATTGGCGCCAGCACCACGATTGGTAACTACGTGCTGCCCCGGCTTCTCAGACAGTTTCTTCGTGGACGGCACCAAGACATCGCCACCAGTTGGCATTCAAGGGTGGTCATAAACAACACTGAAGCAATATGCGACGCAGTGGACCGGTTCGAACTCGATGTGGGGCTGATAGAAGGCCCCTGCCACCATACGTCACTCATAGTCACCCCATGGATGCAGGACGAGCTGGTGGTGGTGGGGCGCCCGACTCTTGCAAATGAATCGACGCAAGGGCGCGTGTCGCTGAAAACATTGCGCGATTGGGTCTGGCTGCTGCGCGAGGCGGGCTCGGGTACCCGAGAGGCAACAGATCAATTGCTACTGCCGCATCTCACTTCCTACCGCCACAGCATCGAACTTGGAAGTTCAGAGGCGATAAAACACTCGGCTGCAGTAGGACTTGGAGCGGCGTGCCTTTCGCAATGGGTCGTAAGCGACATGCTAGATGCAAAACTCTTGAAGTGCATCGATACCACGCTGCCGAAAATGACCCGCCAGTGTTACATGGTGATTCATCGAGGCAAACAACATACGCCAGCGTTACTGGACTTTATCGATCAAGCCACATCACTTACAAAATCTAGAGAGAAATAGAAATGTTCTGCGAAAAGTGGAGCGGAAGGTGGTTCGCATCCTTGATTCGTGGATCGAGGGACTTCGGTTCGATCAAGTCGCCTATAGAACTCACAGCATGCGAAAAACTAAAGCGTCCTTGATTTACCGCCGCACGAAGAATATTCGACGGTCCAATCGTTTCTGGGTCATACCAAACTCGAAAACACCGTGCGGTACCTCGGCATTGAGGTAGCAGAAGCCATGTAGCTTTCATAGTAGACAGCGATTTGCCAGAGTCAACATGGCTGCTGGTTGAATGATTTTTGACTTCCAGTTACCGGTCGTTCCGGTGCGTCCGCTTTTGGCCCTTACCTGTCACTCAAGCGTCGAACATGACCGACCGCTTCCGCTGCAAAGCAGTCAGTTGAACCCAGACTTCGAACGACTTTAATGCTGCGATAGCTGCCATCCATGTTGATCAGCAGCGTGACCATGTGTTTTCATATTGGTGTCCACTTTGGCCAGAGGCAGTGCCCCTGAGTGACCAGATTCTGCATTTGTTGCGCAGAGACAGTAATGGCCTTGAAAGTAGATCAATACAATATGAGTATTACTGGGTTATCGCTTTGTACGGCGACATGAGCGATCGAATGATGACGTTCGCTGCTGCCCTCGGGCACCAGCAGGAGATCTACTCGATCGACGAATGCTTCCTAGATCTGGGCGGAATCCCGGGTGACCTGGTACTGCGCAGTCGCAAGATTCGCTCGCGCATCCTGCGGGCCACCAAAATCCCCACCTGCGTCGGCATCGGTCCGACCAAGACTCTGGCCAAGTTGGCCAATCACATCGCCAAAACTGCCGAACGCAAACCCGGCAGTTACCCGAGCCACCATGCGCAGGTGTGCCACCTCGGCGCCATCAGTGATCTCGAGCGCCAGTCATTGCTGCAAGCGACTGAAGTAGGGGAAGTGTGGGGAGTAGGGCGCCGCATCGGCGCGCAGTTGCAAGAGGCAGGCATCCACACGGTCTGGGACTTGGCGCAAATGAATCCGAGTGTGGCCCGTCAACGTTGGTCGGTGGTGCTGGAGAAAACCGTGCGCGAGTTGCAAGGGACGCCATGCTTCACCTTTGAGGATCAGCCGCCACCCAAGCAGCAGATTGCCTGCACGCGCAGCTTTGGTCACCTGGTGACGGGCTTGGTGGAGTTGCAGGAGGCCATCACGGCATTTGCTAGCCGCGCTGCCGAGAAGCTGCGCCAGCAGGACGGCCACGCTGGTGTGGTGATGGTTTTCATTCGCACCAGCCCGTTTCGCCAACAGGACGCCCAGTACAGCGGCTACCGCCTGTTCAAGTTGCTGGAGCCCACCAGCGACAGCGCCAAGATCACTCAAGGAGCGCTGGCGGTGCTGCGGGCCATCTACAAGCCCGGATTCAACTACGCCAAGGCCGGGGTGATGCTGATGGAGTTGAGCCCTGCCAGCCAGCACCAGTTCAGCCTGGACTTGGGGTCGGAGCAGGATGAAGGGCGAGGGAGGTTGATGACGGCGATGGATGCGCTTAACAAACGCTTTGGCAAGGGCACGCTGACGCTGGGCACAGCAGGGGTTGCGAATGCGCCCAAGCAATGGGGCATGAAGCAGGAGCGTCGCACGCCGCGCTACACCACGCGCTGGGATGAGTTGCTGACGGTCAAGTGTTGAGGCTAGCGCTGCGTGGCTCTGTCAAAATGAGCCAATCGTTCTGATTCCCTGATGAGATGTCTCCCCAGTCAATCCAACTAACCATTTATTGCCTGTGTGTCGCTTGGTGTCGCACATGCGATGCATACGTGGAGGTGTTTGAGAGCTTAAAGCAAGCTTGTCCTAGGAATGTTTCGTGGGTCTGGGTTGATATCGAAGACCATGCTGACTTGTTAGACGATGTAGATGTGGAAAATTTCCCGAGCTTGCTGGTTACAAGTGGAGAGTATGTGTATTTCTTTGGCCCCGTACTTCCACAAAAGGCTATTGCGGCTCAATTGATCGAGAGTGTGATGGCGGGGAAGATTGACCCTCAAGCAGTAGAAACACTTCAAGCCTTGAACCAACGGTTCTTGAACAGCGCCTTACACGGCAAAGCGCCTCAGCCGATTTGAACCAGGCTCCCAGGAAAAATATGTCTCAGGGTTCTGCCAAAATATTACGTTTAATAACCAAAAGGAGATCTGAGTGAACAAGGCTGAACTGATCGAAGCGATCGTCAAAGAGACCAAAGACGTCGACATCCGTGACTAAGGGTTCCCTCATGGGCCAAGGACGACAAGATCAGCCGCCACACCTACAACGCCAGGAGCGAGACGGCGGCTGAGAAGCCAAGTTACCGCGCCGCGTGGCGTCAGCGCCAATATGGACTGGTGCTTGTCGATAACTTCTGCGAACCGAGCTATGAGTCGGGCAGGGCAGTGCGCTGGAAAATTGAACTGGCCTCGGGTGATCCGTTTGGCATTGCCTGTCTGTGGGACCGCTGGACCGATCCCGCATCAGGTGAGTTGGTCGTCAGTTTCTCCATGCTCACCGTAAATGCTGACGAGCACCCAGTGATGTATCAGTTCCACAAGCCAGGTGATGAGAAACGCACCCCCGTGATCATCTCCCCGGAGTTGCACGACGGCTGGCTCAGCGCTGATCCAGCCAAGGCCGCCGAGTTGATGACCTGGTCGCACATGCCCGAACTCCGGGCGATGCCAGCGCCGAGAGCTTAAGTTCGGAAGTGAACCAGCGTTTTGGTCGAGGCACCGTCAAGGTGTCAACGCAGGAGGCGTACAAGGAGTGGCAGATGCTGCAGGAGCGCAAGTCGCCGGAATACACGACTTCGTGGGACGAGGTGCCGGTGGTGTGAGTTGGTCTCGATCAGCCGAAAAAGCAGCCGTATGTATCCAACTCGATGATGTCGAGTGCTTCTTCAAGCCCATAGGCAGCTGAGGCTGGCTCGTAAGACTCCCACTTTCCTGTCTGGCGCATCCAGTAGATGTGCCAGAGCTCGCTGGATTTGACATAGCGGAACTTGGCAAACGGTCTGCGAGTCGTCTGGCCTGGTTGTCCCCGCCAAAGTGGCCTGACCTCGAAAATCGTCACAGACTGTCCATCGACCTCGTAGTCGTGGTCAACCTGCTTTTTGAGTTCAGGAGGGACCTTGTCCAAGCACCATTGGCCAATGGTCAAGTCAATGTCCCCAAGGTCTTCTATGCTGAATGCCATGATCGTGAGAGGTGTTTCCAGAATTTTGCCATTTAATGGCTCATGACCTGAACCTAGCTGTGGGCACATAATTGAACCCAATGGACTCCTCGACCCTGAATTACTATTCAGCCAATGCGCATGATGTCGCCCAACGCTACGAGGCGGCGCAGAGTTCATTGGGGGGACGCTTTGCCACGGCTTTCGCGCCGGGCGGCCGCGTACTGGACATTGGTTGCGGCTCCGGTCGCGATTTGGCTGAGTTGGGTCGTCAAGGCTTTCAGCCTTTCGGTTTGGATGGGACTCCTGAGTTTGTCCAGTTGGCCCAGGAGTTCCACCCGGAACTCAAGGGGCGAGTCATTCAAGGACTGCTGCCTGATTTCCCGGTGCCGTTTGGCGGTGAGTTTGATGGGGTGCTGTGCTGCGCAGTGCTGATGCACATCGACTCCACGGAGTTGTTCAATGCCGCGCTGTCGATCAAGCGATGCCTCAAGGTCAATGGCCGCCTGCTGATTTCCGTTCCCAGCCAGCGCTCGGACACGGGAGGCGGTGAGCGGGATGCAAATGGCCGCCTCTTCAAAACCTACCCACCAGGTTACCTGAGGCTGATTTTTGAGCGTCTCGGTTTTAGCCTGATCGATCAATGGGGTAACTCGGATGCCATGAACCGGCAGGGCATCGAATGGGTGTCTTTGCTGTTTCAGCTCAAATCTGGCGCCAACACCCGACCCATCGACCAGATCGAAGGGGTGTTAAACCATGACAAGAAGAGCGCCACCTACAAATTCGCGCTTTTCCGGGCGCTCGCGGAAATCGCCACCCAAAGCCCCAACAGCGTGACATGGCTTGCCGACGGTCAGGTGGGGCTGCCGGTGCGGTACGTGGCCGAGAAGTGGCTGCAGTACTACTGGCCGCTGGTCGAGTCGCGCACCTTCATTCCCCAGCTCAACGGCGAGAGGCCCGATGCTGGCAAGCCCATCAAGTTTCGCAAGCACCTGCATGCCTTGGTCCAGCGCTATGCCAAATCGGGTGGCTACAGCGGCTTCAGGATCGAGCGGAACAAGGGGCAACTATCTCCGGACACCCAGAAACTGTTGCGAGCCCTGATGGCCGACATCGAGGACGCGATCATTAAAGGGCCGGTCGTCTTTGCCGGTGGCGCCCTCATCACGGGCAGGGTGTTCGGCTATGACGCCAAGACTAGACAGGTTCTGATCCCCAACGATTTGTGGATTGAGCTGAGCCACCTTGGCTATTGGGTGAGCCAGGCCGTCATACTTCAATGGGCCGAAAAGACCACCAAGTTGGGGGAGGGCATTGAAGTCGCCACCGTGGTCAACCTCCTCCTTGAAAAGGAAGATGAGCGCAGCACCATCGAAGCCAGGAAGCTGTTTTCAGGGCTGGATCGGCTGGAATGCGTGTGGACCGGCTCAACCTTGCGGGAGAGCTTCGATGTGGACCATGTCATCCCGTTTGACCTTTGGCACAACAACGATGTCTGGAACCTGTTGCCAGCCTCCAAGACCGCCAACAGCAAGAAGAGCAATAAGCTGCCGTCCACCGAGATCCTGCGTTCCCGTAAAGACTGCATCGTGGGGTACTGGGAACTTCTCCGTGGAAGAAATAGTCAGCGCTTCGACAAAGAGGCTGAGACCTTGCTCGTGATGCCAACTGAAAACTGGCAAAACGCTCTCTACGGACAAATGTGCAATGCGGTTGAAGTCACGGCCTTGCAGCGCGGGGTAGGGCGGTGGCCAGCGCTGTGATTGATTCGGAACAGGGCGGAGTGCAATACCTGATGCGTATGGTCACTAGCCATGAGTAAGGCCTTCAAAAGCGGTCTTTGCGCCTATTGCTGCGCGGCCGAATCCACCACTGCAGATCATGTCATCGCGCGTGGTTTTTTTCCGGAGGATTCACGGGCGAACCTGCCAAAGGTAGGCGCATGCCTGGAGTGCAATAACAAGAAGTCGAAGTTGGAACACACTTTGACGGCAGTAATGCCTTTCGGTGCGCGGCATGGACGAGCAAGCGAAGCACTCATGGCGGTTGAGAGGATGTTGGCCAGAAACAAGTCACTCCACCGACTTATGGCCTTGGGGTTCCACTCTGTGTTCCGGTCAGTCAACGGGTCGCCTTGGAAGCTGGAGACTATGGTGCCGCTCGATGGAGGTAACCTGGAGCTTCTAGGTGAATACCTTGTCAAGGGTTTGGCTCGCCATCACTGGGGGCTCGACTTAGGCAAGGATACTTGCGTTCGAGCATCTTTCTTGAATGCTGAGGGAGCCGCCATCTTTGATCAATTCTTTGCGGGCAACACAAGAGGGTGAGTAGACAGCGATTTGGGTGAGGGTGTGTTCCGTTATGAGGGCATCCAGTCTGCCGACGACGTCAACGTGACCCTCTGGAAAATGTCAATTTATGGAGCAGAGGTCGGGGGCGATCCACTCTTGCCAGGACAACGTGCGTCGATGATTTACGGCGTGTCGGTCTCGAAAAATTCACGGGCGGCAGAACTACTCGCATCGATTTTTAGGGAAGCTGCTGCCGGGGACCGTTCGATCTGAGCGGTTGTTCGGCAGCCTTCAAAGGAACTGCCGCGTTCAAGAGTTCTTTAATATTCCCCGTGAAATTAAAGAACGCTTTAATTTGT
>ERZ650308.728-NODE-728-length-17729-cov-8.842084_pt1 | contig 17729 bp, 15 predicted proteins | sample MGYA00376244_ERZ650308 | MGnify/ENA primary metagenome ERZ650308 (study PRJEB26733, sample SAMN07839295) | wastewater metagenome | biome: small river; feature: stream; material: water | place: USA: North Carolina | collected 2016-04-26 ... | reverse complement strand
TCTTCAAGGAAGACAAAATTACAAAATCTAAATGCAAAAAAAGATATAAAATTACTTATTAAATTATTATATAATTTATAAATACTAGTAATTCAATATTCTCCATGTATTTGGGTAGTAATTATTCAATCGATTGGGCAGTACTTTTACCCATCCTAAACGGCAATTCATATAACTAATGCTATGCCAGCCTTTTGAACCAGTCAAAGTGAAGTCAGCCCTTCTTAAAAACTGCAAGGCATCATTCAGTTCAACCGAAATGTCTTCATAAGGCATTTGAGCCCATTGACACATTGCTAAATCGTGCGAAGGAACCAAGTCCCTCCCTTTCAATATTCCAATGCGCATACCCATTTTTTTAACATACAAATGGGCCCTTATAGTCTGTAAATCTTGAATACAATGCATGGGCAATGCAATGATTTCATCTTGATGTTGAATACAATTTGCTTCAATCGGCAATGAATAAACTGCATCTAATCCTGCTTGTACCGATTTAGACAAAGTCGTAAATTGAAAAGGGGAAGAAAACTGACTTGTATATGCCGCTGTTTGTTTTTGAAAAACAGCAATAAAAAAACCTTCTCCTTTTACTTTATCTGGATAAAACCTAAAGCCTTGCGCCCTGTGTTTTGGACTATAGGTTGTCACAATTCCTGATGCCTCAGGAATTTGTATAGTAACAGACGCCATCCCTTCAATTGATGCGATATAATCCATGATTTGCTCATCCTCTTCAAAAGAATATGAACAGGTAGAATAAATATAATATCCGCCTTCTTGTAAAGCTGTAATACTTTCTTCTATAATACGCTCTTGTCTTTGGCTACAATGCAAAACATTTTCTTCACTCCATTCCTGTATCGCTTGAGGATCTTTTCTGAACAACCCACTGCCACTGCAAGGTGCATCTGCAATAATAAAATCAAAGAAATTAGGCAATGCTTTAAAATGACTTGGGTCATTTTGAGTGACTACAATATGATCACTCCCCCAGCGAATACAATTTTCCTCTAAAATCGCATTCCTTGATTTTATTGTTTCATTGGCAACCACCAAACCATTTTTAAAAGCGTTTGCGAGTAAAGTGGTTTTGCCTCCAGGTGCTGCGCAAAGATCTAATACCTTATAATATTTTTGAGGATCCGCAAGTTGACTGATAATTGTTTGCAAAAACATACTACTTGCTTCTTGCACATAATAGGCGCCCGCATGCCATAAAGGATCTAAAACAAAACTTGGCCTACCCTGTAAATAATAACCTTGGTCACACCAACTCATTGGAGCCATTGTATGCATGAATGGATGCGTAGCCAATTCAAATGGCTTAAACTGATTTAAACGCACAGACGTAAAATCTGCAGGCACTTGATGTGTTTGCACAAATGCTTCCTGATTAAATCCAGGCAGGTCTGCTAATGATGCTATGAGTTTTTCTGGTAACAATAGGTTGTATTAATAACGTATAATAAAATGCTCTTGTTCTTTTTGTTCCATTCTACAAAACAAGCATCCAATAAAAAATAAATCGATCGTCAATCTTACTTTAGGATGATTTTTGGCCTTTGCCCATGCATCTTCCATCGCTCTACTTGAATGAATACCTTGCATAACCATCCAAGAATTTGAATGCATTTTTTGCAAGACCTCGTCTGCGTTTTCCAAAATTGATTCGGCCGAATTGCCTTCTGCCAAAAATGCGAAATCAATTTTATCCATTTTTACAAGATCCATTTGTTCTAATTCATATGACATGACGCAACTTATAGATGGCTTAAATTGATTAATGCATCGATGCATCAATCTTTTAATTTTTTTAGGCAATTTATATTTCGTCGCAAGATCAATTTCTTGCATCAACTTGACCACCGATGGCGACTCCTTTTCAATTGTATCGCCATCCACCTTCGCATTCAATTTTTCTTGAATGAATTTAAAAACAAAAGGAGAGTGAATGCCATGGCCTTTTGAGTTGGCTGCAATCCAATAGTAACGAAGGTATTTAAGCTTCATGATGAGCGTAGGATATCGCATCTATTTTCTTTTCCAGCATTCAAAATCAAAAGCATAAAGATGTTTTTCATCTGCCATATTTGGATAACTATAATCCAATACCCATTCCTCGTCTATGACAGGAAACAAGGTATCTCCATCAATCTGCGTATGCACCCTTGTCATATAAATTGTATCTGCAATAGGCATCGCTTCTTGATAGATTTGACCTCCACCAATCACAAAGACTTCCGCATACTGCTCACGCGCTGCTAGCTGAATAGCCTCCTTTAAAGAACCGACTACTTCTGTATTGTCGTACTGCAGTCCCGCTTGTTTTGTTAGAATAATATTCAATCGCCCCGGTAAGACGCGCTTGCCCAATGATTCAAATGTTTTCCTTCCCATAATCACTGGCATAGCCCAGGTAGTATCTTTAAAGAATTTCATATCCTTAGGCAGGTGCCAAAGCAATTGATTGTCTTTGCCAATCATGTGATTATCAGATGCCGCTACAACTAAGGATACTTTCATGGATAAGTTATTAAACTGCCACCGGTGCTTTGATGCCTGGATGACACTCGTAATTTTCTAATGTGAAATCTTCATACTGGAAAGCAAAAATATCTTTAACAGCAGGATTGATTTTCATTGTTGGTAAATGGAAAGGCTTTCTACTTAATTGCAAAGCAGCTTGCTCCATATGATTATTATATAAATGCACGTCTCCAAAACTGTGTACAAAATCTCCATACTCTAAATCACAAACCTGCGCAATCATCATCGTCAATAATGCGTATGAAGCGATATTAAAAGGCACACCCAAAAACACGTCTGCACTTCTTTGGTACAATTGACAACTCAATTTTCCGTCTGCAACATAAAATTGAAACATATTATGACACGGCATCAACGCCATTTTAGATAAATCACCCACATTCCATGCACTTACAATTAATCTTCTACTATCTGGTGTTTTTTTTATCTGCTCAATCAATTCTGTAATTTGATCGATCATCACGCCATTCGGCGCCTCCCAACTTCTCCATTGCTTGCCATAAACAGGACCTAGGTCACCATTTTCATCTGCCCACTCGTCCCAGATACGCACGCCATGGTCTTTTAAATATTGAATATTGGTATCCCCTTTCAAAAACCAAAGCAATTCATGAATGATGCTTTTAAGGTGTAATTTTTTTGTCGTCACTAAAGGAAATCCTTCGGCTAAATTAAAACGCATTTGATAGCCAAAACAGCTTTTTGTACCTGTTCCAGTACGGTCTGTTTTCACTGTCCCGTTGTCAATAATATGTTGGACTAATTGTAAATATTGTTGCATGCTGCAATTTACAACATGAAGGCTAATTATTGGATTATTTTGCTTTTCTTCTGGCAATTTCCTGCCTGATCAATAGCAATTCTCTATTCGTTTGGCCATTCACGCTAGAATTCTCTTGCGCTCTTCGCATCAAATAAGGCACAACGTCCTGCAATGGACCATAAGGCAAATATTTACTCACTTTGTAGCCTTCTGCTGCCATATTAAAACTAATATGATCGCTCATGCCATAGAGCTGAGAAAAATGAATATGAGGATGGTGATTGGGTAAGTTTTTAGCCTGCATCAATTGTGCACATTTTAAATTGCTTGCTTCATTATGAGAAGCCAAGATTAAAGCAATTTGATCAACATGGTCTAAGCAATATAAAACAGCTTCATCAAAGTCAGCATCTGTTGCAGATTTATCCATTTGAATCGGCGAAGGATAACTCATTTTTTCTGCCCTTGCCCTTTCTTTTTCCATGTATGCGCCACGAACCAGTTTCGCCCCTAAAATAAAATTGCCTTCTTGAGCAATCTTATGAGATAGTTTTAAAAAACGTAAACGATCTGATCTATATAATTGATAGGTATTGTATACAACTACTTTTTCTTTATTGTATACACCCATTAATTCAATTGCTAAACGATCGATGGGATCTTGAATCCAAGTTTCTTCTGCATCAATTAAAATGCCCACACCATTTTCTTCTGCCACATCGCAAATTGCGTACATCCTTTCTCTTAAACGGTTCCAAGCTGCATCATCCGACTCACTATCATGCACACCACTTCTTAATCTTGGTGCTTCGTTTAAACGCTCTAACAAATGCATGCTTGATAATCCAGTTAACTTCACACTAACAAATGGAATATTATCTTGGGTTGCAGCAAATTCTATAGCTTCAATGAATTGTTCAGTCACTGCGTCAAAACTCGCATCCCCTTCTTTTGCTTCTACGCCATAATCTAAAATCACTTGCACGCCATAAGCGCCCAGCATCTTAGTTACTCTTGCAGATTCTTCCAGTGTTTCACCGCCAACAAATTGATTGAAAATGGTATTACGAATTAAACCATTGATTGGCAAACCCGACTTCATTAACATGGGTGTCAATCTCGTACCCAATGAAACAATCCATGGATTTTGTATGACACTAAAAAGCCATTTTGCTTTTCTTAAATCTGTATTTGACTTGTACGCAAACGCGTTTTGAGTATTGTTTAAAGATAGGTTCATGCTAACATTCATTCGTATCGCAAATATCGGGACTATTCTTTAGTTCACAAAGTTTAAATCGCTTGATGATTGAAGGGCTGTAAAACCATTTCACTCACTACTCCGGAACTTGGCTGTTGGCATAAAAACCAGATGGCTCTTGCTGCTTCTTCTGCTACCACCATCTTATCTCTTTGCACTCTTAAATCTATTGTATCCCAAAATGGAGAATCCACCCCACCTAAATACAATTGTGTAATTCTAATTTCAGTGCGTTTCAATTCTTCTCTTAACGAATGCATCATGCCCACTAAAGCATATTTACTAGCGCAATATGCAGCTGCACCTGCCATTGGGACTTTCCCCAAAATGCCAGGGATATTGATGATCAGCCCTTTTTTGAGTTCCATCATTTTAGGCAAAATCGCCTGTATCGTTTCAAAACTACTTAGGGTGTTCACCTGAAAAGAAGTCTGCATTTCTGCAGTCGTTAATTTATCAAAGGATTTAATGATGCCAATTCCAGCTGCATTGATAAAAATGTCAAATGCAAAATCTAATTGTTTTAATTGATTGGTGAAAGTTTCAACAGCAAAACGGTCGGCTAAATCCACCTGAAAAAATCGGTCCGCATTCAAGTTCAAATCAGCAGACAATTGGTTTAATTTATTAGCATCTCTGCCCGCCAACCAAAGCTGTGCACCACTGCCATGTAATAAACTTGCCAATTGGGCGCCAATGCCTCCAGTAGCTCCTAATAACAATACTTTCTTTTGTTTTAACCCTTCCATATCAAGTGATTTTTATCATAACATTCGGTGAAGGCAAATTGTTCAAAATAAGTATATTTATGCCCATTATGAAAATTATTGAAACCACGATCCACCGATTCAATATTCCAATGATCCCATTCACAATTGCAACGGGCACCATGGAATACGCACAAAATGTTTTAATTCAAATTAAGACAGACCAAGGCATTGTTGGCATTGGAGAATGTTCCGCATTCCCAATGATCGTTGGAGAGACACAATTGAGTTGCTACAATCATGCAAAAGACTTTGCTCAATTTTGGAAAGGCAAAGACCCTTTGGATATTCCACAGCGATTGAAAGAATTAGACTTAGTGATTGCAGGCAATTACACAGCGAAAAGTGCCTTCGATTTAGCCTTATACGATATTGCTGCTAAAGCTGCAAACCAACCCCTATATCAATTTTTGGGCGGCAAGCAAAAGCCTATTGAATCTGATTTAACCATCGGCATTGGCGCTCCAGAAGTGATGGCAGCGCAGGCGATCGAGTTTGTGCAACAAGGTGTCCGAATGATTAAAGTAAAATTAGGTAAAGCACCTGAAGAAGACGTGGAACGCATTCGACAAATTAGGGCAGCGATAGGACCAACTATTCAAATCAGGATTGATGCCAACCAAGGATGGTCTATAGAAGATGCATTGCCTGTATTAACAGCATTGGCGCCATTCAATATTGAATTTTGCGAACAACCCATGCATAAATATTATGATGATTACTTGCCAGCGCTTTGCGCCAATTCACCTGTAAAAATTATGGCAGACGAATCTGTTTTCACGCACCATGATGCAAGAAAATTAATTGCCAATCAAGCATGTCATTCAATCAATATTAAATTCTCAAAGAGTGGCGGTATTCATGAAGCTATTAAAATACACGATTTAGCCAAAGCACATCAAATCCCATGTATGATGGGAGGCATGTTGGAAAGCAGGGTTGCATTAAGTGCAAAAATGCATTTTGCAATGGCCATGGACAACGTGCAATTCTATGATATGGACACCTGCTTGATAGGACACAAAATAGACCCAGTCATTGGCGGTGTTCAGTTCAACGGCATGCACTTAAGCATTGGCGAACAACCTGGGATTGGAGCAGATGTTGACCCCGCTTATTTACGCAATTTGGAATCTTGTACGATCTAATGCACTAGTAGTGGGGATAGTTGTACCTTTGTACTCAATTTAAAAAATTGATACTATGGAAGCAAAAACAGCATCAGCCTCTTATACTACAATGAACGAGTTAGTCTTACCCAATGACACCAATACTTATGGTGATTTAATGGGAGGCAAACTGATGTATTGGATGGACATTGCTGCGTACCTATCTGCAGCAAAGCATTGTAATTCTGGTGCGATGACTGCATCTGTAGACAATATTAGTTTTAAGACACCTATCAAATTAGGCAACGTAATTTGTATTGAAGCAAAAGTCACAAGAGCTTTCAATACTTCGATGGAAATTCACTTAAAAGTCTGGAACCAAAATACAATTGAGCAAACACGAGTATTGAGCAATGAAGCTTATTTCACTTTCGTTGCCTTAGACGAAAACAAACAGCCTAAAAAAGTACCAGGCATTATCGCAGAAACAGAAGAAGAGAAAAAATATTTCGCAAGTGCATTAAGAAGAAGACAATTACGATTGATTCTTGCTGGAAAAATGAAGCCGGATGATGCTACTGAATTAAAAGCTTTATTCATCAAAGAGGAAGACGAATAAGTAGGAAAACTCGAAATTCAATCCACTATTTTTCGATCACTTTCATCACATGATGCTTTCCTTTGAGCATATAGGATTTGCTTTGTTCGATTGCGTCCATTACTTGATCTAGAATTTCTTCGACAGGAGCGGCATAATCAATCGCCAAAGGCGCTTTAAACCTGATTGTTAAGGGCGTGCCTACTTTTTTATAGGTCAACCCTTTCTTTGTAAATGCGCGCCAAAATCCATTAATCACTACAGGGACTACAATAGGATGATTGTTCTTGATGATATGTGCTGTGCCTTTTCTGCCTGGCGCAAATGGTTTGGTTGTGCCTTGCGGGAAAGTAATCACCCAGCTATGCGTTAGCGCCTTATCAATTTTTTGTGTATCCACTACATCTCTTTGTCTTTGCACATCTTGCCCCTCCGCCCTCCAAGTTCGCTTCACGGTCAATGCGCCGCCCAACTTAAATAATTTGGTCAACCAGTTGTCATTCATGGTTTCTTCCGCAGCTACAAAATAGACGTTGGTAAAGGGATTCAGCAAATAGTAAGGAATACCCAATCGATTGAACTTCCTCCATTTGACTGCGCAAAAAATATGTACAAAAGTGATTACGTCAGCAAAATAAGTCTGGTGATTGCTAACAAACAAAACATTCTGTTTAGGCAATTTTTCAAGATGTTCCGTACCCTCGATATTCAATTTATTAAACAAAGCAAGCCCTGGATAAGTAAACAATCCTACAATCCCATAGATAATGGAACGAAAGATTCGAATTTGCTTTAAATGATCTAATAAACGCATATGCAATCTGCTGATTTGAATCGCAATATACTACATAATCTTTTATATGAGTTGCACTGTTTAAGCAACTAATTGTATCTTTAAACAATGAAAAAGACCGCCGTAATTTTTGATATAGATGGATTATTGATCAATAGTGAGCCACTTTGGAATAAAGCTGCGAATGAAATTTTTCGACAATACGGCATCAGTTTAACAGAGGCACAATATGCTGCCACCACTGGACTTAGATCCAAAGAGTTTGTAGCGCATTGGTTGCATGAATACAAGATTCCTTCTTCAGAATACATTAGAGCAGAACAAAGAGTTGTAGACCAGGCCTTGTTGTATATTGACCAAGAAGCCACATTGATGCCTGGGGTAGAACATATTTTTCAATTCTTTTTGGAAAAGCAATTTAAGATAGGGCTTGCAACTTCTTCTCCAACTGCTTTAATTGAATGGGTGAAAGACAAATTAGGTATACGTAGTTTAATTCATGCAAGTTGCTCTGCACAAAACCTTCCATATGCAAAGCCACATCCTCAAGTGTATCTTGATTGCGCAACCGCCTTACATACTTCTCCCCTTGCATGTATCTGTTTTGAAGACTCCTTCTATGGCATGTTGGCAGCGAAAGCGGCAAGGATGACCTGTGTAGTTGTTCCGGCAGCTGAAAGCCTGAAACAAGAACATTGGGCCGCAGCAGATCTGAAGCTTTCTTCTTTACAAAATTTCGGCGCACTCCATTTTGATATGCTTGCTTAATTAAGCTAAAAAAAAACAGAGCGCTTCCCCAAATACAAGTTAAATTGCATCCGTAAATGGAATTAGCAAAAAAAGTCATTGGCAAAGAATTGGATCTCTTTGAAACACATTTCAAAGAAGCGGTTAAAAGTAGGGTTTCCTTGCTTGATCGTATCATGCAATATATTGTCAAGAGAAAGGGCAAGCAGATGCGTCCTATGTTTGTTTTGCTTTCCGCGAAATTACATGGCGAGATCAATGACGCCAGCTACCGTGCAGCGTCTTTAGTGGAGCTTTTACATACTGCTACTTTAGTGCACGACGATGTAGTGGATGATACTTTAGAAAGAAGAGGATTCTTTTCCATTAACGCTTTATGGAAAAATAAAATAGCTGTCTTGGTAGGAGACTATTTATTGTCAAAAGGCCTATTACTTTCATTAGAAAACAAAGACTTTGAAATTTTAACGATCCTTTCCAATGCCGTCAAAAAAATGAGCGAGGGAGAATTGTTGCAAATTGAAAAGACAAGGAATTTAAATTTTGATGAATCTGTTTATTACGAAATCATCAACGGAAAAACTGCTAGCCTTCTGTCTTCAAGCTGTGCTGCTGGTGCCGCTTCTGTAACAAAAGACCAAGAAGTGATTCAAAAGATGAAGGATTTTGGAGAATTCGTTGGCATGGCTTTCCAGATCAAAGATGATCTTTTTGACTATGGAGACGAATTGATTGGCAAGCCAACAGGCAACGATATCAAGGAAAAAAAATTAACCCTTCCATTAATACACGTTTTACAGAAATGTACTCCAGCTTTGAAAAAAGAAATTGTGTACATTGTTAAAAACAACAACAATGATAAGCGCAAAGTAAAATTTGTAATTGATCATGTGAAACAACTTGGAGGCATAGAATATGCCCATGAAAAAATGATTGAATATAGAGACAAAGCATTGGTTGTATTACATAGCTTCCCGCAATCGATTACCAGAGATGCTTTAGAAGAATTAGTGCGTTATACAACTGACAGAAAATATTAATGGAAAAACGCTGGCATATATTAGAGGGCGATGCCGTTAAAGTAAGTGCTTTACAGACTGCACTTAAAATCCATCCCATACTTTGCGAACTGCTTGTCCAAAGAGGCATTGAAGACTTTGATAAAGCAAAGCAATTTTTTAGACCTTCCCTGAATGACTTACATGATCCATGGCTGATGAAGGATATGGACAAGGCCATTACAAGAATAGAAAAAGCTTTTGAACAAAACGAATCCATCATGGTTTTTGGAGACTATGATGTAGACGGCACCACTTCTGTGGCAACCTTATACCAGTTTTTAAAAAACATTGGACCTCATATTGATTTTTATATCCCGCACCGTTATAGAGAAGGATATGGTGTTTCGAAGATGGGTATTGACCATGCGAAAGCTACTGGCATAAGCTTGATCATTTCTGTTGACTGTGGCATTAAATCTACCGAATTGATTGCCTATGCAAAAGAATTAGGCATTGATTTTATTATTTGTGATCACCACTTACCCGACGCGGTATTACCACCAGCAGTAGCCATATTGAATGCCAAACAAGTTGACTGTAGTTACCCATATAAAGAGCTTTGTGGATGCGGGGTGGTATTTAAATTGATTACAGCACTTGCTCAAAAATACAATTTACCAGACTCAAGTTATTTACAATACTTGGACTTAGTTGCGACAGCAATTGCTGCTGATATTGTGCCATTAACTGACGAGAATAGAACCATGGCATTTTTTGGTTTACAAAAAGTGAATGAAAATCCTAGTCATGGTATTTTAGCTTTACTAGAATTAGCAAAACAAGCAAGTCCTATTCGAATTAGCAATTTAGTATTTGCTGTTGCGCCAAGAATCAACGCTGCAGGTAGAATGGATGATGCCAAAAAAGCCGTGCAACTATTTATAGAGAAAGAATATCAAAGCGCCTTAGCTGTTGCATCGCTTTTACAACAAGATAATTTAGACAGAAGAGAAGCAGACACCACTATTTCAGAAGAAGCCTTAGCCGAAATCGAGAATGACCCTGCACATTTGAATAAAAGGTCGACAGTAGTCTTTCAACCGCATTGGCATAAAGGCGTAGTTGGTATTGTAGCAAGTAGACTGATCGAGAAACACTATAAGCCTACCATTGTGCTTACACAAAACGGAGACATCGTTTCTGGAAGTGCGAGAAGTGTTCAAGGCTTTAACTTATATGAAGCGCTGCATGCATGTAGAGCGCATCTTTTAGGATATGGAGGACATTTTGCAGCGGCTGGTATGACTTTGTCTATTGACCAACTAGAGGCATTTAAAATTGCTTTTGAAAAAGCAGTAGCAGAAAGAATTACGCCCGAACAGATGGTTCCCGAAATTCTAATCAATGCAGTGCTTCCGCTAGACCAAATCAACATGCAATTTTTTAATATCATTGCACAGATGGAGCCATTTGGACCAGATAATATGCGACCAATATTCATCGCAAAAAATGTGCGTGATACCGGCTATTCAAAGCTGGTAAAAGAAGCGCATATCAGTTTCAACCTAACACAAGGCAATCAGAGTGTTCGCGGAATCGGATATAATATGCCCGACAAAATTGAGATCGTTAAATCTGGCAAGCCATTTGACATTGTCTTTCAATTACAATTGAATGAATGGCAAGGAACTCAATCAGTGCAAATGCAAGTGATTGACCTAAAAACAACGAACCCAAATTAATGCATTTGGGTTCGCGTATAATGACTATTTATTGAAGTTTACTTGCTCGTTAATTCTACTGTTCGATTGATAAAGCTTGTCAATTCAGCACCCTTTAATAACCCTTGAGATAATAGAGCAAGGTCCGCTAAATTTCTTGCCTGCTTTTGTTGCTTATCTGTATCCGCTTCTTTTAACAAAGTTTGGTACACAGGGTGATTACCATTGATGGTCAATTGAACTTCGTCTGGCATTTGCGCATAGAATGCTGTCATCCCACTCCCCCCCATGCCTGCCATATCTTTCATACGACGCATAAACTCTGGTCTTGTGGCAATTACAGGAGCAGCCTCTTTGCTTAAGCCTTTAACCTCCACTGTCAAAGTTATCTCTGGCACTTGGAATTCAAATAATTTTTTAGCTTGCTCTACTTCGTCTTTTGACAATACCGAATCCACATTTTCTTGTTTATCAATCAAATTGTCAACTACGTCCGCATCAACACGCACAAACTGCACACCATCCCATTTCATTTCAACATTATTAATAAAAGCAGCGTCCACCATTGTCTCTAGCTTAATCACTTTATAGCCCTTACCTACAGCAGCTTGAATGAAAGCATCTTGTTGAACAGGATTGGTTGTATACAATAAGACCTGCTTTCCTTCTTTGTTCTTTTGCGTTGCTTCTGTTACGCTCTTGTATTCGTCAAGCGTATAAAATTTACCCGCTTCCGCTGCATCTTCTAAAATCAAAAACTTGTTTGCTTTGTCTAAAAATTTGTCGTCCGTGATCATGCCATATTTCACAAACAAACCCAAGCTCTCCCATTTTTCTTCGAACGCTTTTCTATCGCTATTGAAAATCTCTTCTAATTTATCTGCCACTTTTTTAGTGATATGTGCATTGATCTTCTTTACATTCGGATCTCCTTGTAGATAACTTCTACTTACATTCAATGGAATATCCGGACTATCAATTACACCATGTAATAACATTAAGAACTCTGGAACAATGTCTTTTACCTCGTCTGTTACGAAAACTTGATTACAATACAATTGAACTTTATCCTTTTGAATCTCATAGCTCTGCTTGATCTTAGGGAAATATAAAATACCCGTTAAATTAAATGGATAATCTACATTTAAATGGATCCAAAACAAAGGTGTTTCGCCAAATGGATATAATTCTTTATAAAATTTTTCATAATCTTCTTTGGTCAAATCAGCTGGCTTTCTAACCCAGATAGGGTTTGTATTGTTGATTGGCTTTTCTATTGCAGCTTCTTCTCCTTCTTTAAGTTCCAATGGCGCCTCATTGGCGTCATTAAAATAAATAGCGACCGGTAAAAATTTACAGAATCTTTCCAAGATTGATTTTACCCTAGATGGTTCTAAAAACTCTTTACTCTCCTCGTTAATATGCATCACGATTTTAGTACCGCGATTACTATAATCCACTTCATATAATTCATAGCTAGGGCTACCATCACAACTCCAGAATACACCAGGTGCGCCAGTATGGCTCTTACTATAAATGTCCACTTTATCACTCACCATGAATGAGCTATAAAAGCCTAATCCAAAATGACCAATAATACTTGCGTCTTGGTATTTAGTTACAAATTCTTCTGCCCCACTAAATGCCACTTGGTTAATATATTTGTCTACTTCTTCTGCAGACATTCCCACACCATTGTCAATAATAGAAATGGTTTTTTCTTTTGCATCTACAATCACGTCCACTCTTAAATCACCTAAGTCACCTTTCACTTCGCCCTTAGAACTAAGTGTTTTTAATTTCTGTGCCGCATCCACTGCGTTACTTACCAATTCACGAACAAAAATCTCGTGATCACTATAAAGGAACTTTTTAATAATAGGAAAAATGTTCTCCGTCTGAACTCTAATTTGACCTTTTTGCATAGTTATATCGTTTGAATCTATAATAGCAAACTAAGGACCAAAGCCCTGCTTCTGCCAAGCTGACAAGGCAAAGTTCCCAAATAGCCCCAAATCCGTTAATTTTTCAGCCAGGCTGCGCCAGAACAACGAGGCTGGGTAAACAAAATGTCATCCGGATGACGCAAAAGCAATTGCTTTTCAGTGTTGAATACCGAATAAACCCCTACAATGGTCCCATTGCCATTAGGGATAGCAACCCCAGCAAAATCAGCATAACCGCTCGTCCTTAAATAGATGGTTCCTCCACTACAAAATTTCAGGGCCCTACTCGCTCCTGTCTTATTTTTTTTATCCGCAAAAGTCTGAGCCGTATCGCTCGCAGAAAACTCAATGCCAGATAACTGAATCAGTCTGCCCTGTAAAGAATCATGCAAATTTCTAAATTGAACATTCAATGGGACAATTGGATAGTTGTCTTGAATTACTTGAATGTGTTGCTTGAAAAGAGGGACTGGAATACCTCCAGTAACCAGGCTTCCTGAACTACTATCTACAGCACCCACCAATTGAATCATCCTGCGATAGTCAGACAAAAGCAAGTCTTTTAACCTTAAACGAATTTTTGCGCCAACAGGATAATCCTGAAATAAATTTTGACCATCTAACAATAACATAATGCCAGCCGTACTGTCTTGTATTACAATCGATTTATACCAATTGTCATATTCGTCGTTGGCAACAATCACAGCTTCAACCATCCATTCATGCAGGATAGGTTCCACTTCGCCCATGGAATGCAAACGCTTTAGTTGTTTGATACTAATAAGACTGTCATTCAATTGATCTTGGATAGGGATCGCATAAGCTGCTTTCTTAAAACAGGCCGTGCAACAAAAGGCAGTCAAAAGCAACAATAAAAAAGCACTAAAAAAGGAGACATTGTTTTTCATAAAATATTTGTTTTTAAATAAAATCAGCGTGCTGATAATTGTAAGCCAATTGTGTAAGTTCTTCCTAAATCATAGATATATTTTGCGGGAAATTTTTCGGCAACGAAATTTTTATAATCATACCTCGATTGCTCGAAAACTAAGCTTGGAATGGACGCATCTAAAAGATTACGAATGGAAGCAGTTAACCTCAATGACAAATTTTCACTAGACGCTTTTAATTGAAAACTTTTTGAAATAAAAAGATTCGACACCCATTGGTCTGGCGCCCAAACAGGCATGCGTAGTTGGTCCCATGTATTAGTATTTACAATATTTTCCTTTGTCCAAGTACTTCTCCTAAATAAGTCATGACTAATCGCACGACGACTGGCATAGACTACTGAATAACTAAAACGCAATGAATAGCTGGGTTGATAATTGATCGTAATGGCTTGCACCGCCTGAGGAAAATCCGTTACAGGGAACTGATTTAATAATAATTGTCCAGATTGGACTTTATACAAATTGTCAGACAATCTGATTTCGTAAATAGGTTGATTGGTGATCCGAAACCATCCATAACTATTGCCAAGGCTGATTTGTATAGGGCTAGACCAATTGGTTTCAATAAAAGTTTCAATGCCCTGATTTAAGGTTTCAATTTGCCCAGCACTCGCTCTTACGAATGCATTGTAAAAATCATGGTAGAACATTTTATATTGTCGCTCATTTTGATTGGCTTGAGCATAGACGGAAGCACTGGCCTTTATATTGCTCCCCATAAATTGTAATTTGACATCAACCCCTCTGTGTATTAAAGGCAGGAGAAAAGGATTTTGAACCCCATGATTCGATGGGTCGGTATATAATTCAGCTGCATCCGGCGCCTCTACTGCTTGAGAAAAATGCGTTGTCAAATACCATCTTCCATTGAATTTATACCGCAAATAAAATTGATATTGACTGGAAGGAAACAATGCCCCAACAGAGTGACCTTTTGAAATTGCAGGAAATAGACCATTTTGGTTGATGCCTTTTCGCTGCATTTGATCTATTCCCGTTTTAAGTCCGATGCCCCATTCCAAAAAACGTGTAGCACCAATCAAGGAGGTCCAAACTTGAATACTTTTGTTATATAAAAAATAATGCGCACCCCAGTTTTCGCCTTGTTTAATTTTTTGATCGGGCGCAAGGATATCATTTTGAAATGCTGTAGCAAGCCCATCGTCGTTGACCCAGGTATTGTAATTATAATAAAACTGTCCTCCTAACAAATCTGCCACTCGATTGGTGTACTCAATTTTGTCTGCATTTATTGACAACCCTGAATACCAATGGTTATTTACACCAATGGCTACATTCGTTCGCATTGAAAATCTAAGTAATTGCAAATTTTGCATGCGCTCATTGATGATATATTGTGCCGCACCATTTTTGCTGGCAATATTCCTAGCAATCAATGGATCAAATTGTATTTGCAATAATTCCGGATGCACTGCATACCTTTTCAATAATTTTTTTTTCAATTGTTCATCCATCGCAAAACTTGGCAGGTATTTATAGTAGTCTGGTCTAGGGTCAGCCGCCTTTGACCAATCTAATTGTGTGGTACTTTGCGTGCCCAATACCGCCCCTGCATTCAATTGGATGTTATTGCCCTTGCTAGTTTGATAGTCATAATGCAAACTCATCACAGGTGCATTGCTTTTTTTAGTGTTGGCATAAAATGCTTTACCCTCGCGCCATCCCCAACTTGGATTGTACAATGGGTCTTTTGTGATTTCAAACATCTCATGCACAGTTGGCGCGCGTTTGCCCTGCACAACAGGACTCCACCAAAAACTAAAACCCATTTGATGTTTTATCGAAATCGTTTTTTCGATGCTGAATAAAACGCCCTTTCGATCTTTCATACCATTTGCTAAAAAACCAGTTGGTGTTTTTTGAAAGACTGCTTCAATATTGATCCAATACCTTTTTTTGACAAGACCCGAATGCCATTGCATTCTCAACTCTTGCATGGTTGTTGCATTAGACAATCTAGTCCCTAGTAATTTGCTTTTTGTAAATAAGGCTGCATTGGTGGAGCTAAAACTATTCCCCGCTTGTCCACCCAATCCAAATGCACTGATTTCATAAGGGGTTAAAACATCTTGTACTTTTATGCCTCCATACAATCCTGCATAACTAAGACTAGGATCCCATCCACTTAAATTTGATTGCCAATCCAACCCGTTGATTGTATTTCCCCGGCTTTGTACAAGTCCCCTTGGAGACCAGTTTATCGCAAAGCCTTGGTATTGGGCCATTTCATGCAAGCCAGAATAGCTTGACTGCAATAAATTTGGCATCCAATAATTTGTTTCCTGCCCCATGATGTCAAATTGCCTAGGCAATGCATCTGCATTTTCAACTTGCGCGTACAAAGATGTTGTATGCAAAATCGTGCAATATATAAAGACTGAGCAATAGCGAATAATGGTATTCATGCTAGCAATTTGCGTCTTTAAATTCGGTTATTTATTTCGGCAAATACCTTGTTTTTGTATGCATAAAATTTGCAGTTTTATCAAAACACCTCAAATGCAATTCAAACCACTTTTCAATCGATACAGCATCAGCATCTTCCTATTTTTAATACAATCTTCAACACATGCAAGTCAAGTAGTTGCATTTTACAATTGTGAAAATTATTATGACACCACTGACCAGCTATCTGTAAGAGACGAGGAGTTCTTACCCAATAGCGGCAAGGATTACGGCGCTGTTAGGTATACGCAAAAAACAAATCAATTAAGTAAAGTAATATTCGGACTTGGCAGATTAGACAATAACGATGGTGTAGCGCTACTTGGTGTCGCGGAAATTGAAAATCAATATGTACTAGACAAAGTCATTCAATCAAATGCGATTAAAAAATACCAATACAAATACATCCACTTTAATGCAAATGACCCGAGAGGTATTGACGTGGCTTTATTGTATCAGCCAAGATTGTTTACCCCCTACCAGTACAAAACTTTTTCCTTAAAAGACGCGACTCACTTTCAACAATATGCTACCAGGGATATTCTTTTGGTAAAGGGGCGGCTACAACAACAATGGGTGTATATATTAGTCAACCATTGGCCAAGTAGAAGGGGTGGATCTAGTGAAGCAAGAACTAATCGGATTTGGGCTGCGACCAATTGTAAGCGGATTATGGATAGTATCAACCTAGTAGACAAAAATGCATTTTGGATTGTGATGGGCGATTTTAATGATAACCCAACCAATAAAAGTATTCGAACCCTTGGTCTGGACAACCCATTTATGCCAATGTTCAAGCAAGGACTAGGAAGCCTCGCATTCCGGGATAGCTGGAACCTATTTGACCAAATCCTTCTAAGTCGTAATTGGCAAACAGCCGAAATGAGCATAAAATACTATAAATCAATTATTTATAAAACAAATGACATGGTAGAAGTGCAAGGAAAATACGCTGGCTACCCTAAAAGAACCTGGAATGGAGATCAGTTTAGGGGCGGTTATAGTGACCATTTTCCTGTAGCCCTTATTTTTAGGCCAAATAATAGCGAAAATC
>ERZ650308.727-NODE-727-length-17745-cov-6.849972_pt1 | contig 17745 bp, 17 predicted proteins | sample MGYA00376244_ERZ650308 | MGnify/ENA primary metagenome ERZ650308 (study PRJEB26733, sample SAMN07839295) | wastewater metagenome | biome: small river; feature: stream; material: water | place: USA: North Carolina | collected 2016-04-26 ... | reverse complement strand
AAAAATAACATGGATAATAAAAAAATAACAGCAGTGACAGTAGGAACGGACGATATTTATTTTATAATAGGAAATAAAGAAACAAGTATTTTAAAACTAATGTCAGATTTAGATAAAAAAATAGGTCAATTTGCTTTAGGGGCGTGGATATCTTTAGCTTTAACAGCCTTTTTAGCTATTCCAGGTGCTTATGCTTTTTTAAGTTATTCGGAAATAAAGGAACAAAATCAAGCTATTGAAAAGCAAAACGATAAACTTGAAAAGCAAAACGATAAATTTGAGACACAAATAAGAGAATTAACTAAAATTGTGTACGAATATCAAATTAAAAATCAATAGTTTTATAGACGAATAGTAACCTTCGTCTCTAAATAAGTGGTTATTATCTTTATTCACTAACATTCACTAAAAATAAACACAGGAAATAAAACATCATGGCTAACTTAAACAATGGTTCCGCTTCAAATTCCGCTGTTAATTCAACTGTAAACAACACTAACACTAATTCCTTAGGAGGAAATTCAATGACTAATTCAATTGCTTTCACTAACGCTTTCAACGGTGCTAATTATTCTGAAGTAGCACCTATTGTTAACTATGGTCCTTCTATTGTTAACTTTGAAGGTAAAGGAACTTCTATTGCTCAGTTCCTAGTAAATGGTCTATTTCCTATTAAGGAAGTCTCTCATTTAGCTAACGATTCTGAAGAGCAACGTGCTAAGACCGAAGCTTCTGTTAAAGCTTCTAATGAAATTGCAGTAGCTAACCAAGCTGCATTCATTAATAACTATGGTCCTAAACTTGGTTATGTTTCTCCAACAACTTTAGTTTGTGCTAGAGGTTTTGCATTTGACAAAGCAAACCACGTATTAAAAGGTATTCTTAAATCCTTATTCACTATTAAAGTGACAACCCGTGGTGACGATCCTCAATTCTATGGACTAGAAGAGCAAATTAACAATAATGTTGTTAATGTTTCTAACGCTTCTTTAGTTTGGTTCTCAGTTTTAGCTGCAGCAACTGCTAATCTAACTGTTAGTGATCGTGCTAACTTTATTAGCATTATGTTTGCTAAAACTTGTCTAGTTGAAGGAACTATTATCACTCGTGATAATGTTTCTATTGACTTAGCTCAAGGAACTGTAACTTTAAGTGGCCGCGTTCTTAAAGTCAACAAAGCTTGTAACTTTGGTATGGACGGGGCTAACTTCATTGTCTTAGACGGTCTTCATTCTATCTTTATGTTTGCTTTGCAGGCTTTAGGTGGAAGTGCTAAACAATTGACCACTGCTATTAACTTAGCGGTGTCTTTGTTTGCTCCTGAGCACAACTATGGACATGAACCAGACAGTGACGATATGGCTTTCTTCGTCCGTGCTAACTTAATCTACAGCTCTGCTGTAGAAGGCACTCACACAAGCTTTCCAACATTTGGTATTGTTGCTGGTAAACAGCACCCTAACTTTTTAGGATGGGTAATCAACAAAGGTGTTATTGCAACTAGTGATAAAACTAATATCAAATTTGTGACTATTAACGCTGGTGCAGAAGCAGTAGGTATTGGTTTCAATAAAGAAACTGGTAGCTTTATGACTGCTAATGACGCTGGCAAACCCACAAAATTCTTTAATCGTCCAGCAGCTAATAACTATGACTGTGCGGATATGGTGGGTCGTCAAGCTTCAAAATTCGGGTTTGCTTTATCTAACGGTAAAGTAGCGCGCACTAAAGGCGCTTTGAAAAAAGTTGCCTTCACTAATAGCGTGTTAGGGTTTGGTTCAGGTGTTGCAGTTCTTAATAAAAACAGCAGCTTTCAATTTTCAGTAGCTAAAAAGATTAAAGAGACTGTATCTCTATCTTTATTCGGCGCTGGATTTGTCAACAATCCTGCAATTAAACAACAGTTAATTTTATCATTAACTTCTAAACTCGACGGTGTTGTTGCTCAACAAGCATCTATTAAACCTGGAGATCCTATTCTTTCCACTAGTGTTGCTGGTTCTATGTATGAACTAGTGACCAACACTGAGGCCGTAGCTGATGTAGTGGTAACAGGTGGAGTTGTTAAAACCAACTCTATGGATGAAAATGCTGTAGATATTATTGTTGATGTAGTCATCAACGCAGATAGCAGCTTTGTTAAAACTCGCCGCTTTGGAACAAAATTCACAACCCTTCCTTATGAAGCTAGCTTTGTAGGTGAAGATTTCGAGTGGGATATTATTCTTAACAACGAAACTGTTAAAGGTCAGGGTGCGTTGTTAGAAATGTTTGCTAATGCAACTGGAGAGCGTGTGCTTAACAGTTCGACCGGTGAATTCGTTTCTCCATGTGGAGACGTTATTAACCTGTTAAATGCAGATAATAAATTCAATGAATGGAAATTATCCTCCGTCAAGAAAGACGTTAAACTTCAAATGGAAATTGCTAAATCTGTTTGGGCTGGTATGTCTAAGTGGGCTATGAAAGCAAATGTTGTTGTCGTTCCTGGTTCTGAAACTGCGACTTCTGTTGTAGTAGAAGAAACTTTAGACGTAATCTTCGGAGAACTTGTGTTCGATGTTGAGATCTCAACTGCGCTCGAAAGCGTTTCTAAATCCTCTTTCACTTTAGAAAGTGCGGCGGCCGTATATCTTCAGAATGCTCGTTTAGGCGGTATCCTATTTGATGCATGTAAAGCTAACACCAACCGATTCACTCAGTTGGCTAATAACTTCTCTGGAGCTAACCGTGCTTCTTTAACTGTTGTTGACGTAACTAACGTTGACGATATGACTGCGTTTGTTGAAGTTGCTTGTGTGAGCAATAATCAATCTAAAGCAATCAAAGCTATCTCTGTAGCTTATCCAAACGGAGTATCTTTTGTATTTAACCAAGCAAAAGCAAATATTAACTTTGGACTAGTATCTGAATTTGGTCAATTCAGTAAGTTAAATGGTGGTGCTATTAGTGATGCATCTGCTATTTATGCTCTAGTTCTTTCACTTATTAATGGAGGTTTAACAACTCAAACTTTATCTAACGCACAAAAAGCGTTTAATAAAATCGTAACCACTGCTGTAGATTCTAGTAATGTCTTGAAAAAGGCAACTAGAAGTGGTGGGTTGGTTTATGGTAAAGTTCGCACATCATATTCACCGCTTTTAAATAGCGAAGATGGTATTCCTATCGTTGTAATGAACGAGAAGTGTGCTATGGTTCAAAAATCTGGAATTAGGTCCAGTGGGGAATTTGTAGGTTTCGCAAGAACTCCTATGCCTTTCCTTGGTGGTGCTCGTGTGATTCTAACAAATGATGCGTCCATCTGTGATGTGGCTCATGTATTGGTAGACCCCTTTGTCTGGGCTTCGCTATGCGAAGGAGACTCTGACGGCGATGGTATCGCTATTCTCAGACTAACTAACTATAATGTCACTATCGAAGAAATTCGTGAAATGAATAATAGTTTGATGGGCTTAGCTGGTTATGCTCACCTTTATGGAGATGATCTTCCTTATGCGGATTTTGTGTCTGCTTCGGATAAAAATGGTAAGAAAACCTTGCGTGAGGTAGTAACCATGATTAACACTTCTATGAAAAATGATGACGGTCAAGAAGTAGCTATCACTCCTGCGTTTGTGGGTGATTATGCTGCTCGTGTGGCTTCACATTATAAAGGTGCAGTAGGAACTTCCTATGGTCTATGTTCACAACTTATCTTTGCTGCTGCCGATTCCGTAGCTGCGGGTAATGCATCCATCAACAACCGCCTAACAGCGTGTTTGATTGTTTGGAGATTGATCTATGAAGGGTTGGCTCTTTCTGGCTATAGTGCCAAAGCTGCTCGTGTAATGGACATTCTTAATGTTGCTTCAGTAGATGTCAATGGCCAGCTAGTTAGCTATAACCCTGAAAGTGGTGCGCTAAACTTAAGCTTTAAAAAGGGTCAAGACGATGTCTTAGTTTCCGGTGCTTCTTTGCTCGCAAAAGAGTTCGGTCTTAACTTTGACGCTGAAGTATTTCAAATGATCATCGCTTCTAGATCTATCACTCGTGTGATTCCTAAACTAGAAGGCTTTGGCAAAATGTCAAATCATTGGGATGCGGTTAAACCTGCTGCTGTTAAATATGGTGCTTTGCGCCGTATCAGCCAAGGTGATGACCGTGTTGCCGTAGAACTAGGCTTAATGGAAGAAGCTGAGTTAGCCTCTAGAGGTGAGTATATCGGTGTAGCCGTATCTCGTCTTTATGCTGAGTTAGCTCCTGAAGTAAAAGCTTCTATGTTCTCCAACATTAAATTGAGCGAATTAACTGAAGCCGTATGTGCGTTCCACTCACAAATTGTTGTGACTAACGCTCAGGTCCTTGATTCATATCAATAAGCTTCCAACTCTTTATATAAGTAGAGTATAACTAACTTATTAATAGATCTAACACTTTGTATGTGTTAGATCTATTTTATTTTTTATTTATTTCACTAAAGGTGTAAAATGGATTTATTAAAAGAATTAAGAACAAGACAAGAATTGTATGTTATTAAAAGAGAGAAACTTTGTCTTCAAAAGTATTCATTTGAGTCTGCGTTATGTATTGAGCAAATTGATGATGCTTTGTTCCGGTTATCGAATGAAATTGATTTTCTTATTGCGGAAGCACCCGCATTCTTTAGTATTCGTTTGGATTCTATCGAAAGTTTTAAACAGTTTGATGATTATTATGCGTGGCTCCTTGACTAAATTAGTTACTTGGTATTATAAAATTTAACTAATTTTCAACTCTTTATCTATATAGAGTATAACTAATATAGTAATAGGGTTAGCATTTTGTATTTGCTAACTCTATTTTATTTTTTATTTATTTCACTAACACAAGATATAATATGAATAACACTGAACAAAGTAGACTAATTATGATTCAATATGCCTTAAGACTTTATGAGTTAGCTTGTAAAGAAAATTATGTTTTAATAACTTCTCATCAAGAATGTTTTGATATTCTTTGGGATTGTCAATGTGCTTTAATGGAATTCAATGAATATATTTCTAATGGATATAGAGAAAAGAAATTATTAGAAGGAGATCAATCATTAAGGCGAGCATACGCTCATCAATTATTAAACGTGGCAAGGTCTGGAGTTTATTTAAAATCCCCAGACTTCTCTCACATAACAGAAACTGATTTAAATAAAATTGTTTTGATTTAAATTTTCGCTTTTGTTTTTATAGAGTCTAATGTATTTACATTAGACTCTATTTTATTTTTTATTTATTTCACTTAAGGTGTAAAATGGATTTATTAAAAGAATTAAGATTGAGACAGGAATTGTATGTTAATAAAAGAGAAGAACTATATTCTCAAGAAACTTGCATGGAAGTTAGGGAATGTATTGTATATATTGAACAAGCATTGTTTATGCTTTCGGATAAAATTGATGAGGTGGTATATGAAAAAACGCCATTTTTTTCCAATAATCTTAATAACGACAAAGATTTTAAATGGTTTGATGACACTTTTTCTTGGCTCCTCGATTAAATTAAGAAATTGGTATTATATTCTTTAACTGTTTTTATATAAAGAATATATCTAACATAACTATAGAGTTAGCACATACAAAATGCTAACTCTATTTTTATTTTTTTATTTATTTCACTAAAACATTAAATAATTTAAGAAATGATAGAATTAAAAGGTAACTTTGATCAAGATAGTTTTAATTATGCTGAAAGGTTTCTCACCCTTCAAAATCAAATTCAAACTCATTGGACGTTATTTCCTTCTGAGGTTTTGGTGGATTATTCCGGTATTGCGCAAGCCATTAGAGATTTTAGTGAACAGGACAAACAATTCAAAGAAAGGTATTTTCCTCAACATAAACCTTTTTTGTTTTTTAGTTTGGAGAAAAACCCATCACTTAGAAAGGTGTATTATTTCCCTTTTGAAATAGTAACTCCTATAAACTGTAGTTATATTTTTAATGAAATTAAGATAACTGGTTAAAACAGACGACCAAGAGAAATCTAAAGAGACTGTACAGTAATCACTATTAACACTAACACTGAGGAAAATAAATATTATGTTCACTAACATATATGCTATTTTGTATCAAGAGTCTTTTTATAATTTAAAGTTTTATGTTATTAATTATAAACAATCTAATCAAAATAACAAAGCAGCTAATAGATCTTTATTGCTTAAAGCTCTTAAGAATCATAATGCTGCAAGAAACAATTTGGGCTATTCTTCTCTATCCTTTGAAGAAGTTAATAATTCTGTTTTTGAGTCTGTAAGTTATCTTAAATTTTAATAAATATAGTCTAGAGCCACATAGACTTTAAATATTTGTTCATGGTAAGAAAACACTAAACACTAAAAAAGAAAATAAATATTATGTCTTATAATAGAAAAGAGTTCAATAAAGTATTGAATGATAGGTTTTGCAATATTAGCAATAGTATTAAATTAATATCGTCTTATGCGTCAGATTCTCCTTTTTATTCTCCTGCTCAATATGATTTGTTCCAGCAGGTTATTATGTATAATTCATTATGCACATTATATCAATCACGATTTAAAAAATCTTATAATAAATCCTTGCTATTATTTATTAAGAATGAACAGAAAATTATCTCTTTATATATTCCGTTCAAACCTCATAAAAAATAAATAGGATGTCGTATTTAATATTACGACTATAAATAAGTATATTAAAACCACTAACAACACTAAACATTAAGGAAAATAAATATTATGTTTATAAAACTGCAACAGGATTTGCTAAATGAGATATATAAAAACTTTAATTTATATAATATGTCGCCCAGTCTCTTTTCTGAAAAGGAGCTTATGGAAACTATTATTTCGTATAACAATTTGGTTAGAACTAAAGGGATTAAAATTATCTCTTGGCCAAGAAATTTGGATTCTTTCACTTTTGAGAAAATTGATGTAATTTATATTCCTTGTGGAATAATAAAATATTAATTTGGTTAGTAGTCTAGAATCACATAGACTTTAAATATTTGTTCATGGTAATTCACTAACACTAACACTAACAACACTAAACACTAAGGAAAATAAGTATTATGTTTTCAAAGCCTCCTTTTGAACTTAACGATAATGAAATAGAATTGGTATATAGATGTAATGAAATATTATTAAATACAAACTGGTGTCAGGAAGGATGTATGCAAGAAAAAGGTAAAGATGCTGAAGAATTGGTTTATGGTTTATTATCTTTATGTAATGTAGAAGTTTTAAGAAGCAGAAAATCTTCTGTGTTAGATGAAGTATTGAAAGTAGATATTGTTTGTCGCAATCTAAATGAAATTGGCGATGTCTTTGCTTTTCAAATAAAATGTAGCAAATACGGAGCAGAACAACATTATTCTAAATATGGGGATGAAATAAAATATGAATCTTATTATTTTAGAACTCCGTGGTGTTTAATAATTGACGGCTCTTTGTCTAATTCAGAATTATTTGATTTAATGATTGAAGAATTATGTTTAGATTTTGATTTGGATATGACAGCTATAGATAGAGCGGCACTTCAAGTTTTATCTAGTAATTCAAAAAGAATTAGAAAAGATTCTTTAGGATTTAAGTTATCTAATAAAGAAGATAAAGCTTTGTTTTATGTTTATAACATTGGTAAAAATAAAGATACTTATTTTCTAAGAAATTAGATATCTGCAAGCAGAACCACATGCTAATAATTTGTTCATGGTAAAAATCACTAATCACTATTAATAAGGAAAATATATCTTATGGAAATTTGGAAACAAAATGAAATTAAACGTGATTATCAAAATGCTTTGTGGGCATATAAGAACTTCTCTAAATCTAAATCTTATGAAGACTGGTGCTTATTTCAACAGGCTCTCCAGATCTTCCTTGTCTCAAAAGGTTTGGTTGATAAAAAAGATAAACTTATTTATGGGACAACAATGTATATCCCTTTTAAAAATAATCAATTATTATTTAATATAGAAGATTATTTTAAATAAGCAAAGTAACCAGAATCACATGGTTGTAAAATATTTGTTCATGGTAATTCACTAATCACTTAATTAACGCTAAAAAGAAAATTAAATAATATGAATAACTTAACTGAGTTAGAATATCTATTAAATAAGATAAATATTCAACAATATGAGAAAGAACTTCATAAACAAATTAGAGCTTGGTATTCTGTTTCTAAAAATAATAGATATTTATTGGATGCCAAAATATATCATGCTGCCGAATTGTATTTTGAAGTTAGGAAGAAAGAATATATTATTTCGAGCTCTTCTTTTTCACTCCAAATTGAAAATAAGGATCAAGTCTTATATCTTATGTTTTATCCTAAATAAACTACGATTATTAATAATCGTAGTTAAATATAACTTAATTTAAATTCACTAATCACTAAAAAGGAAAATAAAAATAATGAATGAGAATCTTTTGTTAGAATTAATTGAAGAAATAAAAGATTATGAAAAAAAGATTTATGGGCCGCATTCTTCAGAAAGATATTGGAAAGAGATTCAAATGGACGTCTCGATATATTTATTGGCGTGGGATGATTTTAAAACACACCAGCTTAACGGAACTTTTTATTATAAAAAAAGTTTTATTGATTATAACTTCAAAAGTTTTATTCCAATTGAGCAAACTTCTGTTTTATATATCCCGTTTCTAATTTTATAATATATAAGCCGTATTTAATATTGCGGCTATAAATAAGTATATTAAAAATCACTAACAACACTAACACTAAACAAAAAAGGATAATAAATATTATGTTGAATAACAACGTAGCTTTGACTGTTCAATTAACTGATGTTGCTAACGCTCCTAAAAATGTAAACGGCATCAATAAAACTTATAAGCAAGCCTCAGATGAAAATAATTATAGAGGTTGGGTAATGAACTATAAACCTGAAACTAATCTTATAACTATAACCGGAACTTTAGTCAATCACTCTAATTTAGTTTGTCAAATAAATGGTTTCACAGATAAGTATGTTTCTATTAATGCTGATTCTTTAAGTAAAGAAACTCGTGTTTGTTTTTGTATAAAAGCTCCTAAAGGTTTTTATCCTGATAAAGAAGGCATGAATGATTTCTGCAATGCTTTTGACGAATATCGTAAAGACAAACACAATGTTGTTAGAGCAAACTTCAACAAACAAATTAACGGTTTTGTAACAATAAACAAAGCATCTAGTTTTATTTATTCTGCTGCAACAGATGAAGCAAATGCTTCTCTTGTAATTTTCACTTCTTTTAATGACATGAACTTCTTTGCTAAAAAATGTAGTTTTGTAAAAAGACTTGTTGGCTTAGTTCGTTCTTCTGTCACAATCAAATTATCTTAATTTCCTTAATAACACTAAAGTAAAAACAATGAACATGAAATTTAAAAAACATTTAGAGACCTTAATTTTAGATCGCGACGTTATTAGTCAGTTATTTCCTAAATATGTTAATGAGTATGAACTTATTCCTTTTTCATCTAAAATTCTTGATGCTGATTTAGTGTCACTTCCAAAACGAGAAATAGATTATTCAGCTAAGTATGAATCATTAAAAAAAGACGGGTGGTATCCTTTAAAAGCAGCTATAGCTTTAACTAATGAAAACTATCCTTCTTATGATGCTGAAACATTATTAATTGATTGGCATTTTCAAAGAGGTTTATCTGTAATTAATTATCTTCCCTATCCTCTATGTAAGGCTCCAGACCCTTTTAATCCTTTTTATATGGAGTATTCTCGTTGGGTAGAAAAAATTGATGAGCAACTTAAACAAACCCTTCAAAAACAAGAAGATGAATCATATGTTTATTATGATGCTGAACTTGGTTATTTTGAGACAGAAGTAAACACTAACACTAACACTAATAAAATAAATAAAACAATGACACGTTTTTATCCGCATTTGAAATCACTTCCAAAACCCGCTGTAGATTATGAATTTGAGTTTGAACACTTAAAAAAAGATAATCGCTGGTATCCTTTAGATATTGCAATAAAACTGTTTAATAAAAACTATCCTTCTTATGACGCAGAAACATTCTTGATTGATGAACATTTAAATAAAGGGTTGTCACTAACTTATTTTCTTCCATATCCCTTAAATAATATTGCAACCTGCTTTAGTCCTTTTTATAGAGAGTATAAAACTTGGTTAGATAAAAAGTTAGCTGAATCAAATTATCCTAATTCACTTAATAACACTAATAAAACAATGACTAATTCAAATTTCGTATTTGCTTATAACGTTAAAGATATTAACAAAACTGATTCAGTTGTTAAAGGTTCTTTAACTTTGCCTGATATGTTTGTTAAACAAAATGCTTCTGTAATTCCTGCATGTATGTGGACATTTGGTAAAAACAAATGTATCCAATTTGAATATATGGGTAATATCAGAATTATCAAAGTTGATAGCACTAATCCTAACGCGTTAATTAAAAACGTAGCTAAGGGCGAGTCCCCTATATTTCAACTTGTATTTTCTTTAGACATGTCTTCCAAAAAAGACTTAAGAGCTAAAGAAGCAGGTGTTCTTCCAGTTGTATATTATTCTGCTAATAAAGTAGAAGGAAATAGAACTGAAGTCGCTGTTCGTGAATTTTCACAAGAACAGTTTGAGTCTAAAGTTATTTCATTAGGAAATATTCTTTCTGTATATTCTCCTATATCTGAAAGAGATTTCTTTATTGCTGCTTGTTCTGAAGCAAAACAAGTTAATGTTGTAACACCTGTTCCAACTCCTGTAACCTCTGAAGCTTCCGAAACTCCTGTAACTCCTGCTTCAACTCCTGTTGTATGTATTGAGGTTATTGGGGACAATGTGCAGGAACGTATAGTTAAAGTTAAAGGTCCAGCTCCTGCTGCTCCTAAAGCTAAAACTAAGACTGTTAAAGAACCTAAACCTGCAGTAATTAAAACTGCAAAAGCGGCTCAAGTTTCACAACCTCAACTTGTAGAAGAAGTTGTTGTAGAAACAACAGTAGAACCTGAAGACAAAAAGTCTTTGACTGCTAAAGAACAAAAAGCAATTAAACATGCTGCTAAATTAGCTGATGACAAAGCTAAGAAAGAAGCTAGACTTGCTAAAAAAGCGGCTAAGCATGCTGCTAAATTAGCACAACAAGAATCTTTAACTAAAGTAGTTGAAGAAACAATTGTGGTTGTAACAGACGACCAAGAGCAATCTAAAGAGACTGTAATTGTAAACACTATTAACACTAAGGAAACTAAAACTATGGATTTTCAAGATTTAATTGCTAAAACTAATGCTGCAAGAATTCAACAAGCTGCTTTAAACTTGTCTGAAGAACCTAAACTAGAAACAAAACCTATGTCTGATTTTCAGAAAAAATATGCTTCTAAACAAGCTGTTGTAGTTGAACCAACTTCATCTATTTCTCAAGAAGAAGACGACCTAGATGCATATTGTGCTGCTATGGATGCACAAGAAGACAACACAGTGGCTGCTGCAAACGGCCAAGAGAAATCTGAAGAGATTGCACCTATCACTAACACTAACTCAATCCCTAATAACAAAACTATGGACAACGCTAAGCCTCGCAACCGTAAACTAGTTTCTATTGAACTAGTTGTAAACATCATTGCTGCTATTGGTGGTGATTGTGCTCGTAAAAGTCATTCTGTTGCTAAAAGAACAGAGAAGTTAAATGTTCTTAGAAATAAAAACTCTAAGACTGTTTCTAATGTTCGTGGTTATGGTGCTATTAGAACCAACAGCAATGATGGTTCTTGTTTCTTGGATGTTAATGTCTTCCCTGAAACAGCTATGACTGTTTATAACACTAACAACCGTCCTGTTATCATCTTTCATTATGATGATAACACTCAAGCTATTCAGTCTGAGGCTAACACTGAAAAGTTTTGGAGAAAGGTGCTTCATGCTTCTGAAGAAGTAGTAATCCCTAATATTAATCCAACTCTTAAAGTAGACCTTCCTGCTGGTGCGGACGTTCTATGTGAAAGAATTGATGCAGGCACTATTCAAGCTGTCTCTATCAAATTCACTAACATGGACAAAAAGATGTTCAGTTATTATTCCACTGATGTATCTGGAAGATTTATTGTGCATCTTAAAGCTGCTGGTGATTATGATGTATCTCTTCTTAGAGACACTGTAGAAGTTAGCGATAACTTTCTTAACTATAATGGTGAGAAAGGTGCTGTTAATAACTTTGCAGGTGCATCTAAAACAGGCCGTAGTGGTAATAACGTTGCTGTTGTTGCTCGTCCTCAGGTGGCTGCTGCTCAATCTAATCTTTATGGCATGCCTTCCACTGTTGAAGTTTCTAAAGTTGTTGAAACTGTAGCTCCTGTAGCTGTAGTTATTGACACTGAGAAAGAAACTCTTCGTGCTGAGAATGTAGCTCTTAAAGCAGAAGTATCTGAACTAAAAACTCAGATTGCTGAGCTAACTGCTGGTCAATCTCGCATGGAAGCTATGCTTGCTCAACTTGTTGCGGCTCAGGCTGTAAAGACTGAAGAAGTCTCAATCCCTGAGATTGTAGAAGTTGTTGCCCCTGTTGCTCCTGCAGAAGTTGTAGAAACTGAAGAGCAGCAGCTAGCTCGTCTAGAAGAAGAACGTATGAACTTTTTCCGTGCTTGTGAATATGATAATTATGAAGCAACTGGTGAAGAAACTTTAGACTTCGATCAACGCGCAGAATTAAATAAGCTAGATGAAGAGATTAAAACTCTTAAATGGCTTATGAACATTCCTGTTGCTGATCGTGCTGCTGCTATTGAAGCTCGTCGTCTTGAAAAAGAAGAAGCTATCCGTAAAAGCACTGAAGCATTAGCTAACATAAACAAACCAGGTGCTGATTTATCTGGTTTGTTTAATTAAGCAAATTGCTGTCTAGCTAGGTTTGCAGCCTTATAGATTAACAACCTATATATTAAAGTTGTTCAACTTAACTTAGTTGTTATAAATAAGTTCATTATTATCTAATGTTAAAAAGATACGACCTCAATAAGTCGTTAAACTGTTGCAACCTAATTTAGTTGTTAAAGTAAATTTAACTTAAGTATGTTATTAAAAATACTTCAAGAAATCCTCCTTGCCAAAATTGGATTAGGTGTAGTTTACCTAAAAAGTTAAAACTGGAGTGACTAACCTAAATAGTTAAAGTAATAGTCTTTTCAAAACTATTATAGTGATACTCTATATAAAAAAGTATTAGTCTAATATATGTCTTTAATATATTCTCTGGCTATAGAGTTAATTTCTACTTTATTTACGCTTCGGCGGCACATTAAATAAAGGCACACTAGAAATTTAAATAGTCAAACCTTTTCTGTAAAAGGAAGAGCAGCTAATCTCTTAGCACACAAGAGATTAGATATCCTATGTATTTAGGCTAATCCCTAAAATTTGCCTGTAGGATTCTTTTTGTAGGGTTCTAGTTTTATATCGGAATAATTTCTATTGTAGATATCTATGTAGGAATCTAGTTTCATTTCGGAATATTTTCTTATAGATTGCTAAAGTAGGAATCAAGATTTATTTCGGATTAAGATCTATTGTAGATATCTGTGTGAGGTATCTGTGTAGGAATCTAGTTCCATTTCGGACTATATTCTGTATATAGTCATATAAAACTCTAACAACTCTAATAAAAATCTAAGGTATAACTATGAAACTTCAACAAACTGTAAAATCAATTGCTCAAGTTAAAATCAATTTCATGAAATCTGAAGATAAGATTGCTGAATTAGGAAGCAAAGCTTATTATAGATATTATCGTGATGGTAGTGTAGGCATTGTAGGCGAGTTAAGTGACGGCTTTATGTTGTCAATGAACACAACTGATGCAGGCACAATTGATATGACTGATCATTTAAAAGGCTTAACTGTTAACTTAAGATTAACTGCTGAGCAATTTGAAGTGATTAATAGTCGTTTTCATGATATGAGTGCTTTAGGCGCGTATCTTGAGATTGAGCTTGACGGCAATGTTGAGCATGGCACATTAACAGTGCGTAATGAAGAAGTTGAGTCATTCACTATTTATGTTGCTGAAGTCATTGATATTCAACCAATGGCTGCGTTGAGAGTCGGCAGCGTAACTGCTTCTGATGATTTAATGCAACGTATTGCTAAACAAAAGCAAGTGCAAGCTGCTAAGAGTGCGGCTGTAATTGCCACTAACAGAGCTGCGCGTGAAGGCGTTCCTGCAATTAACGCTGAAATGTTCATGTAATTAATCTTTTATTGCCGCACAAGTAGTTAATATTTGTGTGGCATTATGAATATTAATTATTCTAACCACTATATATGGTGTATCCCTTAAAATAATTTAATGTTTTAGGGGCCATTCTTTAATTAATAAGCGGTTAATATGAATACTAGCCGCTATATATGGTGTATCACTAACTAATAACACTAACTAAAATAACAAGTTAATTATGTCTGATTATCAAACTGCTGAAAGATTAATTGCTGAAGGTAAAGAGATGTTAAATAAAACTTTTATTGGTAAAACAATAAATGATTTTGATATATCTAAGATAGGTAACACTCATTATAGATATAGCATGTTCACAGGTTATATTGATTGGAAAAACAAAGTTCAATCTGAACTAAATAGCAATCAACATGCTTATGTATATAGTGCAATCATTAAGTCTATTGGTGATTATCATAGAAGATATAATGCTATTCAACAAACAGTTCAAATTGCTGAAACTGTAGTTGATGAAACTATTAGTTTAAAAGCACGTATTGCTGAATTAGAAGCTTCTGAGAAGAACTTAATTAATGCAGTTAAAGAAGCTAATAAACAAACTAAAGATGCGGTAGAAGTAGCTGAACATAGGTTAGCTATAATCAATAATTTAACAACTTCTTTGCGTCAATTAAGATTAAATAGTCTAGTAACTAAAGTAACTAATGTAGTTACTCAAAAAGTAGGAATCTAGTTTCATTTCGGATTATAACCCTATAAGAGGATTTCTATACGTTCGTTGCGTATATAGGGTATTTGTAGTGCTAATGCCGCTTAAGGTAGTTCTTAAGTTGAGTTTGTGAAGGAGGCTAGAGGTAAACTCTGCTAGTATAACCTCTCAGGAACATAGTTGTCAGCGGGTAATAAAACGCTGGATTAGTTAAAACTACATGATTATTTTAAACAAAACTTTTGCGATATCTTATATCCAAACTTACAAGATAAACAAACCGTCTCTTATTAAAGATAACTGAAACAATTACTACGAGTGTGCCGTAGTTTTAGTTAAGTGAAAAATAATTAATTGACTGTTATATATTCTTAATACGTTTGTGATAATTAAGTATTGCCCCCTAATTAGAAAAGCACACTTCTAATTATTTTATTAATCTTTGAAATTATGCTCCTTTGCTTATGTTAAGCACACATCATTTGTGAAGGAGCCTCTAATATAAATATTATTTCTTTATACTGAAAATTACACTAGGTCTTTTTTTAATAAAAAATCTACTGTTGTTTTGAATGTATGAAATTTTAAAGTTTTATTTATATACTTTTGTTTATCTCAGGTTATATATCTGAGTTTTACTTTGGACCCGGTGTAAACTATGCCGGTCTAGGTTTAAAAGAATTTATCTTTCTATTAAAGATTCTAGTTTTGGTTATACAAACTAAACCATTGATTCTATCGTTGAAGGCTGTAAACATGATTCGCTCGTCGAACCTATACAGCCTATAGATAATTTTTTTGTTTTTACAGGGTCTGAAGTGACCTAAACAACCTAAATACGTTATTCGCGTATTCATATTAACTATTTAATTCACTAACACTAACAACTAATTAAAAACATGTATAATGCAATTTTGTCTGCAGGTTTAGTAACAGTTTCTGCACCTAACACTAATGTGAAAGGTAACGTAGAAACAACTAAAGTTCGTTATGAAGTATATCCTGGATATAGAATATGGTGTTCTGATGTATTTAAAGCAGTAGAACGTGGTCTAATATCTGAGAGAGAATCTATTGATATCTTTGTGAGAGTAAAAGAAACTGCTATATCTAACTATAATTTAGCTGTAATGTTTCAACAAACGACTCAGGTAGCTGAAGTTGTAGTTGATGAATTAGCTTTATTGAAAGCTGAATTGGCTGCTGTTAAAGCAGATAGAAAATCAGTAGTAGAAGAATTAGAAACAGTAAAAAGAGATAACAGAGATCTAACTCAAAAGTTAGGAGCTTATCAAGCATTAATTGAAGGATTAAAATCCCGCACAATTGTTGTAGGTAATGTTATCACTAAAGTTTTAGTATCTTCTAAAGTAGGAGTCTAGTTTCTTTTCGGATATGATTCTTTTGTAGATTTTCTTTTGTAGAAATCTATATGCTCAACCAGCGGATGGTTAACTAGTTCGATACTAGTGTTGAGCCTTAACAACCCTAACTCTACACGTCTAATCAACGTGCGTCTCAGATGCGAAGGAACCGGCAGTGATACTGCGATAGTAGGTTCTGATGGGCTAGTTGCTGTGGTAAATAAACCGCAGGTTAGATAAGTTGTTAGCTATTATGATCGTAAGCGATTACTCTTGAGAGCTTGAGTATAATCACCTCTTTACTGCTTGTATAAAGCCACTTCTCGTGTAGAGTCTCGTCGTTTATCGTCGACGTTAAGTATAGATACAAGCGTGAGTACTATGGCGTAATACGTTAAGTGCTGTATAAGACTATGAAGGTGCTGAAATGCCCGATTAAGTAGTTGAGTTGCAGGTTAGTTAGTTTGTAAAAACTAACACGTTTGATCATTATAAAACATTTGATTGTGTCTGAGCTAAACTGTGTAAACAGAGGTATCAGCAAGTCGCAGTACTGGTTATCACAACTTACTGCTGGTTTAATCACCAATTTTGTATTGTATGGTTCATGTAAGCTATCCCACTTTTCTGGCGGATATTGTATTCTTGGCTGTATCGTAATGGTTGTATTTATATATAGATAATTATTCACCTTTGTAAAACGATTGTACTAGTGTACAAATATAATCAATGTTAATGTAATATAGCCGTTAAGGTATATGATCTAAACAAGATTGTAGATAAAAATAAGCTGTGTGTGCCAGCTGAAAATAAACTACAGTTAAGTATAAAATCGTATATAATAGACGTGTTAATATTCATAAACAAGATTATCAGAGATTAATTTCGTACAGAAAATGTGCGGCACACACTTTAATCTTTTACACTACTAGATAATTAATTCTCAGGTAGTATAAATAAGTGAGATGAGGAAATAACTTCGCCCATGATAGGAAGTAAACTCTAGAACCAGTGTATACGTTAGTGTATAGCACAACGCTGGTTCTGGTTGTTTTTTTTATTAACTTATAGACAATATAATTATATAATGTATATAGCCTATATAATATAGTTAAAATAGACTATAAAGCTAATATGCAGTAGAGAGAAAGATTTTGTATTATGTGTATTAAGTAAGAGAGATATTTTTTACTTTATAGACAGAATAGAGAATTAAAATTTAACTTGTGTGAGCGAGAAATCCTTCTTCTCCGAAGAGGGATGAAAGCGAACTTTGAACGCAAACAGATTACTTTTATGTTATAATATTAACAGCATTAAATAATAATCCTGACCCAAAGTTTAATATTTCGCTTGCGTTCAGACAACTCGCCGAAAATGCAGATAAAATAGGAAACTTAAATATCAGCCCCGATTTATTAGATTCTTTATTAGACAAGAAATAACTCACTATGAGCGCTGAATAT
>ERZ650308.726-NODE-726-length-17765-cov-6.885263_pt1 | contig 17765 bp, 19 predicted proteins | sample MGYA00376244_ERZ650308 | MGnify/ENA primary metagenome ERZ650308 (study PRJEB26733, sample SAMN07839295) | wastewater metagenome | biome: small river; feature: stream; material: water | place: USA: North Carolina | collected 2016-04-26 ... | reverse complement strand
AGGTGCTGAGGCATTGGTTACTACCGGACTGAGGGCAGATAAGACGGATAAGGCTAAGAAGTACACAACGCTGGAAAAGTTGGTGATTGTCTAACAGCGTAGCTGTGCTGATGTAATACCTAGCAGCTTCTGGTTCAAAAGACTGGATGCTGCTATCATTACTTCAGGAGAGCGCAAATGCGCACATTCACCTACAACAACGATCTCTACATTCGCTGTATCCCAGGTAAGAATCTATTCAAATCTACTATGGTCCATGAGGTGGTTAATCGTGGAGACATCTTTGCAGTTCGTGTTCGGGATCAGATGTTGACAATTATTCCTGGTACGGCAGAAGTAGAGCATAGCGAGCTAAACATTATTTACCCTGAATCCGCGTCATGACCAACGCATTATTTCTCGGCACAGCAGATGATCGTCCTTACCTTCCTTACCTAAAAGGAATGTTCAATGGTCTGTCAACCTACGTAGTCACCGAGACTCTAGATTATCTCACACTGCTGGAGCAGTACTGTGTCAAACGCCAGGTTACGAGAATTGTTAGTACTAATACCTCCATCCTATCCAAGCTTCTCGAACGCATCGGCAATATCAAAAGCAATCCTTCTCTCTCAGACTATCAGGGTTCAGTCTTCACCTTTGGCCCAAACGATAGTATCGAAATCGTTTTTGTTAGTCCACTGCGGCAATTGTTCACAGTCTCTTACGGCAAATTCATTGCTCAGCGATTCATCTCAAAGGTCACTAGCCCTAACGATTGGCAGGAACCGACTGCTTTTAACTGGCAAGTCCTGACTGCAACCAATATCGATTCATTCTATGCTGATGCAAAGCTTGCTCTTGCTATTGCGGTGGATATTGAAACTTTCAAGAACCCTCTTTCTATTCGTTGCATTGGTTATACTTGCGTACTTCGTGGCAATGCTGGCAGTATTCGTACAGTGTCTGGCGTTTTGCCCCTAGATTCTCTCTGGGCTCTTGCCTGGATGCGAAAGCTGAATGATACGGAGCCTGCTAAAATCTTTCAGAATGGCAAATATGACAACACATACCTCCTTCGATATAACGCACCGTGTAGAAACTGGGTTTGGGATACTGCACATCAGTTTCACTCATGTTATTCCGAGCTACCAAAGGATCTTGCTTTCCTTAATGCCTTCTTTCTACGAAAAGTGGTATACTGGAAGGATCTTGCGGAAACAAATGACCTTTATGAGTACTATAAGTACAATGCACTTGACACCTGGGCCACAGCAAATGTCTGGATCGGATGGATTCTGGAAGCACCAAGCTGGGCAAGAAAGAATTATACACTAGAGTTTCCTCTGGTGTTCCCTTGTTTGCTGGCAGAAATGACTGGAGTGAAACGAGATGCAGAAGCGCATATACGAGCACGGAAAGAAGTCGATGCAGAAGAAGAAAAGATTCTCAAAGGCTTACGTAAGTCTGTGGCTGCTTCAGGATTCAATCCTGCGTCGCCGCTTCAAGTTAAGAATCTCCTCAAAGTCGTCGGATGTTCGGATATCGAATCTTCAGATGAAAAATCGTTATCCAAAGCGTCTTATCGCCACCCGTTGATCGGCCGTATCCTAACCCAGGTTCTTGATATTCGAGGATTACGTAAACTACGAGGAACGTATCTACGTACAGATGATGATGCAAAACAAACCGGAATCCATGCAGGAGAAGGCGGCGCCAAAGAATTCCATGGACGCTGGCTTTACGCTCTCAATCCGCACGGAACAGACACAGGAAGGTTGGCTAGTAAAGGGCACGCTTTCTGGTGCGGAGAATCCATTCAAACTATCCCTAGAGGTCCCGAAGTCAAGCAAACTTTGCGAGCTGAGGATGGCTGGTTTCTGGGGGAATGCGATCTTGAACAAGCTGAATCTAGAGACACGGCACACATTGCAGGAGATTCTGCACTCATTAAAGCCGTCTCTGGAAACGCCGACTTCCATTCTGTTAACGCGTCAGCATTTTTTGGCGTGCCTTATGCAGATATCTATGACGATTCGATTGGCAAAACTAAAAATAAAAAGCTACGGGATGTGGCCAAGCGTGTCAACCACGGAGCTAACTACAATATGGGTCCCAGTGTTCTAGTAGATACGATGGGTCTGAAAGAAATCTGGGCCGCAAAAGATTTGCTTAAGCTATCATTCACCGATCCGCTTGAGATTGCAGAGTACTTGCTAGCAGTTTTCCATCGTACGTATCCGCAATTGCGTGGGCATATCTACACTAGGTCCGCAGCAGTCTTGATTAAACTAGCTCTTAAGCAATCTACTCATAAACTCTTTGCACCAGGAACTTACTATGCTTCAGTTGCGAGTGAGATTGCAATCACTAGACGCCTGGTTTCAAGAGCTTATCACCATACAGCTTATAATCTACAGCACTTCAGACCTGAAGAATATATCGCTGAGGGTGACTGGACCAGATATTGCTTTGGCGATCCGGTTAAAAATAAGCTGGATCTTAATTCTTATGTCGCGCATCCTCCTCAAAGCCTCAATGCGCGTACTCTTAACGAAGCGTTCATGAGGGTATTTTATGAAGTTGCATTACCCAATCCAGGCACGTTCAGACTTCATGCTCAAATCCATGACAGTATCTTATTTTCCTACCGAGATGGCTATGAACATCTTGCAGATCAAGTCCGTAGCTGTATGGAGATTCCTGTATCAGTCCGCGACGTATCTGGAACTACACGAACCTTCACAGTCCCAGCAGCCCTAAAATTAGGTAAAACTCAGGCTGATGGATCTTTTAAACGTGCCAGGTTTTGGCATGAAACGGAATAAAGGCAGATAACCAAATGATCGATGTAGAAATCACAGTCTCTGAAGGTGGCCAATGGCTTAAGCTTCAAGTATCTGAGGAAGCTTTGCTTACTTGGATTAATACAAAATACAGCAGACCAGAATTAGAAGGTATGGTACGTATTTACGCAGTCAAATTTCAAGCTACTGGTCGCATTATTATTCGCGATTTTGCTGCAGACTCCTGGAGGTTTCAAGAATGATCCACGTTCGCACACAACTAGATGCACCAGATAGTAACGGTGCCCATCAACCTGTCATTCATATCTCTCTAGTAGGTATGGATGACATTGTCGTATTCAAGCGCGATATCCTGGACCGCGCACTAAACTGTGCCGACCCACATAAGAATAAATCATGGGTGGAACTATCCGATGGCTTAGAAAAGTTTATTCGCAACGCGAATATTGCCAAGCTGTAACTACCTGCCCACTAACCATCTGACCTGACCTGAGCATCTCATGGAGGATTTTATTGCCCATTACCTAGAATACGCCAAGACCACTCCTGAGGTGCCGGTTAACTATTCTCGCTGGTCAGCTCTAGTAGGTCTTGGTGCATATCTTGGGCGCCAATATTATTTTGAACACGGAAATTTTCATATTGTACCTAACATTTATTGTCAACTAATTGGAGTAGCAGGTGCAAGAAAAGGAACTGCAATCAAACTGGCCAAGAAAGTTCTACAAGCAGCAGGATATAATTCTTTTAGTGCCGAGAAAACAAGCAAAGAGAAGTTTCTTCTTGACTTATCTGGAGAAGGTGAAGACGCAATTTCCACTAACGTGGATGACATACTGGAACAGAATCTGTTTGGTGCTGACAAATCCGGTGATTGTAGAGAAGTATTCATCGCTATTGACGAATTCAACGATTTCATTGGAACCGGAAACATTGAGTTTATCTCCATGCTCGGTAACATGTGGAACTACGCAGGTGTTTACACCAACAGGATTAAATCAGGAAAGTCCGTATCAATCACAAATCCGACAATTTCCATTCTTGGAGGGAACACGCCAACGAATTTTGCTCTCGCATTTCCTCCCGCTATTGTTGGTCAAGGTTTCTTATCACGGATGATTATCATACATGGAGAACCAAATGGAAAACGAGTTACATTCCCTCCTAGTCCAACTACGGAGCAAACAGCAGCAATTGTCGAACGACTACGAGTTGTTAAATCAACTTGCATCGGGCCTGCAACACTTACCTCTGGAGCCGAGACGGCACTTGACGGAATCTATCAAGATCATGTTGGAATCAATGATGTGCGCTTTGAATCTTACTCCCAACGTCGGCTCGATCATCTTATCAAACTATGTCTTATCGTATCAGCCTCGCGAGCATCTAGCACAATTACCGAGCGTGATGTAATTTACGCAAACACCGTATTATCTCATGCTGAACTTTACATGCCGAAAGCACTAGGAGAATTCGGTAAAGGTAAGAACTCAGATATTCTGCATAAAGTGTTATCAATCATCCATGCTAACCCAGGAGTAACCACACTAAAAGATTTATGGAAACAAGTACATTCGGATCTTAATGATCTGAAAGAGCTAGGTAATCTGTTGTCTAATCTGCATGAAGCAGGTAAGATTCAACGAGTGCCTAGTATGGGCGGCTTTTTACCATTACATAATCTCATTGGTAATGGGGCCGGCGATAAGTTCGTAGATTTCAGTTTATTGACTGATGAAGAAAGAGGAATGAAGATATGAAATATAATTCAGCCATTCATATTGGAGCCGATGTTCGTGCAACTAAAGAGATCGCTAAATCCATTATGGGTATTCTTAAACTCCCATACGTGGGTAACAAAACAAAACGCTTAGCATTGACTGCCCTTAAAGAGGCTACCAGTATCAATCATTGCACTTTGTCTAATATTAACATTATGGACGGAAAAACTAAATGAGTTCTCGTGCTAACAGTTTTGTTCTTATTCATCCTGAGGATATTGATCCTAATAATCCGGATGCTAGTCTTGATATGGTGCGATACGATCAGTTTGTATTGCAACTATTCAAAGCAGATACTGCACCAGCCATGCTTACTCATGCTGTATTAGGTATTGCAGGTGAAGCCGGTGAATTGATTGATGCAATTAAAAAGCACACAGTTTACGGTAAATCTCTTGATCGTGAGAATGTTATCGAGGAACTTGGCGATCTGAGATTTTATATTCAAGCAATGCAGAATGTTCTGGGCATTACGGAATCTGAAGTGTTGCAAGCTAATGCCAATAAATTGGCGAAACGGTATCGAGGTCTGAAATACACAGATCAAGCAGCAATTGATCGGGCAGATAAGAAAGTAGGATAATCACTATGGGCTTCACAGCAACAGGATTCGCATCCAAAGGTAACAAAACAATTGTCAACATCACAGCATTCAAAGCCTTGATGTCTGCAATGGCTGTGCGGCCCCGCTCTAAATCTGAGCTGCACGAACTAACTGGCCTGACCAACACTACCATTAGCCGGTGGATGGCAGTTCTAGCTAATCCAAAAGATAAAGAACGTGTAGCGTACATTGCAGAATGGAAAAGATTTGCTGATCGAGGATGCTATACTGCAATGTTTGCAATGGGATATGGCATGCCAGATGCACCAAAGCCGAAAGCATTAACACACTCGGAATATGCTAAACGTTGGCGCGTCAAGCAAGTGAAACTAGCATCAATCTCAATCACTCACACACCTACAGGAGTTATCCATGTCCGAAAGTAATAATGTCCACGGAGTTCCTACTCGTGCAGTAGTCATTTATCATGATAATTGTGTAGATGGATTTGCATCTGCCTGGGCATTTCATAAGCTGGTTGAATCTGATTACCCAAATGGCGTAGAATATGTGCCTGCACAATACGGTAAGCCAGTAAATTCAGATTACTGGGATGCACGATCTGATATCTACATTCTAGATTTCTCTTTTAGCCGCGAACGTATTAGTGAACTAGCAATTGGTTACGCATCCGTCACTGTATTGGATCATCACAAGACCGCAGCAGAAACACTGTCTGGATGGGATCACGGATTCTCCAATCTAGAAATCGTATTTGATATGGAGCGCAGCGGTGCAGGAATCTCCTGGGATTATTTCTCAGACCCCCATCAACCTAGGCCAGCACTGATTGATTACGTAGAGGATCGAGATATTTGGAAATGGGAATTGTCGGATTCCGCAGAGATTAACTCATTGATCGGATTCACTAAGAAAGAGTTCAGTGCTTACGATCGGTTGGAAGACCTATTGGAACATAAACACGATGCAGCAGTAGGTATGGGCAACTTGTTGTTGGAGCAGCAACAGCGACATGTACAATCAATTATCAAATCCACAAAGCGTCCAATCGAAATCAATGGCAAGCACGGTCTTATCTGTGATTGTCCTGGCCAGTTTGCATCTGATGTGGGGAACGAACTGGCAAAAGAGTCAGGAACTTTCGGAGCCACCTGCTATCAAGGCTCTGATGAAAAGATTCACTTCTCCTTACGGTCAATTGGAGATTATGATGTTAGTGCTATGGCAAAAGATTTTGGCGGCGGGGGCCACAAGAATGCGGCGGGATTTGTAATGGAGATTATTTCAGAGATTCCTGGAGGCGGTGGTGTTATATTATATAACACTGGATTAGTCGATTTGGAGGGCATGACTGATGGCAATTCTTGAATTCTTTCCTGAGCCGCTTAACCAGTTAAGACAAGAAATTGATCATCATCCTGATCTGCTAGTCCTGCTATCTATTCAACAAGACAAGGATGTGTACATTCAGATTTCTGAAATCGCAGCGTATTGCGATATCGTATTAGATGGTACGTATACCAGAGAGGATATTGTAGAACTATGTGAACTATGCGTGAAACGATTGCAAACTAAACGAACGATTATGGTGTTGCCATTGGCAGGTCCATCCCATTAACTGGAGATTGTTATGATTGAATTTAAGCCATTTGAAGCCAAGCCCGTAACTCGTTATGCATTCCAACTTACTGATGCGCACGAGTGGGTAAAAATGCCTCAAGAATCTACTTACGTAGTATCTGAAAAGACGGAAGAGACAACTAATTTTATTAAGTTCAAAGCTTACGAAGAGCCTAAAGTAGGAGATTGGATTGTACGTCTGACTAAAGACGACACGTATCACTGCACTGATGCAGTATTCAGAGAACGTAATATCGTACCGTAATATCGTTCGCAACAAAAGACAAAGCCCCAGGCCGGAGAAATCCAGCTTTGGGGCTTTGTTGTTTCTAGAGCTATTGTTTATTGCTCAGGCGGCTTTGCGATCTTTACCTCCTTTGTGGCTTCTACACCGCGCTGCAAAACATTAGCACCTGCAAAGATACCAAATACATAAATCACTACTTCTTGCCAGATGGTATCTTTAACGTATCCGCCAATCAACAATCCTGTAGCAATGATAATCAAGCCGATAGATGTTAGCCATCGGCGTCCTCCATAGGAATCAAGATTGATCTTTGAGCGCATTTTAGATGTGCACCGGCAGGGGATAGGATCAGACGCCGATATGGACGGGGCTGCTGTAGCTCGCCAGCTCGTACACCAGGTCGGTCATACGCCCCGCCCTGGCCGAGCCGGCGCGCACCAGGGCGGCGGCGGCAGATACCAGGGTTTCCAGGTTGGCGGCGGTGATCTGCGCTGCTGTGGTCGGCGACGCCCGCACCTCATGCAGCATCAGCACCACAGACCGTCCAGCCGCAATCTCCGTCTGCATCTGGCTGACCAGATTGCTGATGTTGGTCGCCTCGTTGGCGTTGGCCCAGTTGTGGCCAATGATCGGCAGGTAGAGCGCCGAGCCCGACCATCCGCCGTTTGCAATGATCGCGTTCTGGATTAGCGCCCGCCGGCCGCCGACCATGCCGGCCGCGCGCAAGGCGTTCTCGATCCGCATGTCTCCGGCAGTGCTCAGCACCTGGTGGTAGCCCTGCGGCAGGATGTAGACCGTGCGGCCCAGGCCGTCAGGGTCCAGGCCCTCGCGCACCATGATGTCGCGGTGATACTCGATGTCGGCCAGAATCGCCGCCTCCGCGCTGGCGTACCCGTAGCTCGCGTAGTCGGTGAAATACTCGGTCAAGTTGTTGATCGTCACGCCGTTGATCTGTCGGCAGCCGTGCACCACAGCGTGATGCCCACGCGCCACCGCATCGGCCCACTCGGCTGGCGACATGCGAGTCGCCGTCCCACGCTCGTCGGCGATGAATGCGAGGTAACTGCTGAACCCGTACTTCTCCAGGATCGGCAGACCGTCCGTGTACCAGGTCTTGGCGCCATCGTCGGCGCCGATGACGATCTGCGGGAGCGTGTTTTTCTCGCTCTCCGCAATCTCGTAGACCCACAGGCGCGTTGTGGCGCTGGCGCCGGACTTGCGCACGCACCGGAAGGCGCATTGCGTCATCGTCGTGGCGAAGCTGCCAGACCCGACATTGGCCCATTCGCTGGTGCTGCCGCTGCTGGTGGTTGTTGCCACGTTGAGCGGCGCCAGGCAGTGCACGCCGGTCCAGCCGCTGTGCCTGTCCACGGTCTGCACATGCTGCACGCCGTTGGTCAGCGAGCCTGCCGCGCCATCGAAAAAGCCGAGTCGCCAGTTGCCACCCACCCACTCTGCAGCATCCTCGACCTCGAACACCACATGTTGATTGGCGTTGATCGTGGTTGAGCTTGGCAGGGCGAAATAGAAGCCCTGCACCGATGCAATGCCAGGGCTGGTGATTTCGATGCAGGCCCGGCCGCGCCGCGTCGTGGCGGCAAGGGTCACGCTGCCCATTGCGGTCAGGCCCGTGGTGTTCGCGGGCGAGCGAAGCCAGGGATTGCCGGCCAGCAGGCGGGACGCGCCGCGCTTTTCGCGGCCAATCCCAGCCCCTGACACCAGGGCTTGCGTTGCTGCCACCTGGTTTTGCGACAAATCTTTCAACAACTGAGGGTCATCAATTTGCGTACCGTCATCTCGGTACTGTGCGTGACGAAAATTATCAGCCATGTTTATTCCCCTAAGATTAATACAGTGCTACCAGATTAGTAGCTGCAGTGCCTGTAGCATTCACCCTAGTAGCACGAATTTTCAAAACACTGCCAACAACAGCACCAGCAAATAACACAGCAGTGCCATTCACAATCGCAGTAATATTACCTGCGCCGCCAACATAAATTGCATGGCATGCGCCATCAGTAAAATTAGTTGCATCAGAAGGTGTGATTGCAACTGCCCTAGAATACCCATCAAAATTACCTGCCATCATTCATTCGGGTCAGACCCGCCCATAAGAAGTTGAAGTTTCTGATTGAAAGGAGATTTCAAATTCATCTCCAATTGTTCCGCCTGAGAGACATTAGCATTCTTGTACAGTCCCATCATCCATTTGTTAAATTCCGTTTGCTTTCCTCCTCGTGCTGCATGGGCTGCGGCAAACTCTTCTAACTGCTCTGGAGTTGGTTGGTTACCCTGGATCAGAGAAGTTTTCACTGTCTCTGCTAGACTCTTCATCTTTTCCCGCTGCGCTGCTTCGTAAGTACGGACACGAAACATTGCATCATTCACTCTAGCTTCATCCAGAGGTCGCCCACCTGCCAGTCTAACCATACTAGCCCAGGTCATCAGATCGTTAGAGTAGAGGATTGAGCCTTGGTTAGATGTGGAATAAACCTTACCTTCAGGTCCGGTAGCCTGCAGAACTTGCGCAAAACCAGCAAGAGGACGAGAGATGCCATTATGTTCCATACCCTGAAGAATGCTTTCCCACATATTGCCACCATTAGCAACCTTGGAAAATGTCTCCTTCATACTACCTAGGAATTTCCCCCATCCAGCAACAATCGGAGTCTCCTGCAGCGAGGTGGGTAGAATAGTAATCTGCCGTGGATTGATGTCACCGCGAGAATAAATATTCGCCTGCAGGATATTAGAGGGAATGCCGTAGAGAATAAAATTACCTGCCGTCTTACCTGCTGCACCATACACCGCATCGTAAGTATCCTTGTGCTCCTGATTTCCGCTCATTTGTCCAATGATATGGACATTAATGAACTGGAACGCAGGCATGGATTGGATACCATAAATGGTAGATTGCAGACCAGCTAGCATGGCCAAATCTTTCTTACTCCCTTCAGCCACGTACCGAAACAGCTGCTGCAGCAGATTGAATTGATATGATTGGAACAAACCAATTGCCTGACCGATAGGGCCTTGGAAAATCAGTGGCCGCTGCGATGCAACAATGTTACCTTCCACCCGATTGACAAATGTATTGATATACGCGCCCGCAGTTTTGGAATCCATCAGGCCATGTTTAACTGCTAGGCCTGTAATTTGATCCATCACATTGGCTGAGATAAATCGATTTAGTTCCTCAGCCAGTTTATTACCAGTAGCCTTTTCACCAAATGCAGCCGCATCGCCAGCCAATAGTTTGGCGCGATCAAATGCGGTGCCCCTTCGCTTATTAAGATCAGCGACAGTTTCAGTGCCGGTGAGAGTGAAATCATCTACCAGCAGTTTCAACTGTTCTGCGCGATCCTTAATCAGCCCCATGTTTTTATATCGTTCAATCAACGAACCGCTGCCGCGCTGATCTTTCCAGAATGCATCAATAGCATTGGCAACCAATTTCGTAGGTGCCAGAATCTGATCGCCAGTACCAGGCAATGCAATCTTACCCAGCGCTGCAAGCTCTCCGGCCAGTTCTTGATTACCTGCCTTAATGGCTCTGGTAATCGAGGACAGCTCAGTCATCCGAAGAATGTTGCTTCCAACAGCATTGTTAACAGCATTGAGATGATCCAATCCAAGGGTGAATAGAGAAAGTAAAGAATTTGCTTTACGAACAAACTGAGTAAGGACTCCCCGAGGAGCTGTATGATTTGCAAGAGCTTGGAGACTAGCATCATAGAAGGCCGGCTTCATTCCATATTCATCGAGCATCGCATTGATCTTACCAAGGTCCTCAGGAGTTTTGACTCCCTTGAAACTTTGCCAGATCGCCCCACTAGCTTTAGAAACCGCCTCATCAAGCAGCTTGTTAAATCCATAGACCAGATGATTCTCAGAGACCTTGGAAATATTCAGTGCTGTCTTAATGTAATTAAAATATGGATTATTTGTGGTTCGTTCAATCGCTTCACGAGATGATGCAAAACGGGAAGTAGCAAATTTAGAATACTCCTTACCCATATCCTCCAGTTGTGCAAACTGAGGTTCATATCGCAGACGAATAGTTTCCTGCGCCAGCACATCAGATTCCCGATAGTGCTGTTGCAAGATATCGTCAATGATCTTTTGTGGATCAGATTTAGGGAAGAAGTTGGAGAACACGCCCTTGTTGGCCAGTTCGGAATTGATATAGTTCTCGTTCAGCGTGCGGGCATGTTCGTACTCGCCACGAGCTTTGAAGAAATCTTCCGAATCCGATTTGGTAATAACCTTGTAACGAGATGGCACCTTGTCGATCAATGCAACCAGATCCTTTTCAGATGCTGCATGGATCATGGTAGTGTGGCCTGCACCAGTTACAGCAGGATCACGTACAAATGCAAAGTGAGGGTAGTTACGAAGATCAGGACGAATAGGACGAAACACGTCAGAAATCTTGCCGTCCGTATGTCCTTGCTGCGCACGAATTTCTTTGTATGCTCCAGTCCGTTTGGACGAGGATAAGATATGGGCTTCGACCGCAGCCAGAGTTTCCTCGTGCTTGATTGGAATCCAAGTCAGATCATCCAGCAGTTCATAATCAACAATACCATCTTCTGCCTTAGCTGCAATCTTAGCTTCAACCAATCCTTTCTCACCTAACGTATTCTCACGAACAACGTATTGCTTGCCAGAACGAGAAACTTTCTGGTTGATAGATTCAAACTCGAATGCAGCTTCCTGCTTAGAACCTAAACGAGTTAGTGGTGCAGCAAGTTCATCACCTGTACGTTTGCGCCAAGCTCCCTTAATCTCCGAGGTGACCTTACCAATCTGTTCTACAAAACTATCGAGACGGCCGTAACTACCAGCAGCCCCAGTAAGCAAATTAGCTCCAGCACCAGTACGGTTAGCAGTGAGCATAACACGGTCCGTGAGATCCGGGAGCTGCTGAGAATATTCACCAAGAATTTTGGTAGCAACACGAGTGTTCCCTTCCTGGTAGATTTTTTGTGCAGATTTGTAATATACCATTGCATCCAGTACATTACCTTCTACAGCCGCAATATCTTCACCAATTGCATAAACCACTTTTGCATGCTTTGGCAAATACATCGGATCAATTACTTCTGCACCTTCTTTGGTAGATAGTCCGCGAGCCTTGAGAGATTCAAGGTATTTGGTAGCATCGGCCTGATGTGCTAACAGATCGAGTTCTTCAACCGGGTTATGCGTACCTTCCAAATATGAGCGGCGCACATTGGCAATCTTGGCAGCAGTCTCAATGCCAAGGTCATCGTCACCAAGTTTGGAACCGATACGCTTAAAATGATCTGCGGCCACATCCATCTTAGTTGCACGGATATGTTGCCAAAGCTCATCCAAAGTTCCAGGGCGCAGAACTTCCAGCGTTGGCCCTTCGCCAATCGCAATCTTGATATTTAACTGCTTGTCTTTCCAAGCACGTTCCAGGAGAGGAATGTCATTGCCGTGGATAAGAGTATCGTCCGGAATTTCTTTCAGACGCGATGCCCAAATGTAACGTTTCTCAGCTTCCAGATGGCCGCGAACTCCCGTTAGTTCCGCCATATTGAACGGAACCTTAAGATCAAACTTAGCAGCCTTGACGGATTTAATGATTGCTTCAGGACTGGGATAAGCGTCACCAAGTGAAATGAGCTTGGGAGCTTCATCAGTCACGGCACCAGCATCATCCCCGAAAAGTTTCACAAACCTCGATGCCACAGGGACTTCAACCGCCTCACCTTTACGAGCTGCCTTAGCTGCTTTGATTTCAGGAGCGGTAAGTTCAGACACTCGTGCAATGCGAACAGCTCCAGAGAAATTCTGAAATGTTTGCTGAGCAAATCCAGGCACCATAGTACCATCAGCATTTTTAATTGGCATGCTGAAATTAGCAACCAGATTACCTAGTTGCGTATCATTGCCAGTTAGCTGATGCGTGGCAGATCGAATGTCAAGAAAGTTACGATCAATCTTGGCATTGTACAGGTTTTGGTTTACCTGGAAATTGTTGACAATCTCACCATCAGCTCCGCGAACAACCACAGGAACTGCCGCCATCTCCGTATCATACGCGAGTTGAACAATACGTTCTGAAGGGCTGGTAGATTCAGTGAATGCGGGGCGCTCCAGAAATGGTCGGCGCAAAACATCTTCAGCAGTTCGAGCAGTGCGAAGTTTACCAAAGATGCCAGCACCAGTGAATGCACCACCAATCACACCACCAAGTGCAGCACCTGTAGCGATGTTAGACATGATGTCGCCAATATCCTTATCTTCCAGTACAGGAGATTTGAACATTGTGGCAGTCACTGCTGTCTCAAATGCAGCAGATTCCAGGACGTTAGCATACACGCCAGAAGCCAAAGCTTTCAGCGTGTTAGCATTCATTAGCGATGCACCTGCCAGAGACGAGTTGATTTCTGCAGCAGCGGCAGATACATACATCTCGGTCTTAGGAATAAGCATGCCAGTTGCACGGGCAATGCCACCACCAACAAATCCGGTAGCTTCCACACCCTTAACCGCATTTAGACCGATGTTAAATAGTTTAACACCTGCCAGACCTGGGATGATAGAGCCAGCAACAAAACCGGCCAGGTCAGCAAATTCTTTATTGGCGCGGTAATAGGTTCCAAGATCGGTGTCTAGATCAGCAATCCAACGGGCCGTATCGTTTTGCTGGGTATCTGCGCCAAGCCAAGATCCGATTTGTGCAGCGGAATTGTAGAGCGAATTAGCTCCAGAGAGTGCGGCCGTAGCCACAAACTTACCGGCATTACCTAGTTTCGTGGTCCAGGTTTCTGGATCAGTCCAGGAAGTTCCAGTGTTCAGCAGATTATGGTTATCGGCCGTCAACATGTAGGATGAAGTTCCAGCCATAGTCAGTCCTGTTGTCCTTGATATTTCTTAATTGTATTGGAGTAGCTATCGTTAAAGAATCGTTTGAAATGTGCCGCGAAGTCTTGACCCATTTGTGCACTTCGTTTAGCAGACTCCCCCATCATCTGTTCCCGAGCCATGTTAGCTGCCAACCAACGCCCCAGTTGCGTGGAGTCTGTCAGATTCAGATTACCAGAACCTAATGCAGCTTCCATAGGAACATTGTATTGGCGCCCAGCCAGTGGAGGGACAATTCCAACGCGATCTAGGCCAATAGCTTTCTGATGAGTCAATGATGCTTGCTGATACAGAGGTGCAAACTGAGCAAACTCAGTAGAAGTCAGTTCACCCTTGGCAACAGCAGCAGCCGCAGCGCGGAGCAGAGTTCTAGGATCATTAGTAGGTACGCCTGCTGCAACCATAGGCACCAAGAACTTCTGCGTCAGGGGTAACGCAGCAATTGCAGGCGTCTTGATGTATTCTTCCAGACCGCCAACATCAAACACATTATCAGATCCAGGAACAACAGATGCAAAGTCATTGTCTATAATTGTCTTAACGGAGTTGTTATATCCCGATGTCCACTTCTCAGGATCTTTCTTGCGATCTACGCGAGCCAGTGCAGGGTCAGCCAATGCGCGAGTAAGAACATCCGTCACAGGTTTCATCTGCTTCGGGAGATTCAGATCGAAGCGCGCAATTGCTTCCACAGCTTCAGCAGGTTCTGCACCAATATAAGCAGTAGTTCCTCCAGTAGATTTGATTCGCTGTCCATTACGAGCATGGTACATATAGGACTGATCGCCAGCCTTATACATAGCAATGATTTGTTTCATACCAATGCCCTCAGGAACTACGAGGCCATTAGCTTTCATGCTAAGTGTAATGTTATCTGCAAGAAATTGATCGAATTGCTGTTGTTCTAGTTTGGCGCCTTTAGCTTCTGCCCTGGCTTCTGCCATTGCACGTGCGTTTTCTTTCTGAATCTGCAATTTGGCCAGATTGATTTTCAAATTCTCATTCTGAATCCGCATAGTTTGTTCAGCCTGGATAGCATTCTGAGACTTACCCAGAAGTTCCAAGGTCTGAACTGATGATTGCTGAATTGTTTGCGCACCAAGCAGATTATATTTGAGACCCTCTAGTTGTGATTTCTTTGCTAAGATTTGGGCTTCGGCGGCAGCAACTTGAGCTGCGGCATCTGCGGTGGCTGCGGTAGATACTTGCTTAAGTGCGGCCTGGGTTTGGAAAGTTTCCTGCAGTGCGTTATTTGCACCAATCAGCTCAGATTGAATGATCTGGGTTTTCTGAACCTGGCCACGTAGTTTGGTTTCTGAATCATCCAACGTCACCATATCTTTGATGGTGTTGATAGGGTCAGAAACAATATCCCAGACACTACGATTGCGTTTGCGGTTTACTTCATCAATCGTGGAAATTAGTTCATCACCTGCCGCCCGTTGCTTAGCTAACAGATCAACAAGCCGTCCACCAGATCCATCAGCAGAAATACCTGCGGCAGTTGCAGCAGCACGATTAGCATCTTGAACTGCAATCTGCGCTACTTGTGCTTGCCTAGCGGTGGTAGCAACAGATTGAGCTACTTGATCGTAAATAGAACTGATCTGCCCTTGAATAGCTTCTTGGCTACGAAAGGTTTCCTTAGCTACCTGCTCTACGTCACGAGTAGCCTGTTGTGCAGCATCAGATTGTTTGAGAATTAGATCAAGTACCGATGTGGCCATAACGTGCCCCCAGATTTGCCATGAAACCAATGACGAAACAGATCGGCTGGCCAATATAAATCGTAGTTGCGCCCAGCAGATTAAATCTACCAGTGGTCACCATCTCATACCTAGCTTTAGCAACTGGCAGCATAAGGTGAGATAGCAAACCAGAAGTGCGCATACGTTCTGCAACTCCCGTACCCCACAGTTGATAACCTGCAATCGTATACGGATGGAGATTGAGGAAATGTTCCGTGGCTGCAGGATGGTTATAAAGTGCAGAAGATAGCAGACCTTGACGATGCAGCTCGGTACAGATAACAGTTTTCAGGCCACCAGATTTCTTGGTGCTAGAATTAGAGGACTGCTTAGATGCAGTACCTTTCTCAGTTGTGACGGTTTGTGCAGTGACATTGGCAAGTTCGCCAATGAGTTTCACCATGAAATCTTGTGCAAGCAATGCTTTGGTAGAAGATGCATAACCACCTGCAAGATTCTCACCAGTTGCGAGAGATGCAAATCCTTGATCGGCGGATGCTACATCATAGATTAGTTTGTTAATCGCATCTTGCGACAGAACTTTTTGACTGGTGTTAGTCTGGCTGGCCTTCTGGGTTTCAGTACCAGAAGTACTAGCTTTATCTACGCCAAAGCCAATATTGATACCCATAATCTATTCTCCTGAAGGGTGTTAACGAACCAAAAGGGTCGCAAGAGTTTTAATGTTACTTAGGATTGCACCCACTGCACCGCCAAGAGTTACAAGAATCCACATAGATCCTTTTCCTTGGTTAGCTAGTGCAACTAAATCTTCCAAAATTCTATCCTGTTTAGAGGTCTTTTCAGTGAGTTCCTCTACCCGTCTAGTTAGAACTCCGATTGCTACATGCAATCCCATGAGCTCAGATTTGGATACTGGGATGTCATCGGACGCAGACATAGAAATTGCAGAAAGGTTAAAGTTTTGGGTGGGATTATAGTCTCATAGAATGAGGCAGGGATAACTGAGGGACTGGCCGAAGCAAGTTAAACTCCTACAGCAAACCAATAGCAATTATGAATTCCACCAGTGTGGGAAATGGTGAAATCATTAAGAGTGACGGCAGATACGGAGAATGCATGATTTGCCATTGGCTGCAGAAATACCCCAAGCACTTGCTGGGTAAATGGGGCAGGGAAATCAAATGTACCAGAAGTTACAGGTACTTCTACTAGTCCTCCTTGAAAAATCATCCCATTGAATACGAATGCCCATTGATCCGAGTTAGTTCCAGAGAACTGTGGAACTCCGATAGCTTCTCGTAAATTATCTAAGGTACCTCCTATATAGGGGGGAGCAGAATTCCATTGTGTCACCGTGAGCCTCCTAAAGAAAGTGTAAGCTCCAAAGAATCCAAAGCAAATTGGCCAAGAACACTTACCGCCACACTATCACCTTCTTTTCTACAGTTATATGTTCTTGTATAAGAAGTAGACTCTACTGGAGCCAACAATTCCGAAGATGATGTCATTGCTTGCAATGTTCCTTCAGAGACTCTAACACTAGAATCTCCAAATTGGCCTTCAATTTTTATTTCTTGTAGCTCAATTCTACGACTACGGACATACTTAAACTTTCCTAACATTATCACAGACTTGGTAGTGTCAATTTGAGGTAAATTAATTGAAGGAAAGAGTACTAAACTAAATACACAAATATTGCCGGTGTGAACATTTATAACCCCAAAAGAAAGTTGTGCCGTTACAAAGTCCTGTACAATAACAACATCTGTATGAGGATGCACTAATCTGCCATATCTACGTAAATGAGTGTCGTAAATAATTAATACATTGTATCTAAATTTACCATCTACAGCACTATTGCTAGTAGATACACAAATATATCTATCATAGTAACTGTACACCTTAGCAGATACTCCATGACTAGGAGTAATAGACTGTAGTCGATTAGTACTGTAATCATAAATATGGTCAGTTCGATTACTTCTTAAGAAACTGCTTAGTTCCGGGGCTACTTGAGTAGCGGTAGTGTCTGAGAGAATTGAAAAATTATATGCGGCGTCATAAATCAGTACTCGCCCACTATTAGGATCTTGTACCCCCACGGAATTTACGGTGTTGGTATCACTAATCAATTCAAATAGATCGGAAGAGCAC
>ERZ650308.724-NODE-724-length-17799-cov-5.982924_pt1 | contig 17799 bp, 27 predicted proteins | sample MGYA00376244_ERZ650308 | MGnify/ENA primary metagenome ERZ650308 (study PRJEB26733, sample SAMN07839295) | wastewater metagenome | biome: small river; feature: stream; material: water | place: USA: North Carolina | collected 2016-04-26 ... | reverse complement strand
CAGCGCGCCGCCGCATCAGTAATACTGGCGAGCGATGCCACCCACCATTTCAACCACGGACCTGATCTCTCGGGTTGAAGCCGAAGAGCTGCCGCTCACGCTGGCCGATGCCATCTATGCAGGCTTCACCCCCGATCAGTGGCGACAGCTGCGCATCGACGCCAGCATGGAGCACTGCGCCGACTCGGGGCGCTGTCATGGAGCGAAGCGCTTCTGCCTGTACTGCGGGAAGGTCGACAAGACGTGCGACCTCCCAGGCTGCGCGATCCACAAGGATGCGGTGCGGTGCGGCAAGAAGATCGCCACAACCAGCGGCTGGCGCATCTGCGCGCGAGAGCCGGATCATGAAAACGCCTGCTTCGCCATCCAGGCGGAGTGGAGCGAGCACAGAAAGGCGCTGCGCAATGGCTGACAGCGCCGGCCCCCTGGCGAAGGCCCTTGACCACCTTCGTCGCGAAGCAGCGCTCGGCACCGAGTGGACCGCCGATGGATGCGGCTACTCAGTCGCGATCGTCGGCGATGACAGCGACGCCGGCCGGGCCACGCTCATCTGGTACGATGGGCGTGGGCCGACCTTTGATCTGCTCGTTCCCTTGGAGGACGTAGCCGAGCAACTGCTGAGCCACTTCGGCATGCGGGCGCGACGGTGCGATGGGGACCTAGCGAGGGCAGAGAGGAAACACGCGGGCCATGCTGACGAAAGTAGATGACCTCACGGAAGAACCCGTCGTCGGCCGCTACTACCTTGTGCCGTGCGTGCGGGTCGAGCGAGCCGCGGGCATGACCGGGGGGTTTCCTTCGGGGATGTGGCCCGTCATCGGTCCCCTGCATGATGACCTCGACGATCTGGACTTCCACCCTCGGCACTGGCACCTGGACTGCCGCTTCTTGACCGTCAGTCAGTACAACAACGTCACGCTCCATGGCGTAAACGAGAAGCGGGTCTTCGGTATGGTTCTCTGCAAGACCGGCCTCTATGGTCAGCGCGGGGTCCCGATCCCAGGTATCAGTGGCCGGACGGAACTGGTGCGCCGGCGCTGCAGCCGCAAGCAGATCGCCTACCCAGGTGAGCGAGTCCAGGGTTTCACCGGGATGCAAGAGCGGTTCGCTCACGCTACGGTGCGCTGTGGCCGCTGCCCGCACAGAAACCTGCCACTGATGTCGCTGCCTCGAATCGAAGGAACCGATGATGTGATCTGCCCCGGCCATGGGCTTCGCTTCAACCTCGCGACGGGCCGTCTGGTGAGGCAGACTGGCACGGCGAACGAAGGCATGCCGGGCGCACTATCCGACACGAGGCCAGAGACATGACCACCGACTTCTACGCCGCCCTGCAGGTTTCCAAAACCGCCGACGCCACCGCGATCAAGCTGGCCTTTCGCCGCCTGGCCCGCCTGTATCACCCCGATCGCAACCCCGGCAACCGCGCTGCCGAGGAGCGCTTCAAGTCGATCGCGGCAGCCTACGATGTGCTGTCCGACCCCGCCAAGCGAAGCCAGTACGACCGCACCGGGACCACGGCGAAGATCGTCATCCCGTCTAGGCGCGGCAAGTACCAGCTGGAGCAGCTCCTCGCTAGCGGAGACCTCGCCGACATCTACCGGGCAGTGCGGCTGGAAAGCGGCGAGACGGTGGCTGTGAAGATCGCCAAGGCACCAGCCGTCAACGATCTGCTCGCCAGCGAAGCAGCCCGGCTTCGCCTGCTTACCCCGCCGGGAACTGACACCACCAAGCCCAACTTCCGGTATCTGGTCGGCTTCCGCGACAGCTTCGTTGTGGACGACGGCACCCGGCGACAGGTGCTGGTGCTTGAGCACCTGGGGGAGTACGAGAGCTTCGCCGGCATGCGGGCGCTGTTTCCCGATGGCGTGGCCCTTGAGCACGGGGTCTGGATGTTCAACCGGATCTTGGAGGGGCTGGATTACATCCACCGCCGAGGCCAGATCCATGGGGCGCTCGTCCCTGGAAACGTCCTCATCTGGAAGCGGCCGGAAGGGCACCTTTGCAAGCTCATCGACTTCGGCTATGGCTGCAGCGTCGGGGAGAAGGTGCGAGCGATATCGCCAGCGTGGAAGTCGTTTTACCCGGCTGAGGTTCTCGGCAAGAAGCCCGCAATGCCGGCCACCGACATCTACATGGCGGCGCGCCTCGTCGAGTACATCTTGGGCCGAAACGAGGATGGAAGCTGGGCTTCCTCGGATGTCCCAACCTATCTTCGAGACTTCCTTGCGCGGTGCCGCCGCCCCGATATCTCGCACCGTCCCCAGAACGCCTGGGCGCTACACGAAGAGTTCAAGGAATACATGCGACACCACTACGGGCCGAAAAAGTTCGTCCTGTTCAACAACCCCGGATGGCCGGGCTAACCAAAGAGGGATATAAAATGGGTTTCACAGGGTACAGCGACGAAGCGGCGGAAGCGCGGGTTGAGAGTCGCGTCCGCGAAGGAAAAGCGGCCGTTTCCAGCTATACGGCGGACATCGCCGCGGGCGTAGCGCCGCCGAAGGTTCACAACGATCTTGACCCCAAGGGCCTCATCTTCCGCGAAAGCCGCGACAGCGAGGCGCACCCGGAGTCGGTTCCTGTGATCCTGGTGCTGGACGAGACTGGCAGCATGGGGAGGGTGATCCGGCAGATCCAGAAGTCGATCCGCTCGCTCATGAAGCTGCTCGTCCACAAGGGCTATCTGCCCCATCCCCACATCATGATCATCGGCATCGGGGATGTGCCCAATCGCGAGCGCGCCCCGCTGCAGGTCAGCCAGTTTGAGTCGGACGACAAGATCGAAGGCTGCATCGACTCGGTGTTCATCGAAGGGCAGGGCGGCAGCTACGGTCAGGAGAGCTACCAGAACGCGGCCTACATCGCCGCCTTCAAGACGCGGACCGACCACTACGAGAAGCGCGGCCAGCGCGGCTATATGTTCATCTTCGGCGACGAGGAGAACCACGAGTTCAGCGTCGATGAGGTTCGCAAGCTGATCGACACCGCCGACGAGCGCACCCTGCAGAGCATGACTACGGCGGAGATCTACGAGAAGGCCGCCGAGAAGTACCGCATCTTCTTCGTGCTCCCCAAGAAGGCCAGCGGCGGGACCAACGAGGGCATCGTGAGCCACTGGTCCAAGCTCATCGGCTCGCAGAATGTCCTTCGCCTGGAGGACGAGAACGCGGCCGGCGAGTGCGTGGCTGCCCAGATCGGCATCTGCGAAGGAACGACCGATGTGGACACGATCAGCAAGGACCTGACCGATATCCACGGCGCGGGGAGCGCCACCACCGCCCTGATTCGCGCGGTCCGCGGCAGCGTGAGCACCACGGCGGCCGGCGAGGCGCTGACCAAGATGCCCAAGGGCTCGCTCGTGCCGGGAAGTGCCCCGGTGGAAGTCGAGCGGCTGTAGGACCCTGCCTCCGCGCGCTGCTGCAATCTGGCCGGCGCGCGGGACTTCCACTCTAAACCCCAAGCGAAGGACCTCTGACCATGCCCTACCGTCCCTATCACACCGCCTGCGATCAGCTTCTCGGTACCGACGAGCCGAGCATCGAAGCCATCAAACAGAAGGCCGACGAGACGGAAGACTGGCGCATATGTCCAAGCTGCCACGATTACATCAACGGCAGCGACGACATCACGATCCGCAAGAGCCGAAATACGGGGGTTTCCTCTGAGGAAGCCAGCGAGGATGGGCCAGCGACCGCGATCCTGACCGCTGGGCTGCTGTTTGGCGACGAGAGCAAGGGGGCCTTCGTCGACTACCTGACCAACATCACCCGAGCGCACACCGTCGTTCGCTACAGCGGCGGCCCCCAGGCGGCGCACCGCGTGGTCACGCCCGAAGGCCAGCAGCACGTCTTTTCTCAGTTCGGCTCGGGCACTTTCCTCGGCGCGCACACCTACCTGTCTCAATTCATGCTGGTCGACCCGCTGCGGCTCATCACCGAAGCGATGCACCTTCGCCAGCAGGGCGTGGTCGAGCCGCTTTCGATGTTGGCGATCGATCGCCGGGCGGTTCTCGTGACGCCGCTGCACAAGCTGGCCTGCCAGGCGCGCGAGCAGGCGCGAGGAGACGGGCGGCACGGCAGCTGCGGGATGGGGATCTGGGAGGCGACGCGCTACGCCAGGCGCTACAGCGAAGAGGCTCCGACCGTGGCCGACCTGGGGAAGCCAGCCGATCTGCACCAGAAGCTGCACCTTCTCAAGGAACGCATGGTGAAGGACCTGGCCTTCGCCGAGAACATCCACAGCATGACCGGGGCCTTTCAGCAGCTCTTGTGGATCGATGTCGACGAGCTGCACCAGCGCTACCGGGATATGGACTTCATCGCCTACGAGAACCTGGGCCGCGCCCGCATCGTTGGCGATGAGTATTTGCCCGAGCGCATGCAGTCGGGCACGACGATCTTCGAGGGCTCGCAGGGCGTTCTTCTTGACGAGAACTACGGATTCCACCCGCACACTACGGGCAGCACCACCACCTTCGCGTCTGCCGATCGCTTGCTCGAAGAGGCGGGCTTTGCGGGGAAGGTCCAGCGGATCGGGATCACTCGCAGTTACATCACTCGCCACGGCACCGGCCCGCTGCCGACCGAGATCCCGGTTTCTCCGGTGGACGAGCCGCACAACAAGGACCACGAGTGGGCAGGCGGCTTCCGCGTCGGGCCGCTCGATCTCGTGCTGCTGCGCCACGCGATCCGGCTGCTCGGCGGGGTCGACGGGATCGCCGTCAGCCACATGGACCACTGGCCTCGTTTTGGCCGGGTGGCCACCGCCTACGAAGCCCAGGCGGCCGATGAGCATCACCTGTGCCGCTACGGGAAAGCGCTTCGCGGCAGTAAGCCCCTGGATGCCAGTCGGACAGCTGCGATCGGGCGAATGCGGCCGATCTACGGCGAAGTGGATCAGGCGGGTGGTCTGGGTCCGTTTCTCGTGGAGCACCTGGAAACGAAGGTCGTCAGCATGGCATCGGGCGAGACGCGAAACCATCGCTGCGGCTGGGATCTCTAGCTGATCAACCGATCACTATTTGTTGACACACGTAAAAACCCGTGTAGCCTTTTCTTCCATGTGCACCACCAAGTTTCGAAACATCATCCAGCCGGGCAGCTTGGCAGCTGAGCTATTTGACCGTGGCGATCTGCGACGCTGCACCACCGATGGCGAAATCGCCGCCCAGGAGCGCATTTCGCACCGGCTGACCTTTGAGCAACATCAGGCGGAAGTCGAGCTGGCCCGGCGCGCACTCGCGGAGACCATGGGCGAGGCAATCGCGATCGAAACCGCAGCGGCGGCCGATCCGAACGCGTTGCGGTCTTTCAAGGATGCGCTTGGCGTCGTTCGTACCCATGCCACCCGAATCGCTCTCACCAAACTCGGCTGGGCCAATGACGATCGCGCTGTGGCTGCGTTTACAAATTCCTTCGCCGGAACGCTCATTGATATGGCGGACGATCGCCAGTATCAAAACCGGGACGCCGCTTAAGTGTGGGTCGAGCGAATCGTCGGAACTCCGCACACCTGGGGGCTGGCAGTCTATCCGGTGGCCCATGGGCGCTTCGAGCCGAGGACCGAAACGCCCATGGGAAGCTATCCGGTCGAGCGAGACTTCCCCGACCTCGACTGCGCCCCTCATGAAGTGACAGCGCTGTGGCTCGGTAATGCCTTCGAAGTGAACGCGCTCATTCTGGGGGTAACGGCTCACCTATCGGGCGTCCAACTTCCCGGTGTGACGGCTCGCATGATGCACGTCCGCGGCATCGGCAAGATCTGGATTGGCAGTCGAGCGGAGGCCAGAGCGGTTATCGACGAATGGGCTGGCCGCGCCCGAGATAGGTTATCAAGCGGGGAAGCGCTCGACCCGTCCGACGAGCGCATGATCAGGAAGTTACTGACCGAGATCGAAAAGGAGATCGCCATGGGAATGCCTACGCACAACGATACGCCACCGCTCACTGAGACAGCCGCTGGCGCTGCGGAGAGCGCGCCGCCGGCCGATGAAGCTAGCACCGCGATGGATACCGAAGATATGCACGATCCGGTTCTCCCTGGCCTCGCGCCCGGCCAGTTCTAGCTGCTGCCGCCGCTCACCAGCTTCCGCACTTCCTCCGCAGAACCCTTCAGCACCACCAAGTAGCCCGTCTGATCCCGTTCCTGACGGGTGATGCGGGCGACCGAGCGATCCTTGCCGGCCTCAGCGATTTCGGTGACGCTCTGCGCATCGACCTTCAGTTTTTGGCCGGCGAGGGTTTCGAACTCGACAAATCTTTGTTGGGCTGCCATACGGGGGATGTTAACAGGATAGCGGGATGGCCCGGACAAAAGAAGATTCAGGGAGTCGATGCAGGCTCTGCAGGTGGCTTCTTGTTGTTCTTCCGCTTGGCCCGAAAATGCAGTTCGGCCGCGTTCTGGTCGTCCTTCTTCTTCGAGTGCCGCACAACCCAGCCAGCCGAATATGAACGCCTAATGACATCGCGAACAACATCATCTTGCACATGGGAACCAATGACGACGACTCGGTTTCCGGCAGCGAGTTGTTCAGTGCAGAGTTTATTAATAGCGCAGACCTGCAAGATAAATGCAGCGCTGGTCCGATGGCATTCAGGGGAACGTGGACCGATTTGGGCCAGGTCTTCAGCTAGATGACAACAAGGGTTGATCATTGATTGTCCTTTCGTTTAGTGAGCTTTCGACGGTAATTACTGTGTTTGGTGCAAATGGGGAAGCTTATCTGAAAGCGGACGAGTTGGGGAGTGGATCAGGCGTTAGTGAGCGGCTAGGACTTGGTGGCGGGCTCGGGCGGCGGCGGTGCCTTCTTGCCCTTCTTGCGGCTGGCGGTGGCGCTCTTGGCGGAGGCCTTGCGCTTCTCGCGGAAGCGGAGGTCGAGCGAGTTGGGGTCCTTGTTCTTGACGCGCTTTACACTCCAGCCGACGGCAGCGAAGCGGTTGATCGCCTCGCGGATCACGCTCTGGTGGACGTGGACGCCGATCGTCACCAGGAATTCCCGATCGGCGAGGCGCTGGTTGCACGTCGTCATCAGGGTGGCCAGGTTCTTCTGAAAGGCCGGGCCAGAGCGGACATCTTCGGGAGTGAGCGGCTTCACGTCGAAACGGTCAGCGGCGGGGTCAGTCGGGGCTGCGGTGGAATTATCGGGGGTCATCATACGTGGTCCTTTCTTCTGAGGTGTGCTGTGGTTCTATCGGTCTTGGTTGTTTCTTCCTGATTCGCTCGATCTTCGCTTGAACATTTGATTCATACTTGGCGATGCACCGCGGCCCGTGGATTTTCACCGAGTGGGTATCCGACGGAACGAAGCGCCCGCATGTTTCACACTTTGCGCTCACTGGTAGAGCTCCGTCACCGCGGCACGCACTGCCGCCACAGCCGCCGGATCTTTCCAGGTGCGAATGTTCGCGCCCGATGGATGCGGCAGCTTGGCGATGCGCAAGCTGGGCAAAAGCCCATCGAAAGCCGCTGCCACCCGCACTCCGAGCAGCACCACTCGCGCATCGACCGCCTGCAGCACCGGCGCCAGTCCGGCAACCACCTGGCGCGCAACCGGAGCACTCCACTCGCCGGACTTTGGGGACGAGCACAGAAGGTTCATCGCGAGATCCCAGCGAAGCCCCACCGCCAAGAGGTTTCCTCGCGAACCGCCCCAAGAGAAGGCGCGGCGAAATCTCTGGAAGTCGAGCAGCACCCGGTGCGGGGCAACGCTGGGCGGGATGGCCGACAAGCAGCCGATCATCTTGGCGTCGTCGACCGCGTTCTTCGGGCCGTTCTCTCGCTCACCGATGACGATGACCATTCGGCCGGCGACGATATGGCGGGCGCACCACTGGCAGGGCTCGGGACCGCAGCCGCAGCCTCGAAACACGGCGTCAAGAAACTGGATCGTGTGCTTGCCGCACATCCGACGGCATAGCGGATAGATCGCTCGGCGCTCGTCTCCGCAGCCAACGACCTCACACAGGTTGGCAGGAAGCGACCTTCGAGCGACGAAAGGCATGAACGTCTCGGCGGCGGTGGTCATGGCGCGGCCTTGCGCTCGGGCTGCCCGCGATAAGCCGGCGGCGCGTAGGCGGTCCCCCAGGCTGGAACGATGACGCCGCCTACCTTGGGGACCTCGACGAAGTAATAGGTGCGATCGTCGTCGTAGCCTTGGTGCCCAGGATGACCGTCGGCATCGTAGTAGCGTTCCTCTGGGGCGCGCGGCGGATCGTAGAGCTTTCCGTAGGCCTCGGCAGCTTCCAGGGTATCGAAGCCAAACCCATCGATCGGAGGAGCCTTCATTTCAAGGGGAAACCCATGGGCCGGGATATCTCCGCACTCCATGATCCCGGCGCCAACCTGCATCGCCCACTCGGCGAGCTTGCCCAACGCTCCGGAGAAGGAAGGCTGCTCGGGGATGTCACCCATTGCCAGCTTGGCGGTGAACTTTCCCTGGCTGTCTCGGGCCACCTCGATCTCAAACCAGTAAGACTTGCCTATCGACAGCGCGGAGCTAGGACCTGGACTGCTGCAGACGAGGTAGCGCGCCGACCAGGCGTTGGGCTTCTGGCCGGTGTCAGCCGGGACGTTTCCTTTTATCTCGATCAGGTGAAGGCTCATCGGTTATCGCTTCCCTGGTCGTGTGCCGGAAGCGCGCCAGCTGTGTACCTGCCAGGGCTTGTCACCGCTTACTGCGCGAGCACCGCGCTTCGAACTTGGCCGGCTGGGGATTGAGTCGGGGAAGCGGCAGATCATCGGCGGCGTAACGGCATAGGCCAGCGCAGCGACCGCTTCTTCCTGCCAGGGCCTGGCATTCAGCACAATCACCTCTGGGACGGTCGCCCGAGCCGCTTTGATCGTGACCACGCCGCGATACGTGCCGACGCAGATCGTGATACTTCCCGAGAAGCCTTCCTCGACCAACACCCGCCCTGCGCTGTCAATCTCAACTCGGCTGGCCATGTCGTCGATGTTCTTGGCTTCGAGCTTGACCACGCTGGGATCAACGGAAGTCAGGTCGAGTTGGCCTATCGAGACGAACTTGGGCGAGGTTTCTTGGATGGCCCCCGGCTCTTGCGGGTTGATCTGAGTAGCGGACGAAGCCTGGGCCAGCAGCAGCGCCACGCCGAACTGGCTATCGAGCAGGCTGATTGAATACGGTGCCGGCATCGCCCTACACCGCGTCCAGGTCGGCGACGATCTCGCCTCGCTTGCCAACCTCCACGACGATGACCGTCGTATTGTCCCGGCCTCCGCTGCGCTCGCAGATATCCACCAGCCACTGCGCAATCTCCGAGAAGCCGCGGGTGCGCATGCAGAACTCAACCTCGCGCCCGAGCGCATCGGCGGGGTCGACATGGCACCAGAGGCCATCGGTGGCGAGCAGTAGTAGATCGCCTGGCTGGCAGAGAATCGACTCGACATCCGATTCGAAGTGGTGCGTCGCTTTCCCCATGCGCATAAAAAGTCCATAGGGACCTGCTTGATCGATCGTCAACTTCTCGACCGTCATCGGCTGGCCGACGCTCACAGGGCGAAGCCTGTAGAGGCGAGAGTCACCGACATGGACAAACGCCACATCCTCGGGACTTTCCTCGCTGTCCCCTAGGAAGCCGGGGAAACGAATAGCGGTCAGGGTGCTGCCCGGCGTCCCATGGCCGCCCATATTTGGGTCGGCGTACTCCAACACCGTTTTGTTCGCTTCGCTGGCTGCCTGGCGCATGAGTTGCGATGGCGACAGCGGAGGATCGGCCGGCGACGCCGCATTGTGCAGTACGACATCGCGCACGGTGTCGACCGTCAGCTGAGCCGCGATATCGCCGTCGGGATGCCCGCCGATGCCGTCGGCCACCGCGAAGGTGCCATGGTCAGCCATGCACAAGAAGCGATCTTCCTGGTTGTCGCGGCGGCCCTGGCCCGTAGCTACGCAATATTGAGAAGGATAGATCATGGGTTCACTCTATGTTCTGGGGGTGACAAAGAAGCGAGAACGCGCGCCGTCGTCTCGTGGGTAAGGCAGAAGATCCCCTGCTTCCCGCCCATTGGCAGGGGGTCTTTCAGGGAAGCGACCTCGGAGAACTCCCAGCCCCACTGCGACAGGTCCCGCCAGCCGCGCATGACGCCGTCTCGAAACTCGGGCGGCTTCGCGCTGGCCAGGCGCACCACCGCAACAAGCCGGCTCGACTCCGCCTTGACGAGATCCATCACCGTGCGGATAAGGCCTGTTTTGTCGGCGAAGTGGTAGCCGGCATGCTGCGCGGTCATAAGCATGCACTCGATCCCGTCTCGCTCGTTCATGACCGCGCCGCCGATCTTCTTGCCTGCATGGATGCCAAGCCAGCCGCCGGCCAGGTGCTTGGGGAATGGCCACGATCGGTTCTCGACGGGCTTGCCGTAATACTTCACGGCGTATGCCCACTCGGGCCAGAGCGTCAGGCAGGGCAGCACCTGGGGGAAGTCAGGGAATGGCGGGCGGATCTCGTTCATGGCTGACCATCCAGGTAGCGCTCTTGAACGGCGATGCGCTGCTCGAAGCTCTCCCGCGACTCTCGGCGACGGCGCACGATGAAGACCCGACGGGCGCGAGCGTGAAGGGCTTCCAGCCGATCGCGGCGGCGGTTGAGCGAGGCATCTACGAAGGCATGCAGAGCGCTGTAGAACCCGACGAAAACCAGCCCGATAACCGGCCGAAAGTCGCGATGATAGGCGGCCTCCAGCGCGACGGCTGCAAAGACGATGGCCAGATAGATCGGCCAGTTCTCGCGCAGCATGCCCCAGAAGTCGGCTCGAAAGCGCAGCTTCTCCGCGGCGCGGTTGGCGATGGCGAGGTCGGCGGAGATCTTTTCTTTCAGAAGATCGCCCATGACTAGCTCACCTGGACATAGCTGGGCGGCATGAAGATGCAGTCGACGTAGAAACCGATCTGATAGCCCATGTGAACACAGGGACTGAAATCGTCTTCAGGACAAAGCAGGCGCTGCACCATGGAGCAAACTTCCTCGGTCTTTACGCGGACCATGATTTGGTTGTTCACGCCCGAGTAGCCGATCCCATCGACAGCGATCCCCAACAACGTCAGATGGTTAGCCAAGTCCACCGCAGCATCCCGCAGTGAAACCTTCGGGGCCTGGTCTTTGTCGCCAGTCGCACCGAAGTCCACCGCGATCGAGAAGTATTCCGTCTGACCGCCATCGCTGGCCACATCAAACTCTTCTCTGCTGGCGTTGCTGTTCTTCTCGACAAGTTGCCGCGCCAGGCTGGCGATGATCTGCAGTGCTTCCTGGGGAGAGCAGCGCACCATCTGGCCTGGGGTCTTCTCGTTGCTGTCGTTCTTCTTCCAGCGGCTGATCTTCATGGTGCCTTGTCCTTGTTGGCCTGGGCCTTGTTCTCGATCTCGTCGATCAGCCTCTGCGCGAACTCGCGAGTCTTGGGCTTGTTCTCGGGTAAGCCGCCCAGGCCTTCGCGCAGCTGCTGCAAGAAGATCGTCGAATAGACGTGCTCAGTGAAGACGTTTTGCTCGTTTGCGCTCGGGCAGCCGAACTCGCGCAAAGACTTGACGATGATGTCAACGAAGCGCTTTCGGAGCGCGGTCGGGTCTTCACCTATGTGCGGGCCTTTACGCGGCGGCATTGGCATCCTTTCGGAGCTTGCGGTACAGCTTCCACCCCACAGCTGTTGCGGCATCATGTTGTACTTCGCCAGCCGGGGAACATCGCTCAGGAACGGCGGCGGCGCGACCGACCACTGCTGCGGCGTCGTTCCATCGACCGGCCGGTAGGACTTCTTAGCGCAGGCCGCTTCTCTGTGGTTGATGTCGATGGGCCGCCAGCGGAAGCCGCGCCAGACGTGCGGGTGATCGTCGAGGTAGCGGAAGCGATTGGTGATGCCGTCGCTCAACTCCCACGATTCCCACTGCGCGATCTGCTCCCTGGAGGGGAAGCCCGGTCGGAAGGGCGGGTTTAGGTCATATTGATCTGACATTGTGCTTGCAGAAACTAAGGAAACCGCGATCTGAAGTCAACCGGAAAACATCCAGCGGAACAATGTGGCGACGACGAAAAAGAAACATCGATCAATTATTGTTGACATACGCCAAGGCATGACCAAACAATCAAGCACGATGAACCAAGAAACTCCGTTCACCCAAGGCTTCAATCTGTTCTATCGAGTGGTGCCGCTTGGCGATCATTCCGCGATCGAAGTAACCAAAGATGTCAGCGCAAACGGCGTGGGCCTTATCAAAGAAGGTTCCTTCCTGCGCCACGATGGCGCTCTGGTGCGCGTCAGTGACATCATGGGCCGCACGGAGCCCGCCACGATCCTCTACCGGAACTGCCTAGGCACCCACCCCGAAGACCAGCGCCTCGACCGCTTACCGCTGCCGGATTTCTTCGCGAAGCCCGTCGAGTACGTACTGCCGCCGATCGCTCACCGTGCCATCGTCGAAAGCAAGCTGGGCCTCGGCGATGGGCCGATGTCTGTCAGGGACCTGCTCAACCAGAACACGGCGATGGTGCAGATGGGGTCGAGCGCCGTGCTTGAGATGCTGCCCGCCTACGCGGTGCCGGTTCTCGTCGGTTCTGAGCTGTGCTTCTGCCTGCGCGACTACCTGAACCGCGTCGTCTCGACCCGTGCGCCGCGAGACGGGCTGTATCAGACGATGATCCGCATCGATCCCGACGAGCCCCAGAAGGAAGTGTGGGTCCTGCCGCCAAGAGTCAGATAGGCCCGCTGCGCTTCGTATATTGATCGTGTGAGAGAAACCCCCGATTCCCCAAGGAGAGCATCGCCCATGAACGACCAGAAGATTCGCACCGCTTTCGAGAAGATCAACGAAGACCCCGCCAACGCCAAAGCCCGCGAGTTCCTGCTGGGCGAGCTGGCCGGCTTCGCCGTGATCGCTCAGGAGCCCGCCGGCAAGGTCAACATCGCCGAGACGATGGACAACCTCGCTTTCGCCGTGGCCAGCGGCAACCGGGAGATCCCCGACTGCCTGACCGCCGAGCAACTTTTCGCCAAGAAAGCCCCCACCTTCGAGGCGAACCCCGTCAACGGCGAGGCGCTGCACAAGGGCAAGACCGTGACCAAGCCCGTCGTCGACTTCAGCGGCGTCTCGCTGGAGAACCGGCGCGTTATCGGCTATGCGCGGCTCACCAATCAGCTGCCCCACGGTGGCGCGTCGTGCCAGTCGGAGATGGTGGCGGCGGACTTCAAGCGGGCGACCCTGGAGGCTCCCTGGCCGCGCCTGGCGGGCGAGCTGGCCAAGATCGATGCCGCGGCCAAGGGCGGCGATCGGGAAGCGCGCCGCATGTCCGAGGCGGTGGACGACACGATCGTCTTTCGTCCGCCTGGGACGGTGAGCAAGCCGCGGGAGGTGGAGCCGACGCCGGTTCCCGTGCCGCGGGTTGCGCCGCAGCTGAATCAGGCGGTGGACAACCGCACGGTGCGCGAGCTGATCTTCGAGGTCTACCGCTCCGACTCCGATCAGGACAGCTTCTTTCAGGACTGGTTCAAGGAGGAAGTCTACCGGAAGTTCTCCGCCGGCATGGACCGCGAAGCGAAGATTAGCCTGGCCTTCGTTCAGGTCGGGGCCGCTGCGATCGTCCGTGCGATGCAGGAAGACCGCCGTTCTGCCTACGAGCGGGCGATGGCCAAGCTGCAGCCAGCGCCGACCGGCCTGGACCTGTTCATCTTCGCACAGCAACGGGACAGCAGCTTCGCCAAAGACCTCATGGACCACTGCTTCGCGATCAAGAGCCGCGACAGCAGCCTCAAGTGCCCGGTCGGCACCGATGCTCACTCGTGGATCGAGGCCCAGATGAAGACTGCCCACGTCATTGTCGCCGTGGTGAGCACCGATCTGCTGTGTGACGGCGTCGCGATGTCGCTGCTGGAAAATGCGGCGCTCAATGGCCGGCGCGTGATCCCCTTCATTGCTCGGGCCTGTGCCTGGAAGGAAACCTTCCTCGGCGCGAAGAAACCTCTTTCGTCGCAAGAGCATGAGGCAGCAGCGGAGATCAAGCAGGTCCTTGCTGCGGTCAGGCGCTAGATCGACATGAACTTCATTCAGCGTCTCATCGTCCTAGCGGCCCTCTGGGGGTTTCTCGGCTGCGGCGGCCCGGCTGATACCGGCATCGACAACCCGCCGCCCGAAGGAAACCTCTGGATCATCGGCGACCCGTCCAAGTGTACTGACAAGGACATTCTTGTCCTTCGCGCTGCCGATGCCTGCGCGCCCTACGGTCAGAAACCGAAGGGCTTAGACTTCCTCGAGTCCTGCCTGTCCTGGTATATCGGGATCGGTGGTCCCTATGCGATACCTGGGGCCAACCGGCTGGCTTTTCGGTGCTACTGATGGGCGGCGAGGAAGAGGTGAAGCAGCGGCGGTTCGTCTGGTCGTGGTGGAAGGCCGGGTCGTGATCAATATTGAAGTGGTCGGACCGATAACATACGCACATGGAGCAATGGTCGGATGTTAGATATACTTTCTGATCTTTCGTTCAGCGTTGTGAGTGGCACTGCGCGCGAAGTACAAGCGCGTGCATGTCGTCATCAATTCTGGAAACGATCCTCAAGATCGTGGGTGGTTCTACCCTATCTGCATTTGTGGTTAATATCGTGATGAACTTTTCTAGAGGAGGTACTGAAAATCGCCGGGTTGGCCGGAACTTACTTATTGTATTATTTATAATTGTTATTAGCGCAATCGTTGGATCTATTCTTCATCATAGAGGATTTTATTGGATTAGCAATTCATGGCCGATTATTCTTACTGTTATAATAGCGATTACTTATAATGGATGGATGACTTATTTCATGTGGGCAATCTCTAAGATAAATTCACGAATCGATACAATTACAAATCAAAACAATTCTAACATAGTACAATTATCAGATGATTTTCCGCTTGGTCCTAGAATCCAAAGCGGTGTCGCAAGGGATGATATTTTGCATGAGTTAATATCTACCTCGTCTGCTGATAAACAAAGATCTATCGCCCGCGGATATAATGGCAATTTTATTATCTGGGAGTGTAAGCTTTTTAATTGGGAACTTATGGACAATGGGAAATTAAGAGTTTCCCTTGGCATAGGTACTGAAATTTATCCGTCTATATGCGCATTAGCGCTTGAGAGCGAATCTGCTCATATTAAGACATTGAAACCAGGCGCAGATATAATTATCGATGGACGGATATACTCTATCTGCATAGCATCTAAAGATATAACAATCGACAATGTCACATTAACTAACAAATCGCCCAGCATCTAATCTAACATTTCACCTTGATCGGGGTGAGCGGAAGCGCCTTATAATCCCGCGGTCCGCGTGCGGGCTTGGCGGCTTGCTCTGCGGCTTCCTTCGCTTCTAGCATGTCTACGATGTCCGCGACAGTCCACAGGCGATCGGTGATTCCTGCAGCCATGGCGGGAGTCATGCGAAGGGTGCGGTGAATGCGGATGAAGTTGAAGGCGAAGAAGTGGAGCTGAACCGACGCCACATGGTTCGCCCACTTCTTCGAGAATGCACAGGTTAGCCGGGTGAACCGGCGATCGGTTGTGCGCACGGTGAGGTTGGTTCGCTCGACGTAGCTAGTAGACATGAGACGCTGATCAGGGTTTCCAGTGACGGCGACCTTCTTGACCCCTGTGCAAGTCGCCGGGGAGTAGCGTTTCTCGCCCTCGGGGGTGTTGCCGTACTGCTTGATGATCTGGGCGAAGTCCACTTCCTCGCCGAACCATTCGCCGATCGCTCCCACATAGGCGTTAAGCCCGTCGGTGCTGATCTGAACCCGGTTCGCAAGCCGAGTCGATAGATCGCCGATGAACTGCGATGCGGAGTCGGGGCTACGGTCGGCGACGAGATACGAGATAATCAGCTTGGATTCGGCGTCGATGCCGATCCACGTCCAAGAATCACCTTCGCCGCGCGCCTTGTCTTCCTCGCTGGCGTTCTTGTTCTTGCGATTGATGAACGCCCACAGCTCATCGCACTCAACCCGATCGGTTTTCAAATTGCGAACCAAGCGATCGTGGGCGTCCGCGCAGACCGATCCAACGTCTACCAGCAGTTTGAGGATTGCCGGCATGGAAACATCAGTTAGGCGCACTGTGGATGACACGGACGAACCTTCGAGAAGCTGCTTAAGAACCTTGATCCGCTCGTCGCGCGTCAGCTTGTTCATGGGAATGGTTATCCCATGCGGGTCTGACAATTATCGCCCGTCGGTGCGCATGAATCATGAAATATTGTTTAGATTTATTGCTTGGGGTTTATGCGCAGGATGCGCGCAGAGGCAGGCGGGGGGTTTAATGCAGGGTGAGCGAGTTCAGGAGTTTCTGGGCAGCCTGTAGGGTTCGCTTGTCGTGCCACCCCTGGCGCTGGGTATCGATGTTCCACCAAGCGACGGACCATCGCCAGCGGTCGCGCCAGCGTGGCACGGTATCGACGATCGCCCAGAGAATGCGATGCCCGTCAGCATTGAAACCCCGGCGAAACTCGATGCACTTATAGTCGCCGCCGAGCTCGAAATACCGCACCTTGCGCGCTACCTCCCGCTCTTTCTCGTCGGTCATGTCGAGAATGTGCGCGTATTTCGAGCGCGATTTACGGGGCTTCCTCGGAGCGCTGCGCGGTCGGATGATGGTTTTTCCAGCGACGGCGGGTGATTCGACGTGGGCATTCATGGGCGACCTCCCGGTTATTTTGGGTAAGTCGATTATGCGCCCGAAATCGGGAGCAGTGCAAATTATCGCACCCGGAATCGGGCGCAGATTTGGTGGTACGAAGTCGCGGTGAGCGTGTCTCCCGATCCAAATACGCCAGGCTGCAACGGTATGTACCGTCGGTTCAATGCCGCTCGGCTGCATGCTGACATCACGCTGCGCGATCTGGCCGCGAAGTCGGGATGCCCGATGAGCATGCTTTCGGAGATCGCCAACGGTGCCAGACTGCCGCGGGTGAGCTCGGTTGAGAAGGTCGCGCGTGCGCTGGGAGTCTCTGCGGGATGGCTGGCTTACGGGGAAGGAATCACCCCGGAATGGGCGGACAAGAAAAAAGAATCACCGACGGGTTAATAGCTCTTGACTGAAAATATTTCACTAGGGCAGCGTCGGGATTCTCCGATCTGTCCTCTTTGACGAAATCGACAAAGGAAAGGACGATCATCATGGGAATGACCAAAGACGAAATCGACAGGCAGTTTTATCCTGCACGAATCGCGCAAGCGGAGTTTTGTAAAGCTATGGAAAAAGTAATAGCCGATCAAGATGGGAAATTCGATAATCAACCTAATAGCTTTCCTGAATATGTAAAAATGCTATTTGACTTAGTGCCTGGTGGTTTCAAGGCTTTGGTTGGCGTTTCGCGCGAAGATGACGGCAACGGCAATCCTGTATTAAAAATTCATCTTGAAGATAATGGATATAAATTTATGATTTATGATGATGCACGGATAGCAAAATACAAACTCGAATCGCAATCGGAAAAAGAATTTATTACCATGGCAGATGCTTTAACGATTTTCAATGATCGTATGTGGATTGATGCCATTGTCTGGCAATTGCATTTGATAATGAAACACTATGACGAATACAAGAGAACCAAGAGAGCCGAGAGAGAACTTTTTGCGTTTATGAAGAACATCGACACCGACAGGGCCGCTACTGAAGCCGAGGCAAAATAGAATCCCCTCTATGTAGTTCTCTGTGAGCCAATCCCCTACGTACTCATACATCGCCAGCCGCTAGACCTTCCGCCCGTCGGTAGATCGGAAGAGCGTCGTGTAGGGAAAGAGTGTCTTCGCCTGTGTAGATC